>Ga0316227_1000885_pt1 | contig 37284 bp, 36 predicted proteins | sample TBH18019metaG_FD_206012 | JGI IMG/M metagenome (GOLD analysis project Ga0316227, IMG submission 206012) | Freshwater microbial communities from Trout Bog Lake, Wisconsin, USA - TBH18019 | ecosystem: Environmental > Aquatic > Freshwater > Lake > Hypolimnion/Profundal zone | place: USA: Wisconsin... | reverse complement strand
GGTAGCAGTATCAGTACAGCTGGTAATGTAACAGGTGCCAGTTTGGTTGGTGCAATCGCAACTGCAAGTCAGCCTGCAATTACTAGTGTTGGCACATTAGGCTCATTGAGTGTAAGTGGCAATGCTACAGTTGGCAACTTGTCAGCTACAAATATTGCTGGTACATTAACAACAGCTAGCCAAACCAACATTACTGCAGTTGGTACATTGACATCATTGAATTCTGGTGCAATTAGTTCTAGTGGTAATGTGGTAGCTGCCAACTTTACTACAGGTGGATTGATCAGTGCAACTGGTAATATCACAGGTGGCAACTTGTCAGCTACAAATATTGCTGGTACATTAACAACAGCTAGCCAAACCAACATTACTGCAGTTGGTACATTGACATCATTGAGTGTAAGTGGCAATGCTACAGTTGGTAATATCAGTGCTACAAACCACACAGGTACCACAGTCAGTGTAACCGGTAATGTTACAGGTGCAAGTTTGGTTGGTGCTATTGCAACAGCAAGTCAAACAGCTATCACTGCTGTTGGTACACTAGGCTCATTGAGTGTAAGTGGCAATGCTACAGTTGGTAATATCAGTGCTACTAACCACACAGGTACAACAGTCAGTGTAACAGGCAATATCACAGCTGGTGGAAACATTACAAACTCCACTCTTATGAGCACTAATACGCTCAACGCCGTTACTGTATCAGCCTCAGGCAACATCACGGGTGGTAATTTATCAGTTGGTACCGGTACCGTCACAGTGGGCAACATTGTCAATGCCAACGGCAACGGCGTTGGTAACATTGGCTCAAGTAGCCTGTATTTCAACACAGTATTTGCCAAGGCCACATCAGCACAATACGCTGACTTAGCTGAGAAATACACAGCTGACGCAGAGTATGCTCCGGGAACAGTTGTTGCATTTGGTGGCACCGCTGAAGTTACAGCAAGTACCACTGATAACGACAGTCGTGTAGCCGGTGTGGTAAGTACAAACCCAAGTTACATCATGAACGGTGGCTTAGAAGGCGACAATGTAGTAACAGTTGCATTAACAGGTCGTGTTCCATGTCGTGTAACCGGCACAGTACGCAAGGGTGACTTGATGGTATCCAACGGTGATGGCACAGCTCGCGCTGAAGCTAATCCTAAGGTTGGTGCTGTAATTGGTAAGGCACTTGCTGACTTTGACGGTGAAACTGGTGTTATCGAGGTAGTTGTAGGCCGCGTATAATACGGGCGTACCCAAAAGAATAATAGGACTCTAGTAGTCCTATTATTTTGGCTAAATATTAGATAATTACAGGACGAAGAATGGGCTTAACACGAATCCGCGCCGAGCAGATATCTGACATAGATTACAAACAGGCAGTTAGAGTACTAGAATTAACAAATGTCAATTTATCTGGTGGAGCACCAGCGGTAGTCGACGGTGTTAGCCTAAACACCGGTGATCGCATACTTGTAGCCGGCCAAAATACCAACAACCAAAATGGTCTTTATGATGTAGTAGCGCCAGGAACCGGCAGCAACGGTACTTGGACTCGCACCAGTGACGCCAACGCCACTGGCGAAATCAATGCCGGTATGATCGTCATGGTCACCGAAGGCAGTACCTATGCAGATACTTCTTGGAAACTGATCACTAACGATCCAATCGTTATTGGCACAACCGGCCTGGTATTTGCTCAAAATACTGGCAATGGATTCGGCGTCATCAATGCCAACGGTACACCTGTGGTGGCCAACGGAGTAACCGGCACAGCAGTTTTCAGTTCCGGAAACAACTTAATTCTGTCAGGCAACGCCAGCTCTGATACCATTACCTTTGCTGTAAATGACAATCCTACATTTACCACAGTCAGTGCCACCGGCAATATTTACGGTGGTAACTTATCTGTCAGCGGCAACATTATTGGTAATTTTAATTTAGATAACGGAGTATCAGCCACTGGCAACATTACAGGCGGCAACATCCTAACAGGTGGATTAGTCAGCGCCACAGGCAATATCACAGGCAATTATATCTTTGGCAACGGTGCATACTTAACCAACATCAATGCTGGTAATCTTGTTGGAGCATATGGAAACTCAAATGTTGCCAATTATTTGAATACTGGACTAGTAGGAAACATTATACCGGCAGCCAATGTTACCTACAGCCTGGGCAATCTTACCAATCAGTGGGCATCAGTTTATATTGGAGCAAATACACTTTATATTAACAGTGTTCCAATTTCCATAACCGGTGCAAATACCCTGACAGTTGCTGGGGCAAATGTTGTAACCAGCAGTGCCAACGGAGTTATTTCGGGCAATGTTATTTCGGTTACAGGTAATATTACTGGCGGAAATATTCTAAGTTCCGGAGTAATCAGTACTTCGGGTAATATTTTTGGCGGCGGCGTAAATTCAACATCTTCTGCAACTCCACCGACCAATCCAAGTGTGGGTGATTTTTGGTATAATACCGCAACCAATGCACAGTATAGATACACTTTTGACGGCACAGACTATTTTTGGCTAGATGATTTTGGTTCTACTCAGGGCACAGACGGCACATTTAGTGCGGTTATTAACGGAACCAGCAACATTGGCTTTGCTACAGCCAACGGAAATGCAGTATTCAACATCAATGGCACCAACAATGTAGCTGTGGTATCCAGTAACCTTTTGCAAATAGCAGGATCAATAACGGCTACAGGTAATATTACCGCATCTGGGTTAAATATAGTATTGAGTAATACTCCGGCTTCAAGTTCTAGTGCAGGAGTAGCAGGACAAATTGAGTGGGATCAGAATTATTTGTATGTATGTGTGGCGACAAACACTTGGAAAAGAGTTGCCATAAGCACATGGTAGTAGAGTTAAAATTTAAAGGATAAAAAAAATGGCATTTCCATCATCACCAACAGACGGCCAAACGACAGTAGTTAATAATATAACATATACCTACTCGGCCGCATCGAATTCATGGACTCGTACTCCATCTGGTTTCGTTAACATTTCAGCATCAGGAAATGTATCCGCTGGCGGAAATATTATTGGTGGAAACATCAGTACCGCGGGTAATATTTACGGTGGAAATTTATCCGTAACTGGTAATATCAGTGGTAACATTGATGTATCTAGTTCTGTATCAACTACAGGTAATGTATCAGCAGGCAACATTCTAACTACCGGATTGATCAGCGCAACTGGAAATGTCACTGGCAATTACTTTATTGGTAACGGTAGTCAGTTAACAGGTGTTACTGCTTCTTCCGTTAACGCCAATGCATTGACCGGCAATACCTTGGCAAGCAATGTTGTTAACTCTAGTTTGACTTCAGTTGGTACACTGACCAGTTTGAGCGTAAGCGGAACAGCCACAGCTGGCAATTTGGCCACAGGCGGTACAGCAAGTGCCGCAGGCAATATCACAGGTGGTAATATTCTAAGTGGTGGTTTGATCAGTGCCACTGGCAATTTAACCGGTGGTAATGTTTTAACCGGTGGGTTGATCAGTGCTACAGGTAATTTGACGGCAGCAAATATATCTGGCGGTAATTTATTGACCAGTGGATTAATTTCAGCTACAGGCAATTTAACAGTTGGTAATGTTTCAACAACCGGCTCAAGTGCCGCAGGTAGCTACAGTGCTAGTGGAAATATTACAGGTGGTAATGTTTTAACCGGTGGATTAATTTCAGCAACAGGCAACTTAACAGCCGCAAATATATCTGGCGGTAATTTATTAACCAGTGGATTAATTTCAGCTACAGGCAATTTAACAGTTGGTAATGTTTCAACTACTGGCTCAAGTGCCGCAGGTAGCTATAGTGCTAGTGGAAATATTACAGGTGGTAATATCAATACCGCTGGTTTAGTAAGTGCTACTGCCAATGTCATTGGTGGTAATATCAGCACCGCTGGTTTAGTTTTAGCCACAGGCAATGTAACCGGTGGTAATATCAATACCGCTGGCTTGGTAAGTGCCACAGCCAATGTCATTGGTGGCAATATCAGCACAGCAGGTTTAATTACTGCTACAGGTAATATCACTGGCGGTAATCTTAATGCCGCAGGATTAAGTCTAAGTGGCAATGTGGTTAGTCCATTAAATGTTACTTCTAATATCACTGGCGGTAACCTTTTAACTTCTGGTCTGGTCAGTGCTACAGGAAATGTGGCCGCTGGAAACTTAACCACAGCAGGTCAACTTAGTGCCACGGGCAATATCACTGGTGGCAACTTATTAATCAGCAGTAATGCCAACATTCTTGGTAACTTGAATGTTCAAGGTAATATTACATTTATTGGTAGCAATGTTATTACAACCAATGATTTGTACATTGAGCTGGCCAATAACCAAACGACCTATGCTAACATTAACAATGCTGGTTTGGCAGTTGGCCCAACTGGTAATGCTTTAACCTACTGGCAGTACAACACCGTGGCCAATGCTTGGACGACCAATGTGTCAATCAGTGCCACAAGTACTGTCACTGGTGGTAATTTAGCCACAGCAGGCACAATTAGCGGTACAGGCAATATTACAGGCGGCAATATCAACACCGCTGGACTGGTAACTGCCACAGGAAATGTAACCGGTGGCAACATTGTAACAGCTGGATTAATCACTGCAACTGGAGCCATCACTGGTGGTAGTTTGAATACTGCTGGTGCGGCTAGTGCCACAGGAAATGTAACTGGTGGTAACATTGTAACAGCTGGATTAATCACTGCCACAGGAAATGTAACCGGTGGCAATTTGTTAACAAGTGGTATTATCAGTACTTCTGGTAATATACTTGGTGGTAACTTATCTGTAACTGGTATTACAGTTGACAACGGCAATATCACAGGTGGCAATATTCTAAGCAGTGGTTTGATCAGTACTACTGGTAATGCCACACACGGTAATGTTCTAACAGGTGGATTGATCAGTGCAACTGGTAATATCACAAGTGCTGCCAATATCACAGGTGCCAACATTACCACAGCTGGACTAGTCAGTGCCACTGCCAATATCACAGGTGGCAACATACTAACTGGTGGATTAATATCGGCTGCGGCTACGGTCACAGCTGGAAACTTGGCCACAGGTGGTACAGCTAGTGCCACAGGCAATATCACAGGTGGCAATGTACTCACAGCTGGCATTGTTAGTGCCACAGGAAATGTTACTGGTAACTTTATTTTAGGTAACGGTGCATTCTTAACAGGGGTTATTACTTCAGTATCAAATATCACCAATGGAACCAGTAATGTCAATATTGGTAGTGCCAACGCCAATGTAACAATTAGTGTAGCTGGTACATCTAATGTGGTAGTGGTATCTGCTACCAGTGCCAATGTTACAGGTAATTTAAGTGTTTCTGGTAATGTTGTAGGCGGCGGTGTTAGATCAACCACAGCGGCAACAGCTCCAAGTAGTCCAGCAGTTGGTGATTTCTGGTACAACACTACAACCAATGTACAGTATCGTTATACCTATGACGGCACTAATTATTTCTGGTTAGATGACTATAGCTCAACAGTTGGAGTTGGCGGCAACTTTACCGCTATCATCAACGGAACCAGTAGTGAAACAGTGGCAGCCAACGGTAATATTCAAATTGCCATCGGCGGCTCAAACATAGCGGCCTGGACCAGTACTGGTTTGGTAAACAGTCAGGCCAACGGTGTAGGAAACATCGGTAGTTCAGGTGGTTATTTCAATACTGTATTTGCCAAAGCAACTTCAGCACAATACGCTGACTTGGCAGAAACATACGAAGCAGATGACAATTACGAACCAGGCACACTAGTTGTGTTTGGTGGTGATAAGGAAATTACTACTACTGATATACACCAAGATACTCGTGTAGCCGGTATTATTTCAACCGATCCAGCATACTTAATGAATTCTGGTGGCGTTGGATTACCAGTAGCATTAACAGGTCGTGTACCGTGTAAGGTAGTTGGCACAATACGCAAGGGTGATAGATTAGTAAGCAGTGGAATAAAAGGTGTTGCCACAACATTGGCGCCTACTAAATACCAGCCCGGCTGTATTATTGGTAAAGCATTAGAAGATTACAATTCCGATACAGTGGGTGTTATTGAGGTAGCCGTCGGAAGGTACTAATGTCGTTTCCTAACAGTCCAACAGATGGACAAACAGCAACAGTAAACAATATAGTATATGTTTACTCTGCTGCCACTAACACCTGGACTAGAACTGCCAGCGGATTTGTTACCATATCATCATTGGGCAACATATCTGCAGGTGGTAATGTTGCAGGCAATTATATTGTTGGTAATGGTAGTCAATTAACCGGCGTTACCGCCACGACCATTAATACTTCGTTTAGTGGATCTGCCAATACTTTTTATCTTGATTTTGTTCCAGCAGATGGAGCAAATAATCAAACTATTTTTAATTCTCCGTTTTTGACCTATGTACCAACCACTGGTATTTTAGGAGCTTCGGCAGTGAGTGCAACCGGTAATATCACCGGTAATTATATTTTAGGTAATGGCGCACTGTTGACTGGAGTCAGCACATCCAGTTCCAATATCAATAACGGTACCAGTAATGTAACCATCGCCAGTGCCAATGCCAACATCACAGTCAGTGTTGGTGGAACATCAAATGTAACGGTATTTGCCACATCAGGACAGTATGTTACCGGCAACATAATTCCAACTGCATCCAATACCTACACCTTGGGCAATGCCACAAATACCTGGCAAGAAGTTTATGTTGGGCCTACTTCTTTGTACATTGGCGGCAATGCTCTTAGTGCTGTTAATGGCGTACTAGCATTTGGCGGAGCCAATGTTGTCACATCAACAGCTCCGTCAGGAAATATATCAATCACTGGAAATGTCACCGGTGGAAATGTGACTACCACAGGCACAGTTAGTGCAACTGGCAATATCACTGGCGGTAATATTCTAACTGCTGGTCTTTTTAGTTCAACAGGTAACGCTACACACGGTAATATTTTGACAGCTGGCATTGTTAGCGCAACTGGCAACATCACAGGAGGAAATTTATCTGTAACAACAGGTACTGTTACTCTTAATAATATTGTCAACGGTGGCTCAAATGCAACCGGTAACATTGGTAGCTCAACAACCTATTTTAATACAGTATTTGCCAAAGCAACATCTGCATTATACGCTGACTTAGCTGAGATGTATGTAGCTGATTCCGATTATGCTCCTGGAACATTGTTGGATTTTGGTGGAGAATATGAAATTACAGCCACTACCGGCAGTCATAGCCCAGCTGTTGCTGGTATTGTGTCTACCACTCCTAGTTACTTGATGAACTCTGCACAGGCTGGAGAACATGTACTACCAGTAGCCCTAACTGGTCGTGTTCCATGTCAAGTAGTTGGCACCATCCGCAAAGGCGATCGTCTGGTATCCAGTGACATTGCTGGCGTAGCTACAGTATTAGACATCGCCAAATATACACCAGGTTGCATCATTGGTAAATCATTAGAAGCCTACGACAGCACCGAAGTTGGCACCATTGAGTTAGTAGTAGGACGGGATTAATGGAAGCCCGTTTCCGCGCCGACTATCCTGGCGAATTCGTAATAGTAAAGACCACTTGGTCGGGCGGTAAAAAAGAACAGGTCCGTGAGTGGATCGAAAATCCTATTGTTAACCAACACATCTCAGGTCGTGCCGCTTGTATAGGCGACCTACATCAACAGTCTGTATTTGATGTACGCAACCTACAAAATCATCGTGGCGGACTTTTAGGTAGCAAGAAATTACAGGTTTACGGAACAGGCGAAGTTGCTGAATATATCAAGATGGATTTTGCAGTCGAGTGCCATACAGAAATACTTGAAAGACTGCTGACATCAAACTATGCTGAAGATCACATTGTATATTCTACAGCAAGAATGTGTATTGAACATCCAGGAAAATTTTATCTCATACCCTATAATCCAATGTTAATCAATCGTGTGTTACCAGTTTACCTGGCCGCATTTGACGGACACAAGGAAATATTTTTAATTGGTTACGACAAAGACACACAAGAACAAAACTCAAATTGGATACCACAACTAGTAAATCTTTTTAGAACATATACCGGAGTTCGTTTTTATCTGGTAGGTGAGCCTACAAACTTTGCTCCAGAATTTTTAGAATGCAGTAATGTTATACCACAGTCTATTAGAGACTTTGTTGGTTACTGTGACGTCTGAACTAGCTGTTCTATAGTGACAATCTTGTGGCGCACTGCGTCAAAATTCACAGTAGACCATAGACCAGGATGCAATGGCTTTGGCCAAGTACCCGAAGCTACCCAAGCCCATCCTGAGTGTTCATCATTCAACTGAGGAGCAAACTCGTGGGCAACACTACAGAAAAAAGTGTGATAAGCAAATACTCCATCGGCAGAGGTAAACTTTTCTATTGGTACTAGTTTTATATAATCAGGCATCGCACCTAGTTCTTCTTCACACTCGCGAGTCATAGCTGCCATTAAGGTTTCACCAGCTTCAACCTTGCCACCTGGCAAACCCCAAGAATCTGGGTATCTAGGATCGTTACGCATTAGATAAAGATAGCGTTGTGTGTCTACAGCGTAGAACCATACGCCAACTGCGTTTACAGAATTAGTGTCCATGAGCCACCTGTGTACAATCCTTGATAACTCTTAACCCACATTTGGCCAGTCCATTTGTATTGAATTTCTGTAGTGATATTTGTGACATACTGTATATTATCTGGACTTGAAGTACTGTCAAAATAAATCTGCCAGCGGTCCCCATCATAGGTAATAATATCATTGGCCTTGGCAATCAGCGGTTGTCCACTAGTACCTGCCCAGGCACTGGCATAGCCATTATCACTGCCGGTATCTTCGGTTAACAAATAACTTTGACCTACAGTGGCAGACGGCAAGCCTGCTCCGGGGCCGCTTAACAATGGATTAATAACAGCATTTACTGGACTAAGAGTATTTGCAGGCACAGTACTGGTATCTACTGTAAACAATAAAAATCTATCATCGGTAGGATCGTAGGCAATAGTTCCGTAAACTTCTGATCCGTCTGGCTGTTCAAATGCTATCAAACTGATACCTGGTCTTAGTGTACCATACATGCCAATAACATTGTGCCACAGTAAGGCACTCTGTGGACTATCTGGAGGAATAAGACTGCTGTTTGGTTCGTCGACCACTGCACTTTGCGCTAGTATCTGTACTTTGCCATCAATCAATAAGGTTTGATAACCAAACGGAGTAAATGATTGTCTTGTTCCTAGCAACAAATCATTATTGGTAATAGCGGCCACAGCATCGCCAGCGGCATTGTAAACACTGGCAATAATCTGCTCCACAACACCAAGTTTTTTAATTTTAGCAGGACTGCTTAACCAAATAGGTAATTCAAAAGTTAATGTAGCAATATCAATAGGATTGTCGTTGCCCACAGGAATTGATCTACTTGACCAGTTGACATCAGTCAAGTTCAACACAGTTAGACTGGTCCAGTCGATATAACTGTCAGTGCTTTGTATTTCTAAACTAGGATTAAACAAGACTAAAATTTGTTCTAGCAACTGCATTTTTTGATTGGTATTACTGGTCCAAATATCTAATTTAATAGTGGCTACATAAGGTACTGGCATTAATCGATCGATAGTAAATGCATTGCCTTGTGTGGTTTCGTAAGTACCTGTTTCTGAATCGTATGTGCGTTGACGAACTGCAATGGTACTAACAAATGTAGGATCTTGAATTCTTGGACGATCGTATTTTAATGCACTGATGTAAAAGCTCATTAACGGAGTAGCCGGCATGTCGTTGGCCGAATTGTTTTGTAGTATAGTCTGAGCCTGACGACTAGCATCACCGTAGCGTACAGGCACACGGATTAAAGTATCTACATTGCTGCCAGGACCTTGTCCTGCTTCGTTAGCGCCGTATTCAACTTGGAAATTACTAAAAATTCTAGCAAACTGTAACAAGAAGCGGCGTAGCTGTTCATCATAAAAAAATTGTGCCATTATCGTCCTGGTGGTCTTGGATTAGGTGGTAAGTTGCCACCTTGATTACCGTTGTCAGCATTGGGTTTCAAGGCCTGACTCAAGCTCTGACGACTTGGAATATTGCCTTGATCGGTAGTACTTACAGTGTATGTATTGTTTACAAAACTGGCTCGTTGAGTTAATGCACCTGTGGCCAAATCAAGATCAGTGCGAACATTATCGCTGATAGCCTTCCACATGGTACCACTGTAACGGAACAAGCGGTTAGGATAGTAATCTAAGCGTAAGCAGTAGTCACCTAGGCTAGGATTAGGAGGAAACTGAACTCCCGGAGTTACAGGCAATCCGTTTGGTGCTTCTGTTGATCCTGTTAGGTAACCTTGTACATAACCCCAACCGTTAGGACTAATTCCTTCGCCTGGCTCAGTGCCGTCTACAGTTGGTCCAGTTTGATCAGCGGTCAGTCCAGAGCCAGCTGGTTGCCCAGTTGGAGTAGTGGGTAGTATGTAAAATTTAACATTATCGTAACCACTTAGTGGAACATCATTGTAGGCCTGTGTAAGGATAGCATCATTAATCTGCAAATCTTTAGGACGAGTACTTTGTATATCGCCTACTGTGGTTGGATTAGTGATTAAATTCCAGTAAGGTTGTCCAGTATCAGGATTGGTATCTGTAATACCAGCTCCAGGCGGAACATTGCCGTTGGCCTGATAATAAGTGTTGCCGTCATTGACAATGGTACCGTTGGGATAAAAATTTCCGTTGTCCCAAATATTTTCTGGTTCAAATGGTTGGTTAATGATTTGACTAAATTCTTGTGCATTGACCATTGGAGTGGCTTTGACACGCCATAAGTGTGGTAACCAAGTTTGACTAAAACCTTCACTTGCAAATGCGGCGTCTTGGATAACATAGTACTTAGGCAAGGCTTTTGGAATACTGGTATCCAAAGGATTGTAATCTTTTAAGTTTGGCACTTCGATAACATCACCTGACATTAACTTACGGCCAAAAGTGTCAATCATATTATTGTAGTGGAATGTAATAAACAAGGTATCGTTGTTTAAGAACAGGCCAAATTGACTTAGATCAAAGTCAATGTCAGTAACACGATAAACACCACGCATGATAAAAATATCATTGTCGTAAACACGATCGCGGTTTTCTAACAATAGCAAATCTTCGATAAACAAAGGATTGGTACTATCGTAATTTGGAATAGTAGCATCATTATTTCCGTTGTCAGTTCCTGCACCCTGCGGTCCAAGATATTTGTGTACATAAATGTCCAAGCCACCAACGGTGTACATTTCGTAGATAACTTTATCTAAATATTGGTAATCGTTGGTGCGATTTGGGCGGTATAGCGATAAGCGTGGCATAGTCATGTATTTATGGGTTCAGTTGACCTAAAACTCAAAAGGTCGTATAATTAAGGTTATGGATGAGTTATACGAACGCTTAGATCTAGCTATACCGCAAATAAACGCCTTAAAAAGTAAGGTAGCTAAACGCGATCTAATTAAAATGGTCCGTACTATTGATTCAGCAATGACAGCGGCAGATCAGGCCCTGGTAGAATGCCGTAGACTCAAAAGAGAAACTTTGCAGTACAAAGAAGCAGTGGCCAAAGCCAAAGACTTGATAGATAATTTGGAAAGATATATTACCTTTGCGGCATTGATTGGTTGACATTCTTAACTTTTACATTATAATAAACATTATGGCAAAACAACTGAACGAAATTAAACGACTAAACCCCAAGGGTGCTGAAACCAAATATGTAGGTTTTGAACCTGAATGGCATATACAACCAGACGAAACTAATCGTGTGTCTCGATTGAGTCAGGCATTCAATTGGTACAATTACCACTATGGCAAAAAAGAAGCCAAGGATATGTTGTGTCATTATTTAGAACATAACCATCGACCCAAAGACGCCAAACTGATGCGAGGTATTCCTGACGGTCAAATTCGTATTACTCCGGCTTGGGTAGCTCGTATGACTTTGATGGGTCTCGTGCTTAATGAACACGAGCAATGTATTCTTGATGAGCAAATTAGTCTCATGCTCAAAATTAAACAAGAAGCAAAAAAAGAAAAGTCCGAAGTTGAAGCAGAGTCTGCGGTTGCAAGACTTACTATTCAAGACCATCTGCGTGAAAAGGTCAGCGAGTGCTGTGGTGAATTAGAAGGCATGTTTGATGACTTTGTGGTAGCTGGCGCAAAAATGTCAGCAGACTTTAGTCCTATCAAACTCATGCGTGGTATGAACATTAGCCCTAACATGGTCAATACAGTATCAGCTGTATGGGAACTACGCCTACAAGAATTTACAGAAGTACTGGGCGGTGAAGATGCTGACCTTGTTGAAGGTTATAGCCACCTGACCAAAAATCAACTAAAGCAATGTGTTAAGTTTTGTGAAACAGTAATTAACGACTGCAACAGTTATGTACAGCTCAAAAAGGTAGAGCGTAAACCTCGTGCCAAGAAAGCTGTCAGTCCAGAAAAACTCACACGCAATTTTAAATTCCTTAGAGAATTTCCAGAATTCAATCTTAAATCTATTGCCCCAGCGCAGTTGGTTGGATCATCTGAAGCATGGCTGTATGACACAGCCAAACGCAAGTTGATTCATGTGGTAGCTGATAGCCATATTGGAACTTTTACAGTCAAAGGATCTGCTATAGTTGGTTTTGATGCACTACAAACTGTACAAAAAACCTTACGCAAACCTGCTGAACAACTAAAGGCAGTATTGTCTGGTGGCAAACCAGCGGCTCGCAAAGAGTTTGGTGCTATCAAAGCAACAGAAACTAAATTTACAGGACGAGGAAACGAAAACCTGATCATACTTAAAGCATAAGTATGTAGATGTCCAGAATTACTCTTGATAAAATAGAATTCTACATCACCAATGTTTGTAATTTAGCCTGTTCTCACTGCAATAGATTTAACGATTATCATTTTACCGGTTGGCAACGCTGGTCTGACTATGCTGATGATTATGCGTTATGGTCTAAGTATATTGACTTCAAAAAAATAACAATCCTAGGTGGTGAGCCATTGCTTAATCCTACCATTACTGAATGGATCAAAGGTATTAATCAACTATGGCCTGATGCTATTGTGCAAGTACTGACCAATGGCACACGCCTCAACAATGTAGACGGATTGTATGAACTGATGCCAACGGGCACAAGAAATTGGTTGGGTATAAGTTTACACAATGAATACAATGAAGAAGAAATTTTTACAGAAGTAAAAAGTTTTTTAAAAGGACAAGTCACAGTCCTTGAAGGCAAAAATTCAAACTCAGCCGGAGCAGACTGGCTGTATCGAGATGAAAATGGAGTACAAATTGGTATCTGGCGCCAGGATACTTTTGCTCGAGCCGCACTGACCTATACCGCTGATAATAAACTAACACTACACAACAGTGATCCGTATCTGGCACATCGTAGTTGTGGATTTGCCACTTGGAAAAATTATCATCTAATTCGCGGAAAATTGTACAAGTGTGGACCGGTAGCACTTTTCCCAGAGTTTGACCAGCAACATCCTTTAGAACTATCTCCAGAGGACAGGCAGTTGATCAACAGTTACCAACCATTATCCGCCCAGGAGTTTGAAACTCGCGGTGCAGAGTTTTTGGCTAATATAGATAATCCCTTAGCACAGTGCAAATTTTGCCCAGAACGCTATGAAACTGAAAAGATCTTTGCTATACGCAAAGGTAGCAAAAAACCATAAATATATCTAACAGGAGTGCTTAAATGGCAGATATATCTCAAAATACACTTGAAGAACTAAAACAAGATCTTATACAGTATGTTCGACTACAGTTGGGCGATCAGATTGTTGATGTCGAATTAGATGCCGCACATTATGAGTCGGCATACCAAGCCACTATAGGCACTTACCGTCAACGAGCAGAAAATGCCTACGAGGAAAGCTACACCTTTATGGAGTTGGTAACCAATGTTAACATTTATACCCTTCCAGAAGAAGTAATTCAAGTTAGACAGATTTATCGTAGAACATTTGGCGACAGTACTGGACCATTTGCCAGTAACTTTGATCCATTTAGTCAGGCCAGTATGAATGTGTACCTGATGAATTTTAATGTGTCTGGTGGTCTTGCAACTTACGATTTTTATAGTCAGTATGTTGAATTAGCCGGTCGTATGTTTGGCGCTTACATGAACTACACTTGGAATCCTGTAACTAAAAAATTACAATTGATCCGTGATCCAAAAGGCACAGGCGAAAATGTTTTACTATGGACATACAATTTGAAACCAGAAGTAAACCTACTGCAAGATTTCCAAATTCGCCAATGGATTCGTGACTACATGGTTGCCAACTGCAAATTAATTATTGGCGAAGCTCGTGAAAAATTTGCCAGTATTGCTGGTCCACAAGGTGGCACAAGTCTAAACGGTGCGGCAATGAAAGCCGAAGCCAAAGAAAGTATGCAGTCGCTAATCGAAGATCTACGCAGGTATGTGGATGGCAGCCAGCCGTTATCCTGGGTAATTGGTTAACACCCACTAGCTTTTTTCTTTATTTCATGCTATACTTGTGGCATGAGTTCATTAATGATAGATATTGAAGGTTTAGGAACAGGTCCTGATGCGACCATTTTGACCATTGCGGCACAAAGTTTTGACCCATTAGGAACAGGGTATTTTGATCGCCAATATTATGCCCGAATCACCCTTGAAAGCCAACCCGACAGATCCATACAACAAGAAACTATAGATTGGTGGGCGACTCAACCCGAAGCACAGGCTGAAGCATTTATGGAAGAAGGTCGTATAGATTTAGATCAGGCCTTGGACAGTCTTTATAAAATTGCCTGGCAACATGACCTTATCTGGGCCAATGGTCCTACTTACGATATGAATATCCTTGAACACGCATTTAAATCCTACGGAAAACCTTTGCCTTGGCAGTTTTATAAAGTACGCGATGCCCGTACTGTTTATAGCCTATGGCCAGACTGTCCTCGTCCACCTACTAGCCACCATGCGCTAGAAGACTGCCGCCGTCAGATCGATATGCTACAGGCTACTCTAAAGCATTTACGAGTTGAGCGAGTAAAATGATTGTTGGCATCCTAGGCTGTTCAGGGTGCGGTGGTACATTTTTAGATTGGACTGTACATTACCTACGGGGTGATATAGATCATTGGACCCTGCAATCTAACTATTCAGCTAGAATCCGTAACAATGATTTTATAACCAACACTGATCGTTGGAACACCTATGCTAGATTAGTGACCATACCTGACGATCCTCTAAATAAAAATACTGCTCACAATCACGGAAAAAGCCATCCTACCACAGAAACTTTACCTTATGTTGTTGATGAGTTTAGGCAACAGCCGCAAGATCGTGTTTACACTTTTTATTATATGGACAGTATGACCAGGGATCAAGGTAGCACTATTCATAATGATATTGTTGCAAGATTTGACGATGTAAAATTTATTGCCTACACCTACTCCACCTCTAGTGTTGACGCTATTTGCTATTTGCAATTAGACAAGTTACCACAGATGATCGTTAGATATGCAGAAACACTTGATTTAGATTTTACTGCAATGCCAGTTTGGGAACAAAGAGAAATACTAAGCATTAGCTATCCAAAAATTATTTCAGGTCAGACTTTAAATGAAACTATGCAGGAACATTCAAATTGTTTTTTATTAGACTTTGACAATTTTTTTGTTGACCTACCCAGCAAAATACAAAAGATATTTGAATTTTTAAATTTTACAATAGATCGCACTAGGTGGAATCATTGGCTATCAGTTTATCAAAAATGGCAACAGTCTAGTGGTTATCAATTTTATCAAGATATTGATCGCATTGTAGATGCTATTGTATCTGGTCAGTCCGTGGACTTAACCAAATACTCAATTACTTTTGGTAAAGAAGTTGTAATTGCTAGTAAACTGTTATACAATTACAACTTAGCATTGAAGTCTGCTGGTGTTGCTGATTTAACACAGAACACACAGCAGTGGCATTCGATTCTTGAACCGAATGTGTATCATAACTTAGAACAGGACAACATATGATCATTGGAATTTGTGGATTAATTGGCTCAGGCAAGGACACTATCGCTGACTACTTACAAAACATACACCAGTTCCGACGAGAATCATTTGCCCATACACTTAAAGATGCTGTAGCCGCCATTTTTGGTTGGGACCGCGAGCTATTGGAAGGACGCACCAAAGAAAGTCGTGCCTGGCGTGAGCAAGTAGATCCATGGTGGGCTGAACGCCTGGGCATGCCGCACTTAACTCCACGCTGGGTGCTACAGTATTGGGGTACAGAAGTAGCTCGTAAAAGTTTTCACGACGATATGTGGATTGCTGCCTTAGAAAACAAACTACGCAAAACTAAAGACGATATTGTTATTAGTGACTGTCGTTTTCCTAACGAAATTGCCGCTATAAAATCAGCTGGCGGAATAGTAATTCGTGTGGTCCGTGGGCCAGAACCTGAATGGTTTCCATTTGCTGAAGCGGTAAATCGTGGTCCAGATCACAATCTACACTGGAGTTGGAGTAAAACTCAGCTGGCTAAATTCAATATTCACGCTTCTGAAACTGCTTGGATTGGCACTAAATTTGACTATATTGTAGACAATAATGCTGATGGGTTAGATAACTTATACAGTCAGGTTAAGCATCTGGTAGAAGATCTCCAGGCTTCCACGGAAGATCAGCTTTCTTAACATCAACAACACAGTTTAGGCATATTGTTTTTAAATTGCGTAAACCAGTGTTGTTTAAATTTCCGTCAATGTGAAATACTAACAGCTGAGCTGAATACTTAGCTCTAAATCCACAGCGGTCACAGGCCGCTTTTTTCTTGTACCCAGCCTTGACCCAACGAGCTTCTGGCGGCTTTTGTTTGCGCCCTCGTTTGATACAGTGTTCACACCTACTACGATAGTGAGTAACTCCGTCTTTGTGATAGTTTACAGCGCAAAAACGCTGTGTACAAGCGGTGCATAAGGGTCTGTCCATGGTATATTTACCATTAAACCTTGGCCAAAGGGATGGTATATCGTAATATTTTTGTCGCATTCGCTAAATATTACTATTAATAAAAAGGATTTAACCATGACTTTACTATCGCCTGGCGTCCAAGTTACTGTAGTTGACCAAAGCAATTACTTACCTGCACCAACTAATTCAGTGCCATACATCTTGTTGGCAACAGCTTCAAATAAAGTATCCGGAGTCGGAACTGGTATTGCTCCTGGCACACTAGCCGCGAATGCAAACCAATTATATTTAATCACTAGTCAGCGTGATTTGGCTTCTGTATACGGCGTACCATTCTTTTATCAGACAAGCAACGGTACTCCAATCAATGGATATGAGCTTAATGAATACGGATTGTTAGCAGCCTACAGTGCTTTAGGTGTAACTAACCAGTGCTATGTACAGCGTGTCGATATTGACTTGGCAGCGTTGACAGCTACTTTGGTTCGTCCTACAGGCACTCCACCTAACGGAACTTATTGGTTAAACACAAATACAACAAAATGGGGAATCTTCCAGTGGAATCAAGTTACAGGCGCATTCACTAATCAAACTCCTATTGTTATTACAAATACAGATCAAATTAGTGGTGGTATCCCAGCACAGACAGTTGGTAGTATTGGTCAATATGCTGTTAATGCTACCAGCATTTATAATCCAATTTATTTTAAAACTGGTGCGGCTAACAGCACACAAACTACTGCGACTTATCTAAGTAATCTTTACAACACTTGGGTACAGATTGGTAGTGCAGATTGGGAGCTTAGTTTCCCAACAGTGCAAGGCACATTGACACCAACATCCTTGACAGCCGGTAATACATTTATTATCAATGGCACAACAATTACAGTACCAGCCGGTCCAAATAACACCGTTGCTGGAGTAGCTGCCGCTATTAACAGTGGAAGTATTAGTAATGTCTATGCGGCCGCTATTAATGGCGCACTACAAATTTTTGCTACTACAACTGCACTTAATGGCACAGTAGTTATTGCCAATGGCGCAGGTACAGCTCTAACACAGTTGGGCATTACTGCTGGCACATACAATCCACCAGCTTATCAAGCTAGTCCTAGTTATGTAGTTCCAAACTGGAACACTTACAGTACCAGTCCAGCCGGCGGATCACCTACAGGTTCTGTTTGGATTAAAACATCCAATGTTAACCTAGGCAGTGATTTCAACATTAGCAAATGGAATTCTACATTAGGTGTATGGGTTCCACAGTCATGCCCAGTATATGCTAGTGATGCACAGGCAATTTATGCCTTGGATCCAAGCGGTGGCGGTCAATTAATTCCTGTAGGCACAACTTATGCTCAGGTCAATTCTAATACAGGATATCAAGCAGACTTCCGTATTTTTGAACGCTATGCAACTGGACCAACTATTATTACTGGTACAACAACTAGTCCAACATTCCCTCCTATCACAGGTACACCTACTAGTTTCTACTTGAGTGCAACACAACCAGAAACAGCAACAGTAACCGCACAAGTAAATGTTCCAGTGTTAGCACAAGGTAGTACTACTGGTACACCTACTGCCGCCGACTTTGTGGCTGCCGTTAGTGCTGCCGCAGTTCCTTATGTAACAGCTTCTGTAAGTAGTACAGGTGCATTAGTATTGACACACTCATTGGGTGGCGATATCTATGTAACTAACCATGTAGGTAGCCCAATTACTGCCGCTGGTTTCAATACAAATTGTGTTGGCGCTATTCAGAATCAAACAGCTACTGGATTGATTTTAAGTAACTGGGCTACTGCTCCAACATTTACATACTCAGCTAGTGATGTTGCTCCAGATCAAGATCCAGCAACAGGTACATACTGGTATTACAGCGATCCTACACAGGCGGACATTATGATTCAAAATAATGGTCAATGGGTAGGTTATCAGACAGTTAGTACAGATGTTCGCGGATACAATTTAACATTGTGTAACGCTACAGGTCCTATTATTTCAACCACAGCTCCTACAACACAGACTAACACTAGTAAGAGTCCATTGGTTTATGGAGATTTGTGGATTGACACTAGCGATTTAGAAAATTATCCAATGATCAATCGTTGGCAGAATGTCAATGGAGTTGATCAATGGGTTGCAATTACTAACACAGATCAAACTACAAGTAATGGTGTATTGTTTGCAGATGCTCGTTGGGCACCAAATGGTACAACAGATCCAGTAGCTGATCCAATTCCAACTATTCAAAGTTTGTTAACAAGTAATTATTTAGATCCAGATGCACCAAGTCCAGATCTATATCCAGATGGAATGTTGCTTTGGAATACTCGTCGTAGTGGTTTCAATGTTAAAACATATCAAGCTAACTATTTTAACAACCAAGCATATCCTGCTTACACATGGTCAGCAAGTACATCATACGCTATTGGCGCATTAGTTACTTACGGTGATCCTGCTATTGTTTATATCTGCTTACAAGCAAATACTAATCAAGAGCCAGATACACAAACTGCATATTGGAGCCCAATCACTGTTACTAGTACATGGTTAACAGCTAGTGGTAATAGAGCTGACGGTAGTCCATATATGGGTCGTCAAGCTCAAAGAGCAATTATTGTTAAAGCTCTTAAAGCTGGTATCAGTACAAATAGTCAAATTCTTGAAGAACAGAATCAGTTTAACTTGATTGCCTGCCCACAATATCCAGAATTGGCACCAGACATGGTAGCATTGAACAATCAGCGTAACAATACTGCATTTAGTATTGTTGATACACCATTGCGTTTAAGCCCAGCTAATGTAGTTGAGTGGGCCACAAACAATAATGGCTTAGGTTTACCAACAGGCGATGGTCTGTTAGTTGGTGACGAGTACGCTGGAGCATTCTACCCAAGTTGCCAAACTAATGATTTAAGTGGTAACACAGTTGTTACAGCACCTAGTCATATGATGGTTCGTACTATTATCCGTAGTGATGCTGTTGGTTATCCATGGTTAGCACCTGCTGGTGTAAACCGCGGTGTAGTTGACAATGCTAGTGCAATTGGTTACCTAAACGAAACAACAGGCGAATTTGTTCAGTTAGGCGTAAATCAAGCTCTGCGTGATGTATTGTACGAAAACGATGTAAACCCAATTACATTTATTCCTGGCGTTGGTATTACTAACTTTGGTAATAAGACAACAACTAGTGTAACAACACTATTGGATCGTATCAATGTAGCTCGTTTAGTAGCATTTGTTCGTGGTCGTTTGTCAGTAATTGCTAAACAGTACCTGTTTGAACCAAACGATCAAATTACTCGTAATTCTATTGCTAGTGCAATTACAAGTTTGATGATTGATCTTGTGGCAAAACGCGGTATCTATGACTACTTGGTAGTTTGCGATACATCAAATAACACACCAGCAACCATTGATGCTAATGAATTGTTTGTAGATGTTGCTATTGAACCAGTAACAGCAGTTGAGTTTATCTACATTCCAGTCATTATTGAAAATACTGGAGCGATAGCGGGTAGCCAAACAGCGTAATAAGAGGGGGAGATTTTTCCCCTTCCGATTGCCATAAATAAAGTATATCAGGAGATTAAGTAATGAGTACAACGTCAGGAGCATCATCACTCTTAAACATGACAGTTCCGTTGGGAAGCGATCAGAGCGCACCAACGCAAGGTTTGTTAATGCCAAAGTTACAGTATCGCTTTCGCGTTACTTTTATTAACCTTGGCACAAGTCAACCAACAACAGAATTAACTAAACAAGTGATGGAATTTTCTCGTCCTCATGTTGAATTCGCAGAAATTGCACTTCCAATATATAACTCAACTGTTAAAGTTGCTGGCAAATACAAGTGGAATAATGTTACTTGTAAAGTTCGTGACGATGCAGGTGGCAATGTAAGTCAATTAGTTGGCGAGCAAATTCAGAAGCAGTTAGACTTTATGGAACAGTCTAGTGCGGCAGCTGGTATTGACTACAAGTTTACAATTTTGTATGAAGTACTTGACGGTGGTAACGGAACAAACACACCAATTACACTTGAAAGTTGGGAATTGTATGGTTGCTATCTAAGTGATATTAACTACGACGCTTCTAACTATGCTACTAGTGAGCCAATGACAGTTACTATGACTATCACTTACGATAACGCATTGCAATTGCCACAAGGTAATCAAACAAACGCCGCTGGTATTGGTGCTCAAATTACCAGAACAGTTGGCGACGTCGCAACCTAAGGATAAATCATGGCCGTAGGCTATTTTGGCCAAAACTTCCTCCAAGGAGCCGCAGAAGGGTTTTTTGGAGGACAAAATCTTCGTGATTACACTCACGCATCAAAAACTTTTACGACTAACGGGTACGGATTACTACCTCGTCAAAAGTTTTTATTTCATGTATATTTTAATATCAACACTGGTCAAATTCCAGCATTAAACGCCGCATATAGTAACGGCGTTGGAGCCACTATTGGTCTAATGGTTAAAACAGTTGAGCTACCTAGCTACTCAATTGATGTACAAACATTAAATCAATACAATCGTAAGCGTTTGATGCAGACCAAGATTAACTATCAGCCGGTACAGATTACATTCCATGATGATAACAGTGATTTAATTCGCAACCTGTGGTATCAATATTATAGTTACTACTATAAGGATCCTACCTATCCTTATAATAATATACCTAATCAAAATGGAACATTAGGTCAAGTTGCTAATGAATCAAACGGCTTTGGTTACAATGTTGATGATATCTACAGTGCTAGTCGTCCTAATGCCGACTGGGGATACATTGGCGAAAGCTATCAAGACGGTACAGCCGCAGGTCCTACACGCGGCGAAACTACAGGCAAACCAAATTTCTTTACAGACATTCAAATTTATGGTCTAGCACAGAAAAAATATGCTGAGTACACACTGATCAATCCTATGATCACAGATTGGAAATCTGAACCATACGACTATTCATCTGACAACGGCACTATGTCACATACCATGACTATTCGTTACGAAACAGTCAAGTACTATGCTGGTGCAGTTGGCGGTACTAATCCAAGTACAACAGTTAATGGCTTTGCTGATCCTAGTCACTATGACACAGCACCAAGTCCGTTGGCCCGTCCAGGTTCTCAATCTACTGTATTTGGACAAGGCGGACTTGTTGATGCAGTTGCAGGATTTGCCACTGACTTACAGGCAGGCAATGTACAAGGTATTATTGGTGCGGCACAAATTGCTGGTACTACATACAACACATTTAAAAATAAGAGCATTGGCAATATTGCACAAGCTGACGTCTTGGCTGCCGCTCCTGGTGTTATTCAAAATTCATTGCCAGGCGCTACAAGACAAGCATTGGCAGCGGCCAATGGTATGTTGTTTCCAAAAGCTCCTGTAAACGGTGGATAATCGATGGGCTCAGTTAACAATACTAATACCAATATTGATCAATCAGTTCAAATATTTGATAACTTTTACAAATATGAAGACTTTGTTCCACAGCTCGAGTATGATGCTGTTTACAGTTTTTTTGCCAGCGTTTTTGGCACAACAGAAGCCGCGGCTAATTTTACTGTAACTTTATTTCGAGTCGCACAACAAAGTCAAATTTCGGTGTTAACATTGTTACAGCAGATTGAAGGACTCAACGGACTTGAATTAAACTTAACACTGGCATATTATCTAAATAATATTCGTAGCCCTAGTACACTGTTGGGAGTAAATGTACCTACTGCTCCTAATTACTATGCGGCAAGAAATGTAAAAGCATGAGTCATTTTGCCCAGGGTGTCTACACTGTAAAAAACAGAGAGAAGTATGTAGGAAATGGACTTCCTAGATACCGTTCTGGTTGGGAACAGGCATTTATGCGCTTTTGCGATAACAACGAACACATTCTACAGTGGGCCAGCGAAAGCCTACGCATACCTTATCGTAATCCTATCACTGGAAAAGAAAGCATTTATGTTCCAGATTTTTTAATTACCTATCGCACTCGCAACAACACTATGGTTGCCGAAGTAATTGAAATTAAACCAAAAAAACAAAGCGTTATTGAAAGTAAAGCATCTAATCGAGATCGTGCGGTAGTGGCTGTTAACTACGCCAAATGGGATGCCGCTACTAAATGGTGTGCCCGTAATGGACTTAAATTTCGGGTAGTAACTGAAGACGAGTTATTTAAGAACGGCACCAAATAATACCGGTAAATACGGTATGACTAAAAAATTAGAAGAACTTTTTAATTTGCCGCCATCTGACACAGATGAGCCAGAAGATACTCCATTGACAACAGCGGAAACCAAGGCCGCTATAGTTGAAATTGATGCAACTATAGATAAAATTGACGCCGCACTACCGGCAGTGCGTGATTTAGATTCCAGCGATGTTGAGCTAGATGATATAGCCGCTAAAGCTACAGAAACCTTTGAAAACTTAACTGATTTAGGGTTCAATGTGGACAGTCGTTATGCCGCCGAATTATTTGCTGTAGCTAGTACCATGTTAGGCCATGCATTAACAGCAAAAACTACCAAATTAAACAAAAAATTAAAAATAATTGACCTGCAGATGAAAAAACTCAAGTTAGCTCAGGATGCCGCCCGCTTTGCGCCACCTGAAGAAGAGCATCAGACTGCACATGGACAATTATTAAGTCGCAACGATTTACTGGAATTGGTTAAAGCATCCAGGGACCAAAAAGACTAACAAGCATAAATATCATATAGGGAAATATTATGAAACATTTCAGACAATACTTGGCAGAATCAGAAAAAACCTACAATTATCGTATCAAAATTGTAGGTGAGGTTGATGCAGGCTGGCTCAAGCAGTTAGAAGCCAAATGTCAACAGTTTGACATTGTTAGTTTTGGTAAACCAAAAACTACTCCTGTGCAATTAGCACCTCAGGATTTTCCAAATCACAAAAACGATTCAGTAACATCAATTGATGTTGAATTCCGTTATCCAGCCATCGAGCCACAGATCAAACAACTAGCACAGTTATTGTTTATTGATCCAAATCGTATTATCATGTTGACTACTCCACATGAGAACAGTATGGATGCTGAGCGCGAAAAGATTGCTACACAGAATAAAGATTTGTTAAAAGACACAGACTATCCAGCTGATGATGCAGAACAACAAGCATTGAAGAAAGATTATTCAGCACCCTATGATGAACACGCTGTTCTACAAAATGCATATCGCAGTGATTTCACTGTGGCAGGTGGCAAGACTCCGCCAGCAAGAACTACCAATGACGAGCCAATGGGCAACAAGAGTCCAATGACTAAGATGACTCGCACACCTAAGCCAGCTACTGGCGCACAACCAAGAGGATAATAGCATGACATTTTTTTACGATTTAAACAAGAAGTTAGTAGCGTTAGAAGCTAAACATAAAGATGAACAGTTAGCTGAAAGTGCTCCTGCTACTGAAAGTAAATTCTCTAAGTTGGCCAAAGAAATTGGCAAGAATCCAAAAGTAAAAAATCCAGCGGCAGTAGCGGCTACTATTGGTCGTGAAAAATATGGCCAGAAGGCAATGACAGCTAAAAGCGTTGCTGGTAAGAAAAAGGCACACGAAGAGCTAGATGAAAAATTTGAACAGCCTGTAAAAATTAATCCTGAAAAGAAAGGCATGTTCAAAGGCAAAACCAACGCTGAACTAATGAAACAGTTAAGTCACCTTAAGGCAACTGGTCCACATGAAAAAGGATCTGAGGCGTATACCAAGATGAAAGAATTGCAGTTTGCTATCCGTGCTAAATCAGGTTGGGGCAAAGTTAGCGAAGGCACATGCCCAAGTTGCCATTGCAATCCATGCGAGTGTGTAGAAGAAGGTAACGCATTTACTGGAAAGTTAGCACACACACCTAAAGGCGGCAAGTTTAAATTAGGTAACAAAGAATTTACAGATACTAGTAGTCTTGAAGAAGCTGATGTAGTAAGTCTTGAAGATAAAAAAGCTAAACCAGACTATATCGATCTTGACGGCGATGGTGACCGTAAAGAGTCAATGAAGAAGGCAGCCGCTGATAAGAAAAAATCTAGAAGTGCTGGTACAGCATTTGATCCAGAAGTGGCCAAATCAATGTTTGCTCACAAAGATGAGCACCCACGTCACGATGTTAAAGATACTGGATACAGTAAGCGTTATACTCGCAAGCATGATCAGGACATGGATAAAGACGACGAAGTTAAGAGCAATGAGCCAAAGAAAAAAGGCCGCCCAAACGGACCAGCCAAGGGACCTGAGCGTACTACCAAACATGCTTACAAGCACAAAGGTGAACGCAAGGTTAAAGAAGATGAAGAGTATGATGCCGAAGGCGATATGGCCAAAGGCGACATGCACACAGTTATTCGTCATGCTCGTGAATTAGAAAAGCATCTTAGAGATAATGATAATTTGCCAACTTGGGTAATTGAAAAATTAGGTCAAATCAAAGGCATGATGACTAGTGTTTCCGACTATATCATGAGTGAAAAAGAGCGTGGTATTGAAAAAGCCACTGGCGAAGAAGGTATTGCTATTGGTGAAAAAATCACTAAGAAAACTCCAGCAGGCGAAATCATCAGTGACTTTGAAAAAAGCAAGAACAAAAAGTTTGCAGGTAAGAGTAAAGAAGAACGCAAAAACCAAGCTCTAGGTGCTTACTATGGTATGCATCCAGAAAAGTCTAAGAAGAAAAAAGAAGTTGAAGAAACAACTACCGCCGGTAGTGTTGCAACTGCTCCAGCCGCTCCTGCCAAGTCTGGTGGTATGCAATTTGGTAAAGGTGTTTACGAAAGTTTAGATCGCCAATTTAAACAAGCACTAACAGAAAGTATTCAAGTACAAGAAAATGTTGAAGAGTGTGGTATGGAAATGTCCGCTCCTAGTGCTCCTAGCGTTACAGTAACAGCAGATGGTGAAGAAGCTATCAAGTTAATGGCCTTGTTAAAGTTGGCAGGACTCACTGGCGAACAAGCAGTTGAAGAAGCCTACGGCGACACAGACGAAACTAAAAATGAACCAGATTGGCCAACAGACAAAGAAACTACCGGTAACAATGACGAGCATTTACGCCGTTGGTCCGCTGGCCTAAACGGTCCTAAGAGCACTGGTCAAACAACTATTCCTGTTGTGGCAAGTCAGTTACGCCGTCAAACTAGCATGGAAGAAAATGTAGAACTTGAGCGTTCATTGTTCAAGACCTGGAAAAATTATAAAGGTTAATTAAAATGAGTGAGGCAAATGTCTACACATCAGTATCAAATGCAGTTTGGTATACTGACAAATGTGAAATAGTAACAGAAACTGCTGTAAGCTATAATGTTTACTTGGTAAATGTAGCACAACCGATCGTATTTGGTGGTTATGTAGCCAACGGTAGTGCCAATCTTACTACCTCACTACAAACTACTGCCAATATTGTTGGTGCTAGTTTTAAAGTTGGCAATGGTATTGCGGCAAATACAACAGTATCATCGGTTACTTATAATCCGCAAGGACAAATTACCACAATCACTTTAAGTGCAAATGCTACAGCCAATGTTGGTAATGCTACATCTTATGCTCAGTATACATTAACACTGCCAGCTCCAGGAAATCTTTATAGTGGACCTGTGCAAGTTGCTGCCAATAGCCGTCAACAGATTTATGTTGGTGCTGGCAATTATTTGACAATCACTGGCAATGGATTTAGTGCTAGAGAATTAGGTACAGCAAGTTCGGCAACCGCAGGATTCTAATCATGCGAGCTCGCGAGTTCATTACCGAAGCTAATTTTGATAAAGATCATCAATTAGCTATTCCAGGTGCAGAAAAATATATGGGATTAGATAATTCTAATCCATACCATATGTGGAGATACATTGTAGCTACTGGTGCCAGAGACGGCAAAGGCAACGGTTACAAATTACCACTTGAAGGTCCAACCGGGCAAAAATTAACAACGGTCGCATACAGCAAAGAGGATGAAGAAATACTTCATGACACTGCTAAGATGCTTGGATTTAAACCTACCAAAATGAGCAATCGAGACTCTAAAGAGCCAGACGAAATTCATCGTGTTAGCCCAGTTAAAGGATTCAAAGGGTATGCAAGATGAGAGCCCGAGAGTTTATAGCTGAACAAGTTGGTGTAATGACCGACTATCAAAGTTCTCCTATGAAAGGGGCCGAGATGGTACGAGATGGTGACAACATTGATCGCACCTATCACATGAATCGATTAATGATGGCCATGGCCATGGCTGATGGTAAAGATCGCAAACCGGTTAAAATGGATGATTCTGGTTGGACTGAAAAGTTTAATACTGTTCACCCATATACCGAAGAAGAACACAATATGTTGCACCAGGCTATGGGTGCAATTAGTACAGAACATGTATCAGGTTTTAAAAATCATCACTCAACTGAACCTAAAGATGTGCATAAAATAAGTCCAGTCACTGGATTCAACGGATATGCACGAAAATGAGAGCTCGCGAATTTATCACTGAAGGTTTTGAAGAAAAACTAAGTCAATCCGCTATTGAGGCAATACCGGGAATGGAAAGATTTAATGCCTTAGACAACAGTAATCCTTATATGATGTGGAGATTCATTGTTGCGGCAGCAGGCGAACCAGATTTTCCAATGGACCGTTCGGGCCCAACTGGACAAAAATTTGTTACTGTAGCCTACTCTAAAGCTGATAAAGAAATTATTGATGCCACCGCAAAGACAATGGGAGTGACTGGAACGCAAATTAGCACAGCGGCTTCTGAAGAACAACCTGGAACTGGAATAACCAGCCCTATAAAAGGCTTTAAAGGCTACCCAAGATGAGAGCTAGCGAATTTATCACTGAGGCCAAGCGTGGAAAATTAAGCGCAGATGAATCAAGACCAATGCGCGATACATTTTTCCTTCCTGGCATCCGTAATAACGATGCTTACAAAAGTTATAGATTAAGTTTAGCATTTGCTCGAGCTCGTGTTGACAATGCAGGATATGGAGATGAGCTTCCAGAATGGAACGAGCAAGGAGCATTAGGACCATATGCTGTAGTATCAGTAGTAGGAACCAATGGAGAGGACCTAGTCGATCAGGCATTAAAAATGACCGGGGTTCCGGGTGGAAAAATTAATGTAGCTGGTAACAGTAGTTCGGAGCCAGCTGATGTAAATAAATCTAGCCCAGTTGCAGGATTTAAGGGCTACGCAAGATAACAAAGGAAAATAAAATGAAAAAAATTATAACAGGGCTATTATTAGTTCTAGCAACAAGTACTGTATTTGCCTGGACACAACGTCAACCGTTTCCTCCAGCACAATGTCAAGCACACGCACCATACGGATTCCCAGAATCAGCTAAACCAATTCAACCATTATGCCAACAAGCATATTTGGTAGGGTACGATGCACAGGCAAAATTACCAGAATTTGTTATGTATGAGTTAACTCCTCCTAATGCAATAGGTTGTGTTGCCCGTACTAATGCATTTGCCGCTAACCAGTTTGTTCAAAATGGAGCAACACCAGCTGACTATGCTGGCACAGGCTACGACAAAGGACACATGGCACCAGATGGTGACTTGTCATGGAACACACAAGTTGAGTTTGAAAGTTTTTTGATGACAAACATGAGTCCACAAGCAGGTTCTTTAAATCGTGGCATCTGGAAATTACTAGAGACCAGTGTTCGTGGTTGGGCTGTACAACGCAACCAGTCGTACACAGTTATCGCGGGTGGTTTGTATGGTCCTGGTGATAAGACAATCGGTAAAGGTGTAGTTGTACCACATGGCTTTTACAAGATTGTAATCAACAATCAAACTAAAGAAGTAGCTGGTTGGGGATTCCCACATACAGCACCATATCCAAACTTAGGCAATGACTTAACTAAGTTCCGTGTACCTGTTGCTACTATTATGGCAGACGCACAAGTTAAGTATGCATTACCACAAGGCTATGTTGAATTAGCACCAGGTAAAGAATGGCCAGTTGATTTTGGTGCATTGACTAATGCTAAACGAGCTAAGTGTGGTGCTAACGCATCAGATGACTAAGCAGTATAGAATTACTACACAAAACATACACCCTCAAGATGAGGGTGATTGTTTTTTAGATCCCTTAGATCCCGTTAACGGGCTGAAGGCAACTAGCATTATGGGCGGTCTAGGCACAATCAATCGCCTAGCCGAATATAATTTAAAAACTCAAGAAGATCAAATTAAAAAAATACTTGACCAAAGACAACAAGCAGAAACACTCGGCATTCGTCCTGGCAGTCCTGCTTGGTTGGCTATGTTTTCTAAATAACTCTTTCAAATTACCATAAATTAATATATGGCCGCAGAAGGAAACCTAATAAAAACGCCGCATAAGCGTACGGCGTATACAGCACAACAATTAGAAGAATTTATGAAATGTGCGGATCCTATCACGGGTCCAGAATATTTCATGGATAACTTTTTCTACATACAGCATCCAACTAAAGGAAAGATGTTGTATCATCCATACGACTATCAAAAGAGGTTAATAAAAACTTACCATAATTATCGTTACAGTATTTCAATGATGCCACGACAAACTGGTAAGTCTACCAGTGCCGCTGGTTATCTATTATGGTACGCTATGTTTGTTCCAGATTCAACGATTCTTATTGCCGCACACAAGTACACAGGCTCACAAGAAATTATGCAACGCATTCGCTACGCTTACGAACTGTGTCCAGATCATATTCGTGCTGGTGTGATCAGTTACAACAAAGGCAACCTGGACTTTGAAAATGGAAGCCGTATTGTGTCAGCAACAACTACTGAAAATACCGGTCGTGGTATGAGTATATCCTTACTATACGCTGACGAGTTTGCGTTTGTTCGCCCCGGTATTGCAAAAGAATTCTGGACTTCCATAAGTCCTACCTTAGCAACTGGTGGTAAGGCAATTATTACATCAACTCCTAACTCAGACGAAGATCAGTTTGCGTTAATATGGAAAGGTGCCAACAAGTGTGAAGATGAGTTTGGTAATCCTACAGACTTAGGCATCAACGGATTTAAGGCCTATCGTAGTTATTGGCACGAACATCCAGACCGCGATGAAACATGGGCATTGGAACAGCGAGCACAGTTAGGTGAAGATCGTTTCCGCCGTGAGATGGGCTGTGAGTTTATTATTAATGATGAAACTCTAATTGCTCCTACTAAATTGATTGATTTACAAGGCCACGAACCAATGTATAGAACAGGACAAGTTCGCTGGTTTCAACGGCCTAGAGAAGGCAGAGTATATGTAGTTGGATTAGATCCATCCTTGGGCACCGGCGGTGATCCGGCTGCCATACAAGTATTTGAAGCAAATACTACAGAGCAAATAGCAGAATGGCGACACAATCGTACTCCTATTCCAGAACAGATTCGCATACTAGCTGATATTTGCAAACATATTAATGAAACAGTTAACGATCCACAGAGCATTTACTACAGTATTGAAAACAATACCATTGGCGAAGCCGCGCTGATTAGTATTGCTGAGTACGGAGAAGAAAACATAGACGGGTATTTCCTTAGCGATCCTAATGTTGGCGGCAGTAGTGGTCGCAGATATCGCAAAGGATTTAATACCAGTAATAAACCTAAATTGGCAGCCTGCAACAAGCTAAAAACTCTAATAGAATCAGGGCGCATGAAAGTTCGTAGTTCCGCATTAGTCAGTGAATTAAAGACTTTTGTAGCACACGGAGTCAGCTATGCGGCCAAAATTGGCGAAACAGATGACCTAGTTATGGCCTGTTTATTGGTAGTTAGAATGCTACAACTGCTACAAACTTACAATCCAGGCATAGATTCACAGCTAAGAGACCACGGAGATGTCATAGTACCTCCAATGCCGTTCATTAGTTCAATACACTAAATACTAAACTATGGCAAAAGAAACAACCGAAAAAAAGCTCTACGATTTACTAACTACCCGGAATTTTGACAATTTTCAAGCTCTGGATAGTAAGACTAATAAACCACCTATTGATCCAGAAACTGGCGCAGAAGATATATCTGCCGCTGATATGTTTACCTTTGATTGGACTGCAACTGACGGAGACAACTATGGTACAGTAGTTGTGTTAGTAACTTCAGATGGCAGCATTAATGTCTACTACGGTGATAATCTTGGTCGTGGTATGGAACAACAAGATAAAACAGAGTGGTTTGATTTCTTAGGTCAACTTAAAGATTTTGCCACAAAGAATCTTAAAAATTTCAGTCCAGAAAACATGAATCGCCTGCGTTATAGCCTACAAGGCCAGGCCGCAATCAAAGAAGGCTTATTTGAATCATGGTCTGGTACTAAAACACAAAGCTGGAACGGCAAGCAGACAGAAGCTCGGTTGATGATCAAACATAAAAAAGCACTTGATGAAAATGATGCTCGCTATCGTTACATATCAGCATTGTTTGTAGAAACTGCCGAAGGCGAACGCTACAAATTACCATTTACCAAACTAGTCGGCGGCCGTGCTATGCTTGAGCATGTACGCCAAGGCGGTCGTCCTTACGATATTCGCGGACAACATATTGCAGAAATGGTTAACGAACTCAATGTGTTGAGTCGTTTCAAAAGAGCCAACCAGGGCAAACTATTTGAAGGCGATACAGCACAGTTAGTAGAAGAAGTATCTCAGTATTATCAAAACTTACAACACAGTCTTAAAGGACTTGGCGGGTCAAAAGGATATACAAAGTATTTTGAATCTTGGAATCCTAGCGAAATCTCTGAACAAGATGTAGTTATTGAAAGTTTAAAACATTTATTCGTGACACAAAGTATTGACACGAGAGTAGAGCAAGCATTACCATTGCTGGCTAAGATTCAACAACAAGGAAAAGCTATGAAAGAAGCTAACATATTTGAAGCATGGGCTAATCAACTCATGGAAGGTACATGGGCGTTGCCCGATACTCCAGAACAACAACAAAAGCTAGTTGAGTTGTTAAGTAAAGAGTTTCCTGTGGGTGCTGATGCAACCAATGCCACAGAACAGTTATATGATTTGTTAGGCGATGACGAACTGTATGACGAGTTAGAGCGTCTAGCTGATCAAAATCCTGATGCCGATTGCCGTCAATTGGTGTATGATCGTATGCAGATGTTGAGTGATCATCCAAGTGTACAAAAAGTTATTGACCAAGTTCAAATTGAACCAGAAGCAGAAATGAATCCTGCTCCTGAAGTTAATCCTGCTGATGTAGCACCGCCTCCAGTGGCAGAAAGCACTTGCCCAAAATGTCATTGCGATCCTTGCACATGCAGTGACCATATGGAAGAAAGTGTTAGTATGAATGCTATTCGTCGTTTTGCTGGATTAAAAATGTTGAATGAAAGTGTATTGAACGATTCAGCTAACGGCACACTAGAACACATCCTTAACCGTTTCCGCCACGAAGTTCGTAATTTTGAACAAGGCGGCGACTTGGATAAAGATTTATATGATGCCTTATTTGATTACTACATGCACACAGGCGACATGCCATATGGTGTACAAAAAGCTCGCACAGGCGACCCAATGGAATGGGTAGCACAAAATCTTGAAAGTCATTTGCATGGTCGTGGTATCGTTGGTGGCAATCCGGACGAAGATTATGGTCTTGAGCGTGAAAGCATGGGCGACTATGAAGCCGAATCTGATGTTCACAGTGTAGATGGCGGAATGGAAAATCCATTAGTAATGGGCGAAGAAGCCATGTGCAACATGACCGAAGCAGGTTGTGCTTGTCCAGTGCATGGCATGGAAGAATGCTATGCAACTACAGCAACACCTCCGTTGGAAGAAGCTCAAGCAGATCCGATGATGTCCAGAATCAAGACATTGGCTGGATTTTTGATCAAATAATTGCACTTAGAGCAACCGCGTCATAAATAGTACTTGTAATAAATTGTAGAGTATGTAATAATGCATACTCTACACAGGCAACCAGAAGTAAACAGGCAACCGAGATAGGCAACAAATTAAATGCAACCATATACATACTTAATTAGATGGCCCCAGCTAACCATTAGCTACTATGGCGTTAGATACGCCCAAGATTGCAATCCGAGCGATCTCTGGAATCCATACAAAACTTCATCACACCATGTTAAAGAGTTTATTAAAGAAAACGGCGAACCTACGGTTATACAAGTAAGAAAAGTATTTGCAAATGCTGTTTTAGCACAAGAGTGGGAACACCGTGTATTAAAACGGATGAAAGTAGTCGGCAATGATCAGTGGTTAAACAGAACTGATAATAAATCAATTGCCCCACAATACGGCAAAAGCCATCCGCATTTTGGCAAAAAAGGTGAAGCCCATCATTGTTACGGCATTAAAAAGTCAGATGAGTTTGTAGAACAGAAAAGACAAAACTGGATCAAAAATAATCCAATGACAAATCCAGATGTTGTTGCTAAAAAAGTAGCTAAGACAAGTGGTGATAGACATCATATGAAACGCCCAGAGGTAGCAAACAAAGTTACAGGCAACAATCATTACTCGAAACAAGCAGGATATCAGCATCCAACAGCATTTTGTCAATATTGTAATAATGAATATGGTGCAAGCGGATTAGCACAACACCAAAAATATTGTAAAAGCAATTTAACCAGTTTAGTAGTAAACACAAACAGATGAGTGTATAATCAGCTGTAAGGCAACATTTAAGACAACTTAAATCAACATTTTAAATCAACTTAGAAAGGCAACATAAAATGGCTAGCTTATCAGAAATTAGAGCAAGACTCGCTGCCAGCGAGAATAAACAAGGTGGCAATCAATCCACAGGTGGAGACAATGCAATTTACCCACACTGGTCAATGGAGGAAGGTCAAGCCGCAACACTCAGATTCCTCCCAGACGCAAATGCCAAGAACACATTCTTTTGGGTAGAACGAGCAATGATTCGTTTACCATTCAATGGCATCAAAGGCCAAATGGATAGTAAGCAAGTGATTGTACAAGTACCTTGCGTAGAAATGTGGCAAGAAGCTTGCCCAGTACTAGCCGAAGTTCGTACTTGGTTTAAAGATCCAGCATTGGAAGAAATGGGTCGTAAGTATTGGAAGAAGCGTAGTTACATTTTCCAAGGTTTTGTTCGCGAGAATCCACTTGCCGATGACAAGACTCCAGAAAATCCAATTCGTCGATTCATCATTGGTCCTCAGATTTTCACCACTATCAAAGGTGCTCTAATGGATCCAGAGTTGGAAGAATTGCCAACTGATTACCTTAAAGGTCTGGACTTCCGTATTAGCAAAGGCTCCAAAGGTGGCTTTGCTGACTACAACGGTAGTAAGTGGGCTCGTAAAGAAACAGCTCTTGATGCCGCAGAACAAGAAGCCATTGAAAAATTTGGCTTGTTTGACCTAGGCACTTTCTTACCTAAGAAACCAGGTGAAGTTGAACTGAAAGTTATCAAAGAAATGTTTGAAGCTTCAGTTGACGGACAGAGTTATGATCCAGAGCGTTGGAGCCAGTACTATCGTCCAGCAGGGGTTAACGCACCAACTGGCGCCGCAGGTGCTCCAGCAGTAGCCGAAGATGAAGATGCGCCAGCTAAACCTGCCGCACCAGCACCGGTAACTTCTAGTTTTGATGATGAAGATGAAGCTCCAGCGGTAGCAAGTGCTCCAGTTGAAGCTAAACCTACAACACAAAAAGCTGAAGATATTTTGGCAATGATCCGCGCTCGTCAAAAATCTTAATCAATGACCGTCCTTGTTAATTACTACACTTGTAGTTACGGGGACAGTCTGGTTTCGATGTTTAATGGGCTTCCGGTTAAACGAGTTAATGGTGTTAGTGAATGCTTAGTAGAAGAACTTACTAGACCAAATTTTTATCAACTTGAAGTCCAAGAACAGCAAAAAATTTGTAGTCGAATTGAGCAAGGAACTATTCAAGTGGTTCCTTGCCATCGTCAACAGGGATTTGATTTTAGCCAGGTGTTCACCAATCCTCAAGTTATTACCATAACTGTAAACGATCTTGATTTATTGACTAGGCGTTTTGCTAAATTGCATCTTGAAATTAGGAATAAAGCAGTTCTGAATCCTATGCTAGATCAAATTAGACAATTAGCACCTAATCAGCTTGATCGCATTATAAAAAAGGATTATGAGATATGGTTACGATCTAATCGTAGCAGTACAGATATCGAATTTTGTTTAGATTGGGTCACGCAACCCGCTCGGGTAGCTGATTTTTGTCAACAACACAGCCTTGCCTACAATCAAGATTGGGTCTACGATATCGCAAATGATATGAAAACCTATGCTTTGCAGTAATGTTCTACACAATTTAAGTTGGCAAGTTGCTGGCTCGGTAATTCCTTGTAATAACCTACAGGGATTTCCGCCTTCGCTGTCAGTAGAAGCTATGCAGGCCAGTGAAGCTTATCAACAATTAGTTGATGATCATCGTGCCGGCAGGCAGTCAAAATGGTGTCAGCATTGCTGGGACAAAGAAAGCATTGATTTAACCAGTAAACGGATTTCGGATAATAAAATTGGACAAGTCTATGAACGCATCAACCCCAATTACCTTAAGGTGGATGCCGCTATTGGGCCAGTCTGTAATGCGGCTTGTCGTACCTGTGGACCGTCAAACAGTACACTATGGCAAAAGGAATTGGATTACATACCAATACATCCAATAGCACAGGATTCCGTATGGAATACTATTGACAATCGCCTAACAGACATTGTACAATTAGACTTCGGAGGAGGAGAACCTTGGTTAAATGACATAGAAAAACAAATTGACATGTGTCAACGGTTAGTTGATTTAGGGTTGGCTAAAGGCATTAAACTTAGATATAACACAAACTGTAGTTTGTATCCAAAAAAGTTAATTGACTTATTTCCATACTTTAGATCAGTAGAACTAACACTATCAATCGATGACATTGAAGATCGTTTTGAATACAATAGGTATCCACTTAAATGGAACAAGGCGTATGAAAACATCTGTAGATTAATTGAACTTGAAAAGGCACACAGCAACATTGTTTTAACTGTGAATTTTACTGTTAGCGTTTTAACTTTTTTGTATGCAGAACAATTTTTATCATGGAGTCAAGCGCATGGATTACCAAGAGTCAATTGGAACTTTGTTTATTATCCAGACTTGTACAGTATTATGAGTATAAGTCCTGAAGTTAAAGAACAACTAGATCCAACCGCATTGTTTTATGATTTGATTGCTACAGAAAGCTACCCAGAATGGCAACAAGATTTTTTTACACTCACTGACAAACTAGATAAACAACGACAACAGGCATTAAAGGCAACATTACCAGAGCTTTACAATATTTTACATAAAGGAAATTAACATGGCAGGAAAACCATTTGACATCAGTAAGTTCCGTAAGGACATTACTAAAAGCATTGATGGACTATCTATCGGCTTTAACGATCCAACTGATTGGATCGGCACAGGAAACTTTGCATTGAATTATTTGATCTCGGGCGATTTTAATCGAGGCATTCCCTTGGGCAAGGTAACTGTATTTGCTGGTGAGTCAGGTGCCGGTAAGAGTTATATCTGTTCTGGTAACATTGTTAAAAATGCACAAGAGCAAGGCATTTTTGTTATCTTAATTGACACTGAAAACGCACTTGACGAACAATGGTTACACGCATTGGGCGTAAGCACAGATGAAAGCAAATTGTTAAAACTTAACATGGCCATGATTGACGATGTGGGCAAGACTATTGCTACATTTATGAGTGACTACAAAGCACTACCCGACGGTGAGCGTCCTAAAGTATTGTTTGTTATTGACTCGTTGGGTATGTTGTTGACTCCTACAGATGTTAATCAGTTTGAAGCTGGTGATATGAAGGGCGACATGGGTCGTAAACCCAAGGCATTGACAGCATTAGTGCGTAACTGCGTCAACATGTTTGGTAGTTACAATGTAGGCTTGGTAGCAACTAACCATACATACGCTAGTCAAGACATGTTTGATCCAGACGACAAGATTTCAGGCGGTCAAGGTTTTATCTACGCTTCGAGTATTGTTGTTGCTATGAAGAAGATGAAGCTAAAAGAAGATGAAGATGGTAACAAGATTTCAGATGTAATGGGTATTCGTGCCGGCTGTAAAGTAATGAAAACTCGTTATGCTAAACCGTTTGAAGGCATGCAGGTTAAGATTCCTTATGAAACAGGTATGAATCCTTACAGTGGCCTAACTGACTTGGCAGAAAAGAAGGGCTTGCTAAAGAAAGACGGCA
>Ga0316227_1000872_pt1 | contig 37603 bp, 37 predicted proteins | sample TBH18019metaG_FD_206012 | JGI IMG/M metagenome (GOLD analysis project Ga0316227, IMG submission 206012) | Freshwater microbial communities from Trout Bog Lake, Wisconsin, USA - TBH18019 | ecosystem: Environmental > Aquatic > Freshwater > Lake > Hypolimnion/Profundal zone | place: USA: Wisconsin... | reverse complement strand
CGGTCGGCGACCTTGCGGGCGAAGCCCATCTCGTGGGTCACGACCATCATCGTCATGCCCTCCTTGGCAAGTTCCACCATCACGTCGAGCACCTCGCCGACCATCTCGGGGTCCAGCGCCGAGGTCGGCTCGTCGAACAGCATCACCACCGGGTTCATGGCGAGCGCCCGGGCGATCGCCACGCGCTGCTGCTGACCGCCGGAGAGCTGGCCCGGGAACTTGTTCGCATGGGCACCGAGGCCGACGCGGGCGAGCAGGTCGAGACCGCGCTTCTTCGCGTCCTCGCCGCTGCGGCCCAGCACCTTGCGCTGGGCGATGGTGAGGTTCTCGGTGATCGACAGGTGCGGGAACAGCTCGAAATGCTGGAACACCATGCCGACCCGCGAGCGGAGCTTGGGCAGGTTGGTCGCCTTGTCGGCCACCTTGGTGCCGGCCACGGTGATCTGGCCCTTCTGGAAGGGCTCCAGGGCGTTGACGCATTTGATCAGGGTCGACTTGCCGGAGCCCGAAGGACCGCAGACGACCACGACCTCGCCCTTGGCGACCTTCGTGGTGCAATTCGTCAGCACTTGGAAGTCGCCATACCATTTGCTGATGTTGTCGATGGCGATCATCGTCTCGCCGGGTGCCACGACGGGCGCGCCGGAGATCAGGCTGCCGGGCTGCAGGCCGGCATCCTTCGGCGCGTGGCTGGCATCGACGACGGGTTCGGCGGCGGTCGGGGCCGGCATCGGGGACGAGGTCATGACACAGTCTCCAGTGTCGGTCAGCGGATGATGGCCACGCGGCGCTGCAGACGGCGCACCAGGTACGAGGCCGAGAAGCAGATCGCGAAATAGACCACGGCTGCGAAGATATACATCTCGACGAGGCGGCCGTCGCGCTGGGCGACCTTCGAGGCGGCGCCCATGAAGTCTGTCAGCGACAGCACGTAGACGAGGGACGTATCCTGGAACAGGATGATCGTCTGGGTCAGCAGCAGCGGCAGCATGTTGCGGAAGGCCTGGGGCAGGATCACGTTGCCCATGGTCTGCCAGTAATTCATCCCGAGCGCCTGGGCGGCGGCCGTCTGTCCCTTCGGGATGGACTGGATCCCGGCCCGCATGATCTCCGAGAAGTAGGCCGCCTCGAAGGCCATGAAGGTGATCAGGGCCGACGGGAAGGCGCCGACCTGGATCGGCGTCGAGGCTCCGGTCAGATAGGCGCCGATATACGGCACCAGGAAGTAGAACCAGAAGATCACCAGGACCAGCGGCAGCGAGCGGCACAGCTCGACATAGCCCTTGGCGAGGTGCCACAGGCCGGGGATGCCCGACAGGCGCGCCATCGCCAGCAGCGTGCCGATGATCACGCCGCCCACGGCCGCCATGGCGGTGAGCGTCACGGTGAAGACCATGCCCTGCCCGAACAGGTAGGGCAGGGACGAGACGATGACGGAGAAGTCGAAATTCGAGAGCATCGGGGCCTGTTCGCGGTGGCCGTCGGACGGCGGAGGATCGGGGGCGGGCTGTCCTCAGCGCTGGCCGGGGATGGCGACCGCCTTCTCCAGGAAGGTCGCCGCCGTGACGACCACGAGGTTGATGATCACGTAGAGGATCGTCGCAGCCGTGAACGCCTCGAATACCTGGAACGAGAATTCCTGCATCGAGCGGGCTCGCGCGGTCAGCTCCAGCAGGCCGATGGTCAGCGCCACAGACGTGTTCTTCAGGTTGTTGAGGAATTCCGAGGTCATCGGCGGCAGGATGATCCGGTAGGCGTTGGGCAGCAGCACGTAGCGGTAGGTCTGGTAGGTCGTGAAGCCCATGGCGGTGCCGGCCATGCGCTGGCCCCGCGGCAGCGACTGGATGCCGGCACGGACTTGCTCGGCGACGCGCGAAGCGGTGAAGAAGCCGAGGCAGACCACCGCCGTGTAGAACGGCGCATCGGGTAGTTGCTTGATCGCGTCACCGATCCGGGTCGGGACCACTTCGGGCAGCACGAAGTACCAGAGGAACATCTGCACCAGCAGCGGCACGTTGCGGAACACCTCGACATAGGCCGTGCCGATCGCGTTCGCGGGTTTCGACGGCAGGGTGCGCAGCACGCCGACCAGCGAGCCCAGGAAGAACGCGATCACCCAGGAGCAGAGCGCGGTCGTGATCGTCCACATGAGCCCCGAGAGCAGCATGTCGAGATACGTGCCGTTCCCCTCCGGCGAGGCGTCGAAGAAGATCCGCCAGTTCCAGTTGTAGTTCATCGCGCCGCTTCTACTGTGAACTTACAGAGACGCACCGCAGGCCGGAGCCCGCGGTGCGCATCATGGCATGAAACCGTACCGAACGGATCTCAGTAGGCCGCCGGATCGGGGCTCGAGATCGGGGTCGTGAACTGCTTCTTCATCTCCGCGCTCATCGGCAGGTTGAGGTTGATGTTGCGCGGCGGGATCGGCTTGGTGAACCACTTGTCGTAGAGCGCCTTGCCCTCGGGACTCGTGTAAAGCTTTGCGGTAGCGTCGTCCGCGACCTTCTTGAACTCCGTGTCGTCCTTGCGGAGCATGATGCCGTAGGGCTCGGGCTTCGACAGGGCTTCGGTGGAGATCTCGTAGGCGGACGGATCCTTCGAGGAGGCGGCGAGCGAGGCGAGCAGCACGTCGTCCATCACGAAGGCTGCGGCGCGGCCGGTCTCGACCATCAGGAACGCCTCGGCGTGGTCCTTGGCCGGCAGGATCGTCAGGCCGAGCTTACGCTCCGTGTTCGCCTCGTTGATCTGCTTGATGTTCGTGGTGCCCGAGGTCGACACGACGGTCTTGCCCTTCAGGTCCTCGATCGTGTGCAGGTTGGCCGACTTCTTCGAGACGTAGCGGGTCGCGGTCAGGAAGTGCGAGTTCGTAAACCACACCTGCTTCTCGCGCTCGGCGTTGTTGGTCGTCGAGCCGCATTCGAGGTCGATCGTGCCGTTCGCCATCAGCGGGATGCGGGTGGCGGAGGTGACCGGGTTGAGCTTCACCTCAAGGTTCGGGAGGTTGAGCTTGGCCTTCACGGCGTCGGCGATCTTGTAGCAGATGTCCATCGCGTAGCCGACCGGCTTCTGATCGCCGCCGAGATACGAGAACGGCACGGAGGCGTCGCGGTAGCCGATGACGATGGCGTTGGCGTCCTTCACCTTCTTGAGGGTGCCGGTCAGTTCCTGCGCCCGCAGGCTCATCGGAGCGAGGGCGAGAGACAGGCCCAGCGCCGCGGCTAGGCCACGGCGAGCGAAATCAGACTGCATCGGTACGGAACTCCTGGATCGGGCCGAACGGTGTCGGCTGGCGGCGGGGTACGCGGGCCCGCCCGCTCGGGCGACGCCTGTGCAATGATGGTGCCGGGAGACGGGTCGAAGAGCCGCGCGAGCCTGCGGCTGAGTACGGACAAGTTGCAGCCAAGCTCCTGCGCACGTCCGCAGACGCGGTCCCTGCCGTCCTCATGGCCTCCTCCCAAGCGCTGAGCCGGCCTCACGCTCGCGCCGGCGGCATCATGCACACTTCTTAGGCGTACGCACGCGGTGTGGAGGACGGATCCGCCCGGAAGGCTGACGAATCCACGGTATAGAAAACGACGACGCCGCCCCCCGCGGTATCGGGAGGCGGCGTCGGACTGAACACCCGGTCTGTGGCCGCGGCTTACTTCGTCAGCTCATTGCCGCTGTAGTCGATCTTGCCGTCGGCGCCCTTCTTCCACTCGTACATGACATAGTCGGGCCGAGTGATGTCGCCCTTCTTGTCGTAGGCGATGGGTCCGACCACCGTATCGACCGGCTTGCCCTGATGCAGCCAGTCGGCCAGCTTCTTGCCATCGCTGGAGCCCGTCTCGGCCATCGCCTTCGCCAGGACCTGAACGGCGGCGTAGGAGTAGAGCGTGTAGCCCTCCGGATCGATGTTCTTGGCCTTGAAGGCGGCCAGCGCCGCCTTGGCGTTCGGGTTCTTGCGGGCATCCGGCGGGAAGGTGGTCAGCGTGCCCTCGGCCGCGGGACCGGCGATCGCCACGAGTTCGCGGTCGACCATGCCGTCGCCGCCCATCATCGGCGCCTTCAGGCCCTGGTCGCGCATCTGGCGCAGGATGAGGCCGGCCTCGGTATAGTAGCCGCCGAAATAGACGACATCGACATTGGCTGACTTGAGCTTGGAGACGAGCGCCGAGTAGTCCTTCTCGCCCGGGTTGATGCCCTCGTACATCGCCTCCTTGCCACCCTTGGCCTTCAGCGCCTTCAGGGTCTCGTCGGCCAGCCCCTTGCCGTAGGGCGTCTTGTCGTGGACGAAGGCGATCTTCTTGCCCTTGAAGTGCTCGGCCAGGTAGGTGCCGGCCACCGCGCCCTGCTGGTCGTCGCGGCCGCAGGTGCGGAACGTGTTCCACATGCCGCGCTCGGTGAACTTCACGTTCGTGGAGGCGGGGGTGACCTGGATGATGCCGGCGTCGAGATAGACGTCGGAGGCCGGAATCGACACGCCTGAGTTGTAGTCGCCGACCACCACCTTCACGCCGTCGCTGGCGAATTTGTTGGCCACCGAGACGCCCTGCTTCGGATCGGAGGCGTCGTCGCCCACCGTAACCGTGAGTGTCGTGCCCTTCAGGGTGCCGGCCTTGTTGAGGTCCTCAACCGCCTGGCTCGCGCCGTTCTTGAGCTGTGCGCCGATGGCGGCGCTGTTGCCGGTGATCGGCGCGGCGATGCCGAGCTTGACCTCGGCAGCCTGTGCCCCGGCCATCATGGCGCCGAGGGCGAGCCCGGCCAGCAGAATCGATCTCATCAGCGTTCTTCCCCTATGGTCAGGACCGCACGTGCGGATCGGGCCGCACTCATCGGACCGCGCCCGCTTCCGGCGCCCGTTCGCGCCAGGTCAGCGGGGAGGTCTTCTCGTAGAGCCAGCGGTACTGGCTCGTCATCTGGCGCGTCCGCGTGAAGCGGAATCCCGCCGCGCCGATGATCATGACCACGACGGCGTCGACCGCATAGTAGTGCAGCGACAGCAGCGTGCCCGAAAACAGGGCATAGTGGATGAAGCGCACAGCGGCCGCCACGAGGAGCAGCGCCAGGACGCATTGCCAGAACGGCCGCCAGCCCCGGGCGATGCCGCGGGCCGCCATCCAGCCGGCCCAGCCGCCCATCACCACGGTGACGAGCAGGAACAGCCAGGCTGATTGCTCCTCGTACAGGATCCCCTGCAGCATGCTCACGCCCCGACCGGGCCGGCATGGCCCCCTTCCAGGTAAGCCGCCTGGACATTCGGATCGTCGAGCAGCGCACGGCCCGTGCCGCTCATCGTGACCCGGCCGTTGACCAGCACGTAGCCGCGATGGGCGAGCTTGAGCGCGTGGTAGGCGTTCTGCTCCACGAGGAAGATCGTCATGCCCTCGGTCCGGTTCAGCTCCCGGATCGCGTCGAAGATAACCTTCACCACCAGCGGCGCGAGGCCGAGGGAGGGCTCGTCGAGGAGCAGCAGCCGCGGGCGGCTCATCAGCGCCCGGGCGATGGCTAGCATCTGCTGCTCGCCCCCCGACATGGTGCCGGCGCGCTGGTTGAGGCGCTCCTTCACCCGGGGGAACAGGACGCAGACCTTCTCCAGATCCTCGGCGAAGAAGCGCCCGTCATGGAGCGCAGCGCCCATCTGGAGATTCTCGTAGACGCTCATGCGCGGGAAGACCCGCCGCCCCTCCGGCGACTGGGCGATGCCAAGCCGGGCGATGGCGTGGGTCGGCATCCGGGTGATGTCGCGTCCGTCGTAGGTGATCGTCCCCGAGCGCGCCTGGGGGCTGCCGAAGATCGTCATCATCAGGGTCGACTTGCCGGCGCCGTTGGCGCCGATCAGCGTGACGATCTCGCCCTCAGCGACATCCAGATCGACGCCCCGGAGCGCGGCGACGCTGCCGTAATAGGTCGAGACGTCGCGCACCGTCAGCAGCGGCGGCTTCTTGCCTGCCTGGATCGCCCGGGTCTCCTCGACCAGGACGTTGATGCCGGCGACGCTCATGCCGGAGCTCCCGTATGGGCGGCGTCGCCGTGCGGCAGACTGATCCCGACCTCGGCCTCCACGGCCTCCACCTCCTCGTCCTCGACGCCAAGATAGGCGGCGATCACCTTGGGATCGCTGCGCACCTCCGCGGGCGTACCGTCGGCGATCTTCTGGCCGTAATCGAGCACCACCACGTGGTCGGAGATCTCCATCACCACCGACATGTCGTGCTCGATCAGCAGGACCGAGGTGTCGTGCGCGTCCCGGATGTGGCGCAGCAGCGTGTTCAGCTCGGCCGATTCCCGCGGGTTGAGACCAGCCGCCGGCTCATCGAGACAGAGCAGGACCGGATCGGTGCACATCGCCCGGGCGATCTCCAGGCGACGCTGGGCGCCGTACGGCAGGGCGCCGGCCGGATCGTCGGCCCGCTTCATCAGGTCGATGCGCGTTAGCCACGCCTTGGCGCGTTCGATCGCGGCCTCCTGCGCGTCCCGGAAGCTCTTGAGGCCGAGGAGCCCGAGGACCGTGTAGCCGGAGGCCCGCATCAGCGGCTTGTGCTGGGCGACCAGCAGGTTCTCCAGCACGGTCATGCCCTGGAACAGGCGAATGTTCTGGAAGGTCCGCGCCACCCGGGCGGTGCGGTTCACCTCGTGGTTCGGCAGCCGCTCCAGCAGGTGCGTCGTGCCGTCCGCGTGCGCCAGGGTCAGCATGCCCTCGGTCGGCTTGTAGAAGCCGGTGATGCAGTTGAACACGGTGGTCTTGCCGGCCCCGTTCGGGCCGATCAACGCGGTGATGTCGCCGCGCCTTGCCTCGAACGACAGGTCGGAGACGGCGACGAGGCCGCCGAACCGCATGGTCAGGTGCTCGACGGCGAGCACCGGCGGGGTTACGGCCGCCCGGATATCGGGATGCGTCGCCATCAGCCGTGCCCCTCGCTGACATGGGCGCCCGAGACGGCGCGGCGCTTGCCCAGCGACACCGAGGGCAGGCGCTCCGAGATCAGCCCGCGGGGCCGCCAGACCATCATGGCCACCATGGCGAGGCCGAACAGGAGCAGGCGGTACTCGTTGGGGTCGAAGCCCTCGCCGAACACGGCTTTCAGGAAGCCGAGGTTCCTCAGCATCTCCGGCCCGCCCACCATCGCCACCGCGGCGATCGCGACGCCGACCTGGCTGCCCATGCCGCCGAGCACGACGATCGCCAAGATGATGGCGCTCTCCAGGAAGTTGAAGCTCTCCGGGCTGATGAAGCCCTGCCGCACGGCGAAGAACGAGCCGGCGAAGCCCCCGAAGGCTGCGCCGAGGGCAAAGGCGGTGAGCTTCGTCGCTGTCGTGTTGATGCCCAGCGACCGGCAGGCGATCTCGTCCTCGCGCAGAGCCTCCCAGGCCCGCCCGATCGGCAGGCGGCGCAGGCGCAGGGTGACGAAGTTGGTGATCAGGGCGAGCCCCAGGATCAGGTAGTAAAGAAACACCAGCCGGTGCATTGAATCGTACGGGATGCCGAAGGTCGCGGCGAACCCGTCATCGCCCGCCGTGAAGGGAAGCCCGAAGAAGGTCGCCCGCGGGATCGACGAGATGCCGGCGCCACCCCCGGTCACATCGGTCCAGTTAATTAGGACGAGGCGGATGATCTCGCCGAAGGCCAGCGTCACGATGGCGAGGTAGTCGCCGCGCAGGCGCAATACGGGGAATCCGAGGATCATCCCCCACAGGCCGGCGAACAGGCCGGCGAGCGGCAGGCAGACCCAAAAGGACAGGCCGAAGGTGGTCGAGAGCAGCGCGTAGGAATAGGCGCCGACCGCGTAGAAGGCGACGTAGCCGAGATCGAGCAGGCCCGCGAGGCCGACCACGATGTTCAGGCCCCAGCCGAGCATCACGTAGGTCAGGATCAGGATGCCGAGGTCGATCCAGTAGCGGGCCGAGGACAGGCCGCCGGTGGCGAGCGCCGCGAGGATCGGCAGGGTCAGCGCGATGGCGATGAACAGAGTGAGTCCGACCTTCGAGGTCTTCTGGCCGGCATCGGGCTCGCCGTGGACCGCCTCGGTGGCCTGGGCCGGGGAGGGGGTGAGCGCCCGCCGCGCATCCCGGCGCAGCAACACCAGCCGCTGCACGATCCGGGCGACGAAGATCGCCGCGCAGAGCGCCGCTACCAGACCCCAGCGCGGCACGAGGACCAGTTCGGTCCCCGGTCCGGGATCGGTGCGGTAGGCGATGATCGGCACGCAGAGGCCGAAGGCGACGAGGGCGTAGAGGGCGGCGTCGCGCAGGATGCCGGCCATGACGGAGCCGGGGAGGGCAGTCTGCGAGGCAGCCATCAGACTTTCTCGACCTCGGGCCGGCCCAGGATGCCCGAGGGCATGAAGATCAGCACGATCGCCAGGATCGAGAAGGCGGCGACGTCCTTGTACTCGATGGAGAAATAGGCCGACCAGAAAGTCTCGATCAACCCGATGATCAGCCCACCGAGCACCGCGCCGGGCAGAGAGCCGATGCCGCCGAGCACGGCCGCGGTGAAGGCCTTCACGCCCGGCACGAACCCGTCGGAGAACGACACGACGCCGTAATACATCAGGTAGAGGACGCCCGCGACCGCCGCCAGCGCGGCGCCGAGCACGAAGGTCAGCGAGATCGTGCGGTCCACGTCGATCCCGAGCAGCGCCGCCATCTTGCGATCCTGCTCGCAGGCGCGCTGGGCCCGGCCGAAGGGCGTGCGCTGCACGAGATACCAGAAGCCGGTGAGCAGCACGGCCGTCACCGCCATGATCAGCACCTGCTTCCAGGCCAGGAACACCGCGTAGCCGTCGCGCTCGAACAGGGTGATGCCGCCCGAGAACATCGGCGGGGTCGGCTTGTTGCGCGCGCCCTGCACGACCTGCACGAAGTTCGACAGGAAGATCGAGACGCCGATCGCCGAGATCAGCGGCGCCAGCCGGAACGAGCCGCGCAACGGCCGGTAGGCCACGCGCTCGATCGCCCAGCCCCACAGGGCGGTCAGCACCATGGCGACGACCAGAACCACCAGGAAGGCCAGCGCGATCGAGCTGATGCCGAGCCAGATCGTCAGCAGCAGGAAGGTGATCAGCGCGATGAAGCAGGAGACCATGAAGACGTCGCCGTGGGCGAAGTTCACCATGCCAATGATGCCGAACACCATCGTGTAGCCGATGGCGATCAGGCCATAGATCGAGCCGAGCGTCAGCCCGTTGATCAGCTGCTGTACGAAGACGTCCATGTACTCTCGCGCGCCGAGGATCCGTACCGCCTACGGAGACCGCAGGCAGCTTGGCGGGGCAAGTCCCGTACCGCAGCCGTAGCACGCCGGCCACAGGTTTCATCCCCACGCGAGCGTCGCGTGAAAACAGTCGAAGACGCTAGTCATGACCCGTCTCCGGGCTTGCGCATGGCGCAGTTCGTGCTTCACGTTAACGAAATGTAATGCTCGCTCATCCCGGGCATAGGCGAGGAGCCGTCCGATGACAGGTTCACGACTCACGACGATGATCTTCGTCGGCATGCTCCTCGGGATCGCGGTGGGCTACGCCTGCAGCATCACCTGGCCGGATCCGCAAACCGCCAAGGAGATCGCTGGCTACATCGCGCTGATCTCCGACGTCTTCCTGCGGCTGATCAAGATGATCATCGCCCCGCTGGTATTCTCGACGCTGGTTGTGGGCATCGCGCATCTCGGCGACACCGCCGCGGTAGGCCGGGTCGGCGGCAAGGCCTTGCTCTGGTTCGTCGGCGCCTCGTTCTGCGCTCTGATGCTGGGGCTGATCCTGGTCAACATCATGCAGCCGGGCGTGAACCTGAACCTGCCCCTGCCCGATGTCGGCGCCGGCACGGGGCTGAAGACGGCCTCGCTCTCGCTGAAGGAGTTCGTCACCCATCTCGTGCCCAAGAGCGCCGTGGAGGCGATGGCCAACAACGAGATCTTGCAGATCGTGGTGTTCTCGATCTTCTTCGGCGTGGCCTTGGCCGCTCTCGGCGAGAAGGGGCACTTCCTGGCCAAGGGCATCGAGGGCGTGGCCGACGTCATGCTGAAGGTGACGGGCTACGTGATGCTGTTCGCCCCCGTGGCGGTCTTCGCCGCCATCGCGGCGACGATCACCACGCAGGGCATCGGCGTGCTGATTACCTACGGCAAGTTCCTGATCGAGTTCTACATCGGCCTCGCGGTGCTCTGGGCGCTGCTGATGGGGGTCGGCTTCCTGCTCCTCGGGGGCGGGGGCATCGTGCGGCTCATCAACCTGATCAAGGAGCCCTTCGTGCTCGCCTTCTCGACCGCGTCGAGCGAGGCGGCCTACCCCAAGATGCTGACCAACCTCGAACAGTTCGGCGTGCCCAACCGGATCACCTCCTTCGTGTTGCCGATGGGCTACTCGTTCAACCTCGACGGCTCGATGATGTACTGCACCTTCGCGGTGATGTTCATCGCCCAGGCCTACAACATCCCGCTGACCTGGGGTCAGCAGCTCACGATGCTGTTCCTGCTGATGGTGACCTCGAAGGGCATGGCGGGCGTGCCGCGCGCCTCGCTGGTGGTGATCTCGGCGACGCTGACGCAGTTCAACATCCCGGAGGCGGGGCTGCTGCTGATCATCGGCATCGACCAGTTCCTCGACATGGGCCGCTCGGCCACCAACGTGCTCGGCAACAGCGTCGCCACGGTGGCGGTGGCCAAGTGGGAGGGGCAGCTCACCGCCACCGACCAGCGGCTGGATCATGTGGGGACCGTGGTCTCACCGGCGGAATAGGGGAAGCGGGAGCAGCAGTCGGAGCGATGCGCTCCTCCCTCCCCCCTTTGCGGGGGAGGGAGGAGCGTGCGGTCGCGCTTCCGCTCTGTTCGTCGCCGATGTGTGAATGTGCTGGCACCGTTAAGGTGCGCTCCGGAGGACGGGTGATGGCAAGGCTTTCCGTCGCGGTTCTGGTCCTGGCCCTGACGGGCGCGTCCCCCGCCTCCGCGATCGAAGTGCTCACCGGCACGCTCAAGAGCGTCGCCGAGCGCGGAGAGATCGTGCTGGGCTACCGGGAGAGTTCGGTGCCGTTCTCCTTCGTGGAGGGCAAGAACCCGGACGGCAGCCCGAGGGCGATCGGCTACGCCCTCGACCTCTGCGGCGAGATCGCCGACGACATCCAGGCGGCGATCGGTCGGCCGGTGAAGATCCGCTACGCGCCGGTCACCACCGAGACCCGCATCGAGGCGGTCGCCTCCGGCAAGATCGATCTCGAATGCGGCTCGACCACCGCCAATGCCGAGCGGCGAAAACAAGTGGCCTTCTCGCCGGTGGACTACATCAGCGCGACGCAGCTTCTGGTGAAGCGAGACGCGGGCCTCGCCTCCTACCGCGATCTCGGCGGCAAGATCGTCGTGGTCACCGCCGGCACCACCAACGAGAAGGCTTTGCGCGATCAGCTCGCCCGGCTGAAGATCGCCGCGCAGGTCGTGACCGCCCCCGACCACGCCGCCTCCTACGCGATGGTGAAGGCCGGCAAGGCCGACGCCTTCGCCACCGACGACGTGCTGCTCTACGGGCTGATCGCCACGGATTCTCAGGACGGGTCGAACTACACGGTGCTGCCCGACAAGCTCTCGTACGAGCCCTACGGCATCATGTTCCGGAAGGACGATCCGGAGCTTGCCGGCATCGTCCAGCAGACCTTCACGCGGCTCGCCGAGTCGCGGGCCTTGCGCTGGACCTACGAGCGCTGGTTCCTCAAGCGCCTGCCCAACGGCGAGCGCCTCGACATCCCGATGTCGAACGACCTGCGGGTGAGCTTCCAGCTCATGGGCCTCGACGCGGGCGAGTAGGCGAGGCGCCTCGCTTTCGCCCAACCGGGGCGCGAGGAAGGGTCAGCCCTACCCTCCTGTCGCGAGCGCGCCTCCCGCCCATGACGATCGCCGCGCACCGCCCGAACCTCCGCGCCGCGGCCCTGGCCGCTCTCCTCGCCTGCGCCGCCTCCGGCGCCTCCGCGCACCCGCACGTCTGGGTCACCGCCAAGGCGCAGCTCGTCTACGAGGGCGGCAAGCTCGTGGGCGTGCGCGACACCTGGAGCTTCGACCCCGAATACACGGCCTTCGTCACGCAGGGCCTCGACACCAACAAGGACGGCAAGCTGAGCCCCGACGAACTCGCCGGGCTGGCGGCCGAGAACACCGCCAACCTCGCCGAATTCGGCTACTTCACGAAGCTGAAGGTCGGCGGCAAGGAGCAGGCCTTTGCCGACCCGAAGGAGCCGGCGGCCCGCATGGAGGACAAGGCTTTGGTCATGACCTTCCTGCTGCCGCTCAAGACTCCGGTCCAGCAGGGGCGGGGGGTCGCAGCCCTCGAGGTCTACGACCCGACCTACTTCGTCGCCTTCTCGTTCGCGGAGGGGTCTGACGCCGCGACGCTCAGCGGCGCGCCACAGGGCTGCGCCGCCACGGTCACCCGCCCGAAGACCGAGCAGCCGAAGACCGCGGAGGCCGGCTCGTCGGGCATGACCGAGGCGTTCTTCGAGGCCCTGACCGCCGCATCGAGCTACGGCGTGCAATTCGCCAGCCGGGTGCTCGTCGCGTGTCCGTAGGGATCGGAATCGCCGCGCCGGCCGGGGCGGGGCGGCTGGGCCTGAGGCTCAGCCTGATGGCGGCGGCCATCGCATTGGCTGCGCTCCTGGCTGCCGGGATCGCGTGGCTGGTGGCGCCCGGCCTCGCCGCCCCGCCGCCCCGATCGCCCTTCGGCATTGGTTTCCGCGAGGCCGCCCCGGCGGCGACCGGCCTTGGCGGGATCATCCTGGCCCTCCAGGCGAGCTTTTCGCGCAGCCTCAACGCCGCGGTGAGCGCGCTTCGGGGCGGCGGCGGCTGGAGCCCGCTGATCGGGCTGGCCTTTGCGTACGGCGTGTTCCACGCCGCCGGGCCCGGCCACGGCAAGGCGGTGATCGCGGGCTACATCCTGGCGGGGGAGCGGGCGTTCCGGCGCGGCTGCGCGCTGAGCCTCTGCGCCGCCCTCCTCCAGGCCGGCGTGGCGGGGACGATCGTGGGGATCGGCAGTCTCATCCTGAACGCCACGGCGGCCAGCATCACCAGGGCCGGGACCGTGATCGAGACCATGAGCTTCGCCCTGGTCGCCCTGATCGGGCTGGTGCTGACGTGGCGCAAGGCCGGGCGCCTCGTCCAGCTCGACGCGACGTGCGGGCCCGGCTGCAGCCACCTGCCCGGTCCGCAGGCCCTGGAGACGATGGATACGTGGCGCGAGCGGGCCGGCGTGATCCTGGCCGCAGGCTCGCGCCCCTGTGCGGGGGCGGTGCTGGTGCTGGTCTTCGCGCTGTCGCAGGGCGTGCCGGGCGCGGGCGTGCTGGCGGTGCTGGCCATGGCGCTCGGCACGGCCCTCACTACGACGGCGCTTGCCGGCCTCGCGGTCTTCGCCAAGCGCGCGGCCCTGCGCCTCGCGGGCGGACGGGGCCGGGCAGGGCTGCTCGCCCTCGGCGGTCTTGAGCTGATCGCCGCCGCCTTCGTGCTGGTGCTCGGCACCGCGATGCTCTCGGGCCTCGCGCCAAGTCTGGCCGGGTAGCGCGCGTCGGCACAGGAATTTGGGCCTCGCCTTCCGGGCCGCAGCGTGCCACGCTGCGTGCCCGAGACGGAGAGCGCGCCGATGCATCCCGACTTCGCGACGATCCTGAACTGGCGCCTGCTCGCCGGATCGCACCCCTTCCCCGGCCCGGACGGCGGGACCTGCATCAACGAGGCGGCGATCGTGGCCGCGGGTCTGCCCTATCGGGCGATCCGATCCAGCGCCGATTGTCCGCCCTGCTTCTCGCGGCCGATCGCCGCCTACGCCCTCGGGCTCAACGACGCCATGCCGGATGCGGTGCGGCCGCAGCTGATGGCCTTCGTGCTGCGCCTGTCCGGCAGCGCCGATACCCCGGAGGTCGAGGCCGCCCGGACCCGGCGGCTCGCGCTTGAGAGCGTCCGGCGCATCCTCGCGCCCCTTTGCGCGCTCGCCGGCATGGCCGAGGATGCGGAAGCCTGCGCCGGGGCGCCAGACTGGCCCGCGGCATTTGCGGCGGCACGCTCGGCCGCGTGGCGGGGCGGGGCACTCTCGCAGGCGGCCTCTCAGACGCGGCGCTGGCGGGAAGGCGCACTGACCGCGGCGGTGGCCCGGACCGCCACGGCGGCTCAGCGGGCCGGTGAGGATGCACGCTGCGCCGCAGAGGTCGCCGAAGGGGCCGCCCCCTTCATGGCCGGAATCTGGGCCGAGGCCTGCGCGATCCTCGACGCGACGCTGACGATCGGCCGGCAGGCCCCGGAGATCGCCGTCGCGGGCGCCCGGGAGCGCCTGGATGCGGCGAAGGCGCCGGCGCCGGTCTGATCAGGCCGCCGCGGGCGCGGCGTCGAGGTCAAGCTCGATGGTGCCGCAATTCTCCAGGAACGTGCCGGTGAGATGATAGAAGAACGTGCCGTGCCCGACGACCGCGATGGTCCGCTCGGGCCGCGCCCGCAGCCACGCCCGAAACGCCGCGACCCGGGCGTCGAACAGGGGGCGCGGTTCCACTGGATATCCGCCGACCTCGCAGCCCGGCTCCGCGTGCCACCACACTTCGGGGAGATGGCCGACATCGAGATGCGGGAACTCGGCGGCGATCTCCGAGGCCGCCCGGCCGACGTCGCAGCTGCTCTCCTGGCACTCGCGGTGCAGCACCTCGACCAGCACATGCGGCTGGCTGGGATGGTCGCCGAACAGGATCGCGGCGGTCTGGATCGCCCGGGTGAGGGGCGAGACCACCACGAGCTCGAACGGGATCGCACGCAACCTGTCCCGGGCGGCCTGGGCCTGGGCCTGACCCAGCTCCGTCAGCCGGGCATCGAGGAGGCCGGGATCGCCGCCCCCGAGCTTGTGGGCGGCGTTGAAGGTCGACTGCCCGTGGCGGATGCAGACGATACGGGTCTCGTGACGAGTCTCGTGGCGGATGTTGTTCGGCATGGATCTCGGCTGTGCGTTCCTTGGCGGGTCCGGATGGCCCGCGACTGTCAGGCGAAGCGGCCGCCGCGCTGGATGACCTCAATCTTGTAGCCATCCGGATCCGTGGCGAAGAAGAAGCGCGCCAGCACATCCTCACCGTGCTTGAGCGTCTTCACGTCGGTCGCCGTGAAACCCTCGCGCGTGTGCCGCGCATGCTCGGCCTCGACATCATCGACCACGAAGGCGATGTGGCCGTAGCCGTCGCCGAGATCGTAGGGCTTGTCGCGCCCCTTGTTGACCGTAAGCTCCAGCTCGAACGGGGAGGCGGGGTCGCGCAGGTAGATCAGCGTGAAATCCGGGAAGTCGAAGCGGTCGGACACTTCGAGCCCGAAGGCACGGGCATAGTAGTCACGCGCGCGCTCCTCTTCGAGGACGCGGATCATGGCGTGGACGGGCTTGGACATGCGCTTGCGGCTTCCGTGAGCACGCGGCCGGCGTGCAGGAGCACCTATGTGGCGCCGCCGGCCCGGCTGAAAAGGTCTCCGGGCGCAGTGCGGGAACCCCGTGTCGCTGAGACACTGCCGAGGCCACAGTTGCGAAAGCTTGACCGGCGCGACTGGTCCAGAAAGCCGCGATCTCAAACGTGACGGAGCTAGACATGACCTGGATGTCTAAAACGATTCAAAGAACGTATTCATGACAGGTTTTTATAGATCTGATTGCCTTTTAGTAGAATTCCTTGCATGCAAATATACTTCCAGATCGATCATAAGATTTATCACTTGACACGATCAATCGATTAAGATCTTTTTTACGGACAAAGATCAAGGAGGAGGCTGAGCAGATCGAATCGCCAGTCACCGTGGACGATCGTGGGGCAGAAGATCGTGTTGCATCTATCAAATATCAAAATCCTGCCTAAGATTGCGGCGGTCATCGCGATGATCAGTCTGATCGTCGGCGGCTGTATCTGGTATGCGCAATCGCAGATGACCAAGATCGACGACGGATACAGCCGCTTTATCGTCAACGAAGCCGCAGCGGTTGCCGAGGCACGCCAGCTGAACCGCCTTGTCATCGAGCTGAACTATTGGGTCTACCGGATCATCGCGGAGACCGATGCGGGGCAGATGCAGGCGGCCAACAAGGGCTTCGAGGCGGCCGCGCCGAAGGTGACGGCGCTGATTCCCGTTTTCCGCTCGCATGCGCCGACCTTCGCGACGAAGATCGACGAGCAGTTCGCACGCATCGAGCGCTACATCCGTGACGTGAGCGAGGTGCGCCGGCTCGGCACCGCCAACCAGAACGATCAGGCGATTGCACTGGTCCACGCGGCGATCGACCCGGTCTTCTCGAGTCTGCTGGCCGACGGCAACGCCCTTTCCGACGACATCAAGGCCTACATGGAGAAAAGCTCGGACGACCTGACCGATCAGACCAACGTCACGCGCCAGACCCTGATGACCGTCGGCGCCCTCGGGATGCTGGCGGGCCTGCTCGCGGCCGTGTTCATCGCGACGGTCGGCGTCACCCGCCCGCTCGATCGGCTGGTGAAGGTCTTGCAGCGCATGGCGCAGGGCGAGATCGATGCCGAGATCGAGGAAGCCGACCGCCGGGACGAGATCGGCGCGGTCGGCAAGGCCGTGGAAGGCATCAAGGCGATGGTCGCGCAAAAAGCCGCCGAGGAGGCCGAGGTCAAGCGCCGGGCCGACGAGGCCGCCGCCGCCGAGCGCAAACGCACCATGCTGGAACTGGCAGACGGCTTCGAGCGGGCGGTCGGCGGCATCGTCGGGATGGTCTCGTCGTCGGCCACGGAGCTGCAGGTCACCGCCCAGACCATGACGTCGAGCGCCACCGAGACGGCCAGCCAATCCACCACCGTGGCGGCAGCCGCCGAGGAGGCCTCCGCCAATGTCCAGACCGTTGCGGCCGCCGCCGAGGAGCTGGGCTCGTCGGTTCAGGAGATCGGCCGGCAGGTGCTCGGCTCGGCCGATCTCGCCCAGACGGCCGTGGGCGAAGCCGACCAGACCCAGCACCTCGTCCAGGATCTCAGCCAGGCCGCGAACCGAATCGGCGAGGTCGTCGGGCTGATCTCCAACATCGCCGGCCAGACCAACCTGTTGGCGCTCAACGCCACGATCGAGGCGGCGCGCGCCGGCGATGCGGGCCGCGGCTTCGCCGTGGTGGCGGCCGAGGTGAAGGAGCTGGCCGGGCAGACCGCCAAGGCCACCGAGGAGATCAGCCAGCAGATCGGCCAGATTCAGGCGGCGACCGGGCAGGCGGTCTCGGCCATCGACACGATCGCGGCGCGTATCCGGGAGATCAACGGGGTCGCCACGACGATCGCGGCGGCCGTCGAGGAGCAGGGCGCGGCCACTCAGGAGATCGTCCGCAACGTCTCCCAGGCGGCGACTGGGACGGATCAGGTGACCAGCAACATCGCGGGTGTGGCCCAGGCGTCCGAGGCGACCGGTGCGGCCGCCACCCAGGTGCTCGGCGCGGCCGGCGCGTTGTCCCGCCAGTCCGAGCAGCTCAGCGCCGAGGTGTCCCGCTTCCTGAGCACCATCCGGGCCGCCTGAGGATCACGTAACGATCCGCAGCACCTCGATCCGGTCGCTGGCCTGGGCGAAGGCGTCCGGGTCGGCGCCGGTCATCCAGACCTGACCAGGCAGGGCCTCCAGCGCCTCGAACAGGCCTGCGCGGCGGCGCGGGTCGAGATGCGCCGCCACCTCGTCGAGCAGGATCACGGGGGCGATGCCGCTCATGGCGCGCACGAGGCGCGCATGGGCCAGGACGAGGCCGATCAGCAGGGCCTTCTGCTCGCCCGTCGAGGCCGTCCCCGCCGGCACGTCCTTGGGACCGTGGCGGACCACGAGGTCGCTGGTCTGCGGCCCGATTAGCGTGCGGCCCGCCGCCCGGTCCCGGTGGCGGCCGTTGCGCAGGGCGAGGCGGAACCGGTCCTCCGCCTCGATCGCCGGCCAGACCGCCACGAGGTCGTCGAGATCGCCCTCCAGGCGGATCGAGGCCCAGGGGAAGGGCTGCGCATCGTCCCGGGTCTCGGCGATCAGCCGGTCCAGGCGCTCCGCGGTCTCCCGGCGGGCCAGCGCCACGGCGACGCCGAGTTCGGCCACCTCCCGCTCCACCGCGTCGAGCCAGCGGTCGTCGTCGGGCCGGTCCTCCAGCAGGCGGTTGCGCGAGCGCAGGGCTCGCTCCATCGCGGAGACCCGCGCGCCATGGCCGGCATCCACCGCCAGCACGAGCCGGTCGAGGAATCGGCGCCGATCACCCGCGGCGCCGCGGAACAGCCCGTCGAGATCCGGCGTCAGCCAGACCACCCGCAGGAACTCGCTGAACGCCACCGGGGAGGAGGCGGGGGCGCCGTCGATCCGGCAGAGCCGGCTGGTGCGCCCGTCCGGACCCGGCGGCTCCAGGCCGGTGCCGAGGCGATGCTCGGCGCCGTCCCGATCCAGGGTGAGGGACACGGCAAAGCCCCCGGGCCCGCCGGTGCGCGCCATGGTGGCGAATTCGGCCCGGCGCAGGCCCCGGCCCGGCACGAACAGCGAGAGCGCTTCGAGCAGGTTGGTCTTGCCCGCCCCGTTCTCCCCGACCAGCGCGACGAACCGGGCGGCGGGGGTCAGTTCAAGGTCGGCGTGGTTGCGGAAATCGCGGGCGATCAGGCGGGTGACGCGCGTGCTGCCGGCGCTGTCAGTCTCATTCATAGGGGGGCAAGGTGCAGCGCTCGCGGGCCGAATGCAGGACGCGATCGATCGAGATCCGGTCGTCGAAGACGCGATGCAGGATGAGATAGGAGCGGAATACGAGGATCCGCACGTCGGACGCAATCTCCGGCGCGGGTCTGCCGATCATAGGCCATCGAGCAAGGGCCTGACATCGGGTGCGCAGCTCTGAGACGAAGTTGCGGGTGCGTGAGGGATTGGCTGCGGCGATGAAGTCACCAGTCTCGCACAGGTCCGCCCGAGTCCGCCGCGAAATCACCACAGGCTTCGCGAAGCAGCCTTGTCCATCGCGCCATAACGCGCCTCCAGCGCGTCCGGCGTCGCATCAGGGGTTCGTAATCGCCGCTCTCGATGCCCTCCCGCCACGCCTCATGCCGCGTCGTCAGGCGATCCTCATTCCGGAGCAGCAGCGCGACGCCGGCCGCGACCGCCTCTTCCCACGGGCCGTAGCGGCCCGCCGCGATCGGATGATCGAGCGAAGCTTCCTGAACAGGGTCGAGGACGACGGTTCTCGGCATGGTAGCGTGCTTACACCCGCATCGGCATCAGCACGTAGAGCGCCGGCGCCCCCTCGCGGTCCTGGATCAGGGTCGGCGAGCCCGGGTCGGCGAGCTTGAACAGGGCGGTGTCGCCCTCGAGCTGCGCCGTGATGTCGAGCAGATAGCGGGCGTTGAAGCCGATATCGAGGTTTGCCGCCTCGTAATCGACGTCGAGCTCCTCGGTGGCACTGCCGGAATCCGGGTTGTTCACCGACAGAGCGAGGCGCCCCTCGGCGAGGCCGAGCTTCACGGCGCGCCCGCGCTCGGACGAGATCGTCGAGACCCGGTCCACCGCCTTGGCGAAGGCGTCGCGCTCCACGGTCAGCCGCTTGTCGTTGTTGGCCGGGATCACCCGCTGGTAATCCGGGAACGTGCCGTCGATCAGCTTGGAAATCAGCGTCAGGCCACCCGCGAAGCGCAGGCGGATCTTGGCGGGCGAGAGATCGACCGCCACGGACTCGCCGCCATCGTCCAGAAGCTTCTGGATCTCGGCCACCGCCTTGCGGGGCACGATCACGCCCGGCATGCCGACGCTGCCCTGGGGCGCGGGAATCTCGACCCGGGCGAGCCGGTGACCGTCGGTGGCGACCGCCCGCATCACCGGGCCGTTCTCGGTCTCCAGCGTGTGCAGGTAGATGCCGTTCAGGTAGTAGCGCGTCTCCTCGGTGGAGATGGCGAACTGCGTCTTGTCGATCAGGCGCTTGAGATCGGCGGCCGCGATCTCGAACCCGTGGGGCATCTCGCCGGCGGCCAGATCGGGGAAGTCGCCCTCCGGCAGGGCGCCCAGCGCGAAGCGCGAACGGCCCGAGCGGATCGTCATCTGGCCGGATTCACCGCCGGTCTCCAGCGAGACCTGCGCGCCGTCAGGGAGCTTGCGCACGATGTCGTAGATCACATGCGCCGGCACCGTGGTGGCGCCCGCATCCGACACGTCGGCCGGCACGCTCTCGGTGACCTCGATGTCGAGGTCGGTCGCCCGCAGCTGGAGCCCGGAACCTTCCGCGCGCAGCAGCACGTTCGACAGGATCGGGATCGTGTTGCGGCGCTCGACGACCCGGTGCACGTGGCCGAGCGACCTGAGCAGGGCCGCGCGCTCGACAGTGACTCTCATCGCAATACTCGACTGGTAGGGACGGCGCGGCGGCCGGCGTCCCGCACGGACTTAGGGCCGTTTAGCTTGGCGAAGGGGGCCGGCGAACGCAAGGCCGGGGCCGGGGCATCGCACAGGCGACCAGCCCCGGACGTGTTTTCGGGGTTCCCGCACGCCCCGCCCCGTGCGAAAGCGCCGCATCCCTTTTGCCGTCGAACCTCCCGACACCGCCATGCTGCAGACCGTCGAATCCGCGAGCACGACACATGTCCCCCCCAGCGCCGGGCGGATCCTGGCTGCGAGCTTCGTCGGCACGGCGATCGAGTTCTTCGATTTCTACATCTACGCCACGGCCACCGCCCTTGTGATCGGCCCGGTCTTCTTTCCGGCGGGCGCCCCAGGCGTGCAGCAGCTCAGCGCCTTCGCGACCTTCGCAATCGCCTTCATCGCACGGCCGGTAGGCGCGGCGCTGTTCGGGCATTTCGGCGACCGGGTCGGCCGCAAGGCGACCCTGGTCGCCTCCCTGCTGATCATGGGCCTGTCCACCGTCCTGATCGGCTGCCTGCCGACCTACACCTCGGTCGGCTGGTGGGCGCCGGCGGCCCTCTGCATCCTGCGCTGCGGCCAGGGGATCGGGTTCGGCGGTGAATGGGGCGGGGCGGCGTTGCTCGCGGTCGAGAACGCGCCGCCGGGCCGACGGGCGTGGTACGGGATCTTCCCCCAGCTCGGCGCGCCGGTGGGGTTCATCCTGGCCAATCTCGGCTTCCTGGCGCTGAGCTTCGGCCTGTCGCCCGAGAGCTTTCAGAACTGGGGCTGGCGCCTGCCGTTCCTGGCCTCGGCGGCGCTGGTGGGCGTCGGGCTCTATGTCCGCCTGAAGCTCACCGAAACGCCGGCCTTCAAGGCCGCCCTGAGCCAAGCCCGACCGGAGCGCGTGCCCTTCGCCACGATGCTGACGCAGCACGGGCGGGCGGTTCTCATGGGCACCTTCGCGATGGTGGCGGTCTACGCGGTGTTCTACCTCTCGACCGTGTTCGCCCTGGGCTACGGCACCGGAACGCTCGGATACAGCCGGCCGACCTTCCTGCTGTTCGAGTGCATCGCGGTCTGCTTCATGGCGCTCGGCACCGTGGTCTCGGGCGCCGCCGCGGACCGGTTCGGACGCCGGCCGGTGCTGCTCTCCGGCATGGCCGCGGTGTTCGGGCTCGGCTTCCTGATGGGGCCGATGCTGGGCCATGCGGCCGGCACCGGGACATGGCCGCCGGTCCTCGGCTTCCTCTGCCTCGCGCTCCTCACCATGGGCTGGGTGTTCGGCCCGATGGGCGCCGTCCTGCCCGAGCTGTTCCCGACCCGGGTCCGCTATACGGGGGCCTCGGTGACCTACAATCTGGCCGGGATCCTGGGGGCCTCCGGGGCGCCCTACATTGCCCAGGAGCTCGTGAGACTCGGCGGGATCGGCTATGTCGGATTCTATCTGGCGGTCGCAGCGATCCTCAGCTTCCTCGCCGTGCTGGCGATGCCGGAGACGTCCGGTCGCCAGAACGCCTGACGTCCCCGGGCGCCGGGGGCATCACCCGAACAGGCCGCCGTCCGGCGCAGCGGGCTCGAAGCGGCCGAGGAACCGCGTCCGCTCCCAGAGCTCGACCGTGGCGCGCTCCACCATGGCCCGGGCCTGCCGGCGCGCTTGGCCGTCATCCGCGGCCGAAACGATCTCGGCGGAGGCAACGCGTCCGGCGCGGTCGAGCCTGAAGGCGCGGTAGACGCGGCTGCGACGGGCGGTATCGGCGTTCAGAGCGAGCATCGGTTCGACCTCCGGACGCAAGCGTTCCAGCGGACGGTTAACCGATCGTTACACCGTCGGGGCGCCGGCCGGTCTCCGCCGGCTCCGGAACTGGCGTCAGCTCCGCTTGTCCAGAGGACGCCCCAGGAGGCGGGCGAATTCGGCCTCGATCTCCTCGACCGAGAACGGGTTGCCTGAAGTCTTCGTGTCGGGTCGCGGCGGCGGCTCGGCTGGGGGAGGGGCCCGGAACGACGGCGGCGTCTTCGGCGCAGGCTGCGGCGCGGGCAATACCGGCGCCGGCGGTGCGACCGGCGGTACGGCCGGAGCCGGAACCTCCTGCCGGACCACAGGAGGAGCCGGCGGTGCCGCTGCGGCGGCAGGCGGCGTGGGGCTATCGACGATCGGAAGCGGCGGAGCTGGAACCGGCTCGGGCGGCGGCGCAGTCTCGACCGGCGGGGCGGACGCCATCGCGGCGGCCATCGGATCGATGCCCTCGACCGGTGGGGTCGTCGTCGGCGGCGGCGGCGGCGGAGCCGGCGTGACCGCGGAGGCCGGGCGGGCCAACGCGGCCTGGAGCTGCCGCGCCATGTCGGACAGGATCGCCGGATCGACGGTCCTGCGCTCGGAGGGAACGGTGAGGGCCGGGGCCTGTGGCGCCACCCGGTTCACGACAGGCACAGGCTCAGAGGCGCGCTCGGAGGCCGGGCCGGGCCGCGGGTCGATGAGAGGCGGCGCGGTCCGGCTCAAGATCCGGCGCGGGGCGACCGGCTCGCGCAACGGCGCGGGCGGAAGCTCCGCGACTTTCGGCGGGGGCGGAGGGGCCGGCGAAACGGGTGCGAAGACGTCCTGCCCGGGCTCATCGCCGCTGAGCAGCGCCGGGTCAAGCGGCAACGTGATGGACGGCGTGGCCCCGGAGCGCGGAACGGGCGACGGCACGACCACGGGCATCTCGAAGCCCGGATCGAACAGGGGCTCGGAGCGCAGCCCGGCCATCTCGGGCAGGACGCGCGGCGGCTCCGGCAGGCGCCCCCCCTGGACCAGGGGATCCGGCAGCGGCTCGTCGAGCGCCTCCGCATCCGGCCGGAGGGACGCCTCCGGCAAGGGACGCTGGCCACGCTGGATGTTGCGCTCAACCACGACGTCGTTGGGCCCGCCGACGAGGAGCAGGTGCTCGACATTGTCCCGCCGGAGCAAGATCAGCTGGCGGGCACGGTCGAGCTCGTAGACGTCGACAATGCCGAGCCGCGGCTGGCGCCCGCGGCTGCCGGCCCGTCCGGGCAGCGCGAGGCTGCGGCCCGTGAGTCGCCGCACCGTGAAGACGATGGCCGCCAGCGCCGTGAAGATGACGGCGAAAATCACGACATATTGAACGATGGGGGAGCCGTCAGAGCCGAACACGGATTGCAGCCATCGCAAGGTTACGCACTCGCACGTTCCGGCCGCCGCTGGTCCGCGCCCGGCAAGGGCTTGTCCATACCACGCCGAAGGGGCGGCAAGGCAAACGACGTTAAGAGTTCGTTAACAGACCTTTTAAATCCGCGCGACCAAGACAATACGGCGTGAAACCGGACCGTCACCGGCATCGGGACCCGGAATGCCGCTACGGCCGGCCGATCCGGGCCAAATGCAGCGTCCGCCCCGGACCGGGAGGCACCGCCGGCAGGCCGCGCCCGATCCGGGACGCCGATCCCCTAGGGGCGGGCCGTGATCGCCCGGTAGCCGCACTGCGCGGCCGATGCTGTGCTGGCGGCTTTTCACCTGTTGCGGGGCGGTCGATCCAGCATTCTTCCAGTCAGAGTACGGGATGGGGTCGCGGGTTTAACGGGCCGTTAACCATGCACACGGCAGTTTTTGCCGAGCCCGCTCGTTCCGGCGCGGCGTTGCCAGACCGGAGGCGACCATGGCCCTCACCGACCTGCCCGTCCTCGGCATGCTGCGCACGCGGATGCAATGGGCCCAGGCGCGCCAGGGCCTGATCGCCGAGAACGTGGCCAACGCCGACATGCCGGGCTTCAAGCCCCGCGACCTCGTGGAGCCGCGCTTCGACCGGGCGACCGGCGCCCTGGCCTCCGGCTCGACCAACCTCGCGCTGACGAGCCCGGCCCATCTGGCGCCCGCAGGCCAGGGCGACGGGACCGAATCCAAGCGCGCCAAGGGCTTCGAGATCCGCCCGAGCGGCAACGGGGTCAATCTCGAGGACGAGATGATGAAGGCCGGCGACAACCAGTCGGACTATCAGCTCGCCGCCTCGCTCTACCAGCACAGCCTGACCACCCTGAAGATCGCCATCGGCAAGAGCTGATGGTCGGCGACGATCGGGCTGGCGCGTTCGGAGGAGGGTCCTGAGCCATGGAATTCAGCAAGTCGCTGGCGGTGGCGGCGGCCGGCCTCAAGGCCCAGTCGGGCCGGATGCGGATCATCGCCGAGAACATCGCCAACGCCGATTCCGCCCCGGCCTCGGCCGGTGCGGAGCCCTACCGGCGCAAGATCCCGAGCTTCACCAGCCATCTCGACGACGAGACCGGCGCCCGGCTGGTCGAGGCCGGCCGCGTCCGGCGCGACCCTTCGGCCTTCCGGACGAAGTTCGAGCCGGGGAACCCCGCGGCCAACGCGCGGGGCGAGGTGCAGATGCCCAACGTCAACGCGCTCATCGAGAACATGGATCTGCGCGAGGCCCAGCGCTCCTACGAGGCGAACCTCAACATGGTCACCGCCACGCGCAAGATGCTGTCGCAGACCCTCGGCATTCTGAAGTGAGCGGCGCGGAGGTTTAGCGATGGCATCGAGCAACTTCGCGGCGGGCGCCTACGCCGCCGTCCAGGGCCTCGCCTCCGGCCGGCCCACCCCCAAGGTGCAGTCGGCCGCCGAGACCGGCACCGACTTCATGCAGTTCCTCGGGAAGACGCTGGAGAGCGTCGGCGATGCCGGGCACCGGGCCGACGCGCAAGCGGTCTCGGCCGCCTCCGGCAAGGCCAACGTCGTGGACGTGGTCACCGCGGTCGCCGAGAGCGAGACCGCCCTCCAGACCATGGTCGCGGTACGCGATCGCATGATCTCCGCCTACGAAGAGATCATGCGCATGCAGATCTGATGGGGATCCCGAAGGGCTATGCCCTTTGGCGGGGTATCGGGGCGGAGCCCGGATGTCGGGCCTTGCCCGAACCCAGCAGGGCTCCGCCCTGCACCCGCAAAAGGTCGACGACCTTTTGAAACCACGATCCTTCCCCGTTCGGACCCGCCGTAATCATGACCGGACTCGCCATCATCGACGTCGCCCGCGACGGCATCTTCGTGTTCCTGAAGATCGCCGGCCCGCTGATGCTGGTCTCCCTCGCGGTCGGCCTCGCGGTGTCGCTGGTCCAGGCCCTGACCCAGATTCAGGAACAGACCCTGATCTACGTCCCCAAGGTCGTGGCGGTGTTCGCCGCCCTCTTCCTAATGCTGCCCTTCATCGGCGACGCCATGGCGGGCTACATGACCCGCATCGCCGCGCGCATCGCGGCGGGCGGCTGATGCGGGTCCCGGCCACGACAGGGACCCAATTCGCGCGCCAGAGGGGCGGCGATGAACCTGCTCCTGCCCGGGATCGCGTCGGCCTTCCTGATCACCTTCGCGCGCGTCGGCACGCTGATCATGCTGATGCCCGGGATCGGCGAGCAATCGGTCTCGCCACGCCTGCGGCTGGCCTTCGCGCTGCTCACCACCCTGGTGCTGTTCCCGACCGTGCGCCCGCTGCTCGGCGGCACGGAGGGCCTCGCCGGGCCGCGGCTGATCGGGCTCCTGTTCGGGGAGACGATCGTCGGGCTGGTGCTGGGCCTGTCGGTACGGATGGTGCTCGCCGCCCTGCAGACCGCAGGGGTGATCATCTCGGCGCAGCTCGGCCTGTCCTACGCCATGACGGTGGATCCGAGCCAGGGCGGCCAGCAGGTGGCGATCGGCAACTTCCTGTCGCTCCTCGGGATCACGCTGATCTTCGCCACCGACCTGCATCACCTCGCCATCGAGGGCTTGGCCCGGAGCTACGACGTGCTGCCCCCCGACGGGGTCCCGGCCTTCTCGGACGCGCTGACGCTGGCCACTCGGGCGCTCGCCCGCGGCTTCACCCTGGCGATGCAGATCTCCGGGCCGTTCATCGCCTTCGGGATCCTGTTCAACCTGGGGCTCGGCGTGCTGTCACGGCTGATGCCGCAATTACAGGTGTTCTTCCTGGCGGTTCCGGCTTCCGTGCTGGTGGGCGTGCTGATCCTGATCGGCTGCCTCGGCGTCATGATGGGCGTCTTCCTGGACGACATGGGCCGATATCTCGCGCAATCCGTGGGCCGCTGAGGGCGAGGCGGGATGGCTGAGGGCGCGGACGACGAAGACAAGACCGAGGAGCCGTCCCAACGGCGGCTTGATCAGGCGATCGAGCGCGGCGACGTCGCGAGCAGCACGGAGATCAACACCTTCGCGATCCTGGGGGCCTTCACCCTGTCGCTCCTGATCGCGGCGCCCGGCATCGCGCAGAATCTGCTCTACGGGCTGAGGGCCTACCTCGCCAACGCCCACACCTTGCCGGACGACGCCACCGCCATGCGGGCGGCGGCCACCCGGGCGCTGTGGCTGTGGCTCCAGGCTGTCGCCGTGCCGGTGGGCCTCACCGCCGCCGCCGGGCTCGCCGCGGGGCTCCTCCAGCACCCGCTGGTCTTCAGCGCCGAGACGCTGATGCCGAAATTCGGGCGGCTCTCACCGATGGCCGGGGCGAAGCGCCTGCTCGGGATCGAGGCGTGGTTCCAGTTCGGCAAGGGGCTGGCCAAGATCGGCGCCGTGGGGGTCGTCGGCAGCGTGGTGCTCTGGAACGACCGCGATCGCTTGGAGGCGTTCGTCCAGCTCGAACCCGGCACAGCCCTGTCGGCGATCTTCTCCCTGAGCCTGCGGCTGCTCGCCGGGATGCTGTGCATGCATCTGGCGATCACCCTGGGGGACGCCCTCTACGCGCGGTTCCGGTGGCGCAAGCGCCACCGCATGTCGAAGGAAGAACTCAAGCAGGAGATGAAGGAGGCGGACGGCAACCCGGAGGTCAAGGGCCGCCTGCGGCAGCTGCGCATGGCCCGGGTGAAGAAGCGGATGATGGCCGCGGTTCCCACCGCCACCGTGGTGGTGACCAACCCGACCCACTACGCGGTGGCGCTCCGCTACGAGACCGGCATGGCCGCCCCCATCTGTGTCGCCAAGGGCGTGGATTCCCTGGCCTTGCGGATACGTACGCTGGCGGCCGAGCACGGCGTCGCCGTGATCGAGAACCCGCCGCTGGCCCGGGCGCTCCACGCCACCGTGGAGATCGACCGCGAGATCCCGGCCGAGCATTACCGCGCGGTGGCCGAGGTGATCGGCTTCGTGCTGCGGCTGCGGAAGCGCGCGGCGTAGGCGCCGGCTCATCGGTCCCGCCGGCGGCCGTTTCGGCGCCGCGCGAGGGGACGGGTCGCCAGGGCGAGGACGATCCCGATCAGCGCCGCAGCGGCGAAGACGGCGAGCATCGCGCGCCCGACATGGGCGGGGCCGACCACGCGGTCGTTGATCAGCCCGACCAGCGCCGGGCCTACCCCGAAGGCGACCAGGGTCACCCCGGCCACGAAGGCAGCGCTCACCCGGCCGCGGAACGCGCGCGGCGTCAGAAGCTGGAGCCCTGCCAGGGCGGGTGGCGAGGTGAAGCCCAGCACCGCCACGAGGCCTGCGAACGCCGCCAGCGAGATCGCGCGATCGGCCGCCAGGACCATCGCCGCCGTGCAGGCCGGCGCGGCAGCCAGCCCCAGCGCCAGCCCGTACGAGGCAGCCCTGTCGCGGGCGAAAGTCCGGGCGCGATCGAGCCAGCGCCCGCCGGCGAGATGTCCGATCGGTGCTGCGATCAGCACCAGGAGGCCGAGCCGGAGACCGGCTTCGGCCGGCGACAGGCCGTGGACGCGCACATAGAAGGTCGGCGCCCAGGCGGTCAGCGTCTGCCCGATCAGCACGGCGGCGGCAGCCGCGCCGAAATGCGGCCCATAGGCGGCCCGGTGACGGAGGACCCAGGCCAGGGCGGGACGGCCCTCGCGTTTCGCCGCCGCCGGCGGCTCCGCGATCCGGCGCAGGCCGACCAGCAGGGCGAGGTTCGGCAGGCAGGCCAAGAGGAAGAGCGCCTGCCAGGGATGGAGCGGCCCGAAGCCTGGAAGGTCCAGATCGCGTCGCGCCGTCAGCCATGCGAGCACCGCGCCGCCCGCCAGGAGGGCGAGGCTGCGGCCGAGACTGGCGCCCGCGGTCAGCAGCGCGACGGCCCGTCCCAGCCGGTTCCGCGGCAGGCGATGTGCCATCAGCGACAGGGCTGCCGGCGCGACGGCCGCCTGACCCAGACCGAGGCAAGCCCGGGCGATCAGAAGGACCGCAAAACTCCTCGACAGACCGCAGGTGAGGGTGGCGGCGCTCCAGACGAGGACGCTGCCGATCAGCACGACTCGGCGGTGCCCGGCATCGGCGATGCGTCCCGCCCAGGGCATCGCCGCGGCGTTGAGCAGAGCGAAGGCCGAGCCCTGGAGGACGCCCAGCTGAGCATCCGAGAGGGCGAGGTCGATCTTCAGCGGCTGCGCCACCAGGGTGATCAGGAAGCGGTCGCTAAACGCGAGCAACTGCGTCGCTGCGAGCAGGATGACCAGCCATCGCCCTGAGAGGCCGGACGGCGCGATGCGATCTCCGATACCCGGCATCAATACAATTCGCTGGTCCAACGGGCTATCACCGTGTCGGCTGGCCCGTCCGTGGAGCGATCCTGCCGGGCCTGACGCAGGGCGGCGCGGTAGCGGCCGGGGGACATCGCGAACGCGGTCCGGAATGCGCGGTTGAACCCGCTCTCGTCCTCGAAGCCGTGCGCACGGGCGAGAACCGATACGGGTCGCTGGTCGCCGGGACGGCGCAGCGCGGCGCGCAGGCGCTCGAGCCGTCGCCTCTGAATGAAGCGGGCGACGCCACCCTCGTCGGCGAACACGGCGTACAGGCTGCTCCGGGAGGCACCGATCCCTGCCGCGATCGCGGCGCTGTCCAGGCGCGGGTCGACCAAATGCGCGTCAATATAGGCCTCGGCACGGATCCGCCGCAGCGGTTGCACGGCCTCGGTCGACATGAGGCGCGCCAGCGGTGCGGCCGTCGCCACATTCAACCCCAGCCCGAGGAGTTCGGCCACCGTGGCGGCCGCACGCTCGACCGCGACGGCAGGCAGGTTGTCCGCGCGGCGGATCAGCGAAGTGATGAAGTCGGCGAGCAATCCGGCGGCGGTCTCGGGCAGGAGGGTCCCGTGAATCGCGCCCACTTCGCCCATCGCGGCCGCGACGACCTCGCGGGCGAGCTGGACGGTCAAGAGCCGCGCCCGCTCCGTCCGCGTCCAATGCGGTCGGGTGGTGTCCACGACCATGATTTCCCCGGGCTTCAGTCGATGGCCGGCCCCCATGGGCCCGCCGGTCAGGTCGCCCGCCAGGAGGAGATGGAGCGTGATATGATCGTAGCCGTCATGCCGGACGCGTCCCGGGCCACGCAGGTGCAGCAGGCCGCCGAGTTCACGCTCGTACAGGATCATGCGCCGGAACCGCCGGATCCGAACCTGGGCGCGGAACGACCCATCGGCGGGTTCGACATCCGCACCGATGCCGTAGAGGCGCCGGTAGCTCTCGAAGCCGGCGCCATCCTCCCCTTGGGCCGCGAAGGAGAGCGTCTCCACGAGCAGCGTCAGAGGGTGCTGGCGGGGTCAGCGCCTTTCGCGGGCAGCGGCCTGACACATAGGGCAAAGCCAAGCGCGGACGCGCGAGAGGGGAACCGAAGCGCCATGGGTACGGGTTTTGCCTCGGGCGGACAGTCGTCAACAATGACAAGAGTAACTTCTCAGCGAGAGATCTAGATCATTCGATCACGAATTCGTGATTTTTTTGGTTGAACAGTGCGGAGAGCACATCGAAGGTCGTGCCCTCAAAGGGTATGCACATGCACACCAGCCTGCCCCCTTCGGCAGCGGCCCGACGATCCCTTATTCGGAGCGGCGACCTCCCCCGGCGGTGGTCGCGCCTCCGTCCCGATCCGTGCTCGACTGGAATACCCACACGGCCCGTCGCGGCACGACGTTCGACCGGAGTCCCGCTCGAAGCCGACGCCTCAACCTGGGGCGAGGCGTCACGGCGGACGCCGGGGCCATCGAAAGGCATAGCAGCGACGCTCGAACCGAGGCGAAAGCCACGCTTCGTCCACCTTTTTTCGCGAGGCTGAACCGAGGCTTGGCGTGATGCGCGTGGTGCCGCGTGGCCCTTGCCCTGATAGGGACGGTCGGCCTAACCGGGGGAACGTTCTGGAAATGAAGCCGATGGCCGACGTCACTGGACCTCCGGCACCTGCCGCGGGCCCGCCGAATGCGGGACTGCCGATCGCCGGCGCGCCGGTTCCGGCGCCGCAGGCAACCGGCTCCATCGACCGCTCGGAGCAGCCGGGCCGGGTCGGGCTGCTGCTCGTGCTTGCGGGCCTGCTGGTCGGAGCGGCCATCGGCCTGTCCTTCGTGGCGAACGAGCAGGCCCAGTCGCTGATCGTGTGGCTGCTGGCGCTGCTGGCCATGGCCGGCGTGTTCTTCCTGTTCGCCCTCGCGATCGGGGCGCTCCAGCTCAGCGGCAGCGCCGCCCGGGACGACATCACCAAAGGCATTGTCGACGCCTCCCCGGATGGGGCGCTTGTGGTCGAGGATGGCGGCCGGCTGATCTACGCCAACGAGGCCTATCTGCGGATCGCGGGCGGCGACACCTTCTCGAACCTCGTGCCGGTGGAGCGCATCCTGGTCGGCCCCCCCGAGGTCTCGGAGGCCGTCTACCGGCTGTCGCAGGCTTCCCGCGACGCCCGGGCCCACACCGAGGAGGTGCGGATGTCGCCGCCTCTGGGCCCCATCGCCGGGGAGCGCAGCTTCGGGTGGTACCGGGTCTCGGTCCGGCCGCTCGCGCGGCCGCGCCGGGCGGCCTCGCTCTGGACGGTGGCCGACATCACCGCCGAGCGCGAGCGGCAGGAGAACGTCTTCCAGGAACTTCAGCACGCGATCGACTACCTCGACCACGCCCCGGCAGGATTCCTGTCGATCGATCCGGCCGGCGCCATCGTGTACATGAACGCCACGCTTGCGGCCTGGCTCGGCTACGACCTCGCGAGCGTCGGCCCCGGCGGTCCTCACCTGACCGAGATCGCCCCCGAGGCGGATGTCCTCGTGCGCACCGCCGGCCTGCCGGGCGAGGTGCGCACCGACCGTTTCGACCTCGATCTGCGCCGTCGCAACGGCCACACCCTGCCGGTGCGGCTCTATCACCGCATCGCCTTCGGTAAGGACGGCAAGCCCGGCTCCTCGCGGACCTTCGTGATCAACCGCTCCGCCGGCGCCGAGACCGACGAGCCGCAGCGCGCCGCCGAGGTTCGCCTCGCCCGGTTCCTCAACAACTCGCCGATCGCCATCGCGACCCTGGATCGCTCGGGCCGGATCGCCCGGGCCAACGCCTCCTTCACAAGGCTGTTCGGCACGATCCCGCGCCAGGTCGAGGACGGCGCGTTCGATGGGGAGGGCACGGCCCGGGCAGAACCCAACGTCGCCGACTCGGTGACCGATCGCACCGGCCTGGAGGCCGGGCTCGCCCGGGCAGCGAGTGGGCTCACCGATCCCGAGCCGATCGAGGTCCAGCTCAACGGTCCGGGCGGCCGCTCGGCGCGGGTCTGGCTGAGCCCCGCCGATGGCGGTGATCCGGGCCAGCAGACCGACGAGGCCGAGCGCGTCATCCTGTACGCCCTCGACACGACGGCGCAGCGGCAGCTGGAGCAGCAGGTCGCACAGGCCCAGAAAATGAACGCGGTCGGCCAGCTCGCGGGCGGCATCGCGCACGACTTCAACAACGTGCTGCAGGCGATCATCGGCTATTCCGACCTGCTGCTGGCAAGCCACCGGCCGACCGATCCGGCCTTCCAGGACATCATGCAGATCAAGCAGAACGCCAATCGGGCGGCGGGCCTCGTCCGCCAGCTCCTGGCGTTCTCCCGCCGCCAGACCCTGCGGCCGGAGGTGATGAATGTCGGGGAGGCGCTCTCCGAACTCACGCTGCTGCTGAAGCGCCTCCTCGGCGAGCGCGTCGCCCTGGAGCTGAAGCACGGCCGCGAGGTCTGGCCCGTGAAGGCCGACGTCAACCAGTTCGAGCAGGTGATCGTGAACCTCGCGGTCAACGCCCGGGATGCGATGCCGGAGGGCGGCAAGCTCGTGATCCGCACCGAGAACGTGATCGATCCGGGTCCTGCGGCGGTCGTCGACGGACGCGGGGGCGCGCCGGCGGGCGATCACGTGCTGATCGAGGTCCGCGACACCGGCCAGGGCATCCCGCCCGAGCTGATGGAGAAGATCTTCGAGCCGTTCTTCACCACCAAGGAGATCGGCAAGGGCACGGGTCTCGGCCTCTCGACGGTGTTCGGCATCGTCAAGCAGTCGGGCGGTACGATCGACGTGCAGTCGACGATCGGATCGGGCACCGCCTTCCGGATCTATCTGCCGCGCCACATCCCCGTGGCGGAGCCCGAGGAGGTGCCGCTCCTGCCCCCGGCGCCGGCCCTGCCGCGGACGGACGGCACCCGGCTGCCCAGCCCGCCGGCGCGGGCCGAGGGGAGTGTCGATTCCGGGAAGCGCGCTGCCGAGCCGGCGCCGCGCAAGCCCGCCGCCGACCATACCGGGCAGGGCACGATCCTGCTGGTGGAGGACGAGGATCCGGTCCGCGCGGTCAACAGCCGGGCCCTCTCGGCCCGCGGCTACACCGTCCTGGAGGCGGCTTCGGGCCTCGAAGCGCTCGCGATCGTCCGCGAGAACGCGCAGCCGATCGACCTCGTGGTCTCCGATGTCGTCATGCCCGAGATGGATGGCCCGACCCTGCTGCGCGAGGTGCGCAAGCACCAGCCCGACCTGAAGGTGATCTTCGTGTCCGGCTACGCCGAGGACGCCTTCCGCAAGAACCTGCCGGAGGGTGAGACCTTCAACTTCCTGCCCAAGCCTTTCAGCCTGAAGCAGCTCGTCGAGACCGTGAAGAAGACGATGGCGAGCTGAGGGGAGGGGGATCCCCCGCCTCAGCCCGCCGGACCTCGAAGCAAGCTGCGAGGGCGCCGGGCTCTCGCGGCGGATGCGGTGGGGATTTGGCGGCACAACGCGGGGTGACGCCTCCCCGCGCCCTTGCCGAATGAGAACAAACCGGGTACACAAGACGGGCGTTGACGTGCGTTGTGAACGGCGCCCAACCCCTTCATAAGGAGCCCGCCAGATGGCCCAGCCCGCATTGAAAGTGGTCGACATGCCCCCCGCGGAGAAGGACAAAGACAAGTCCAAGGCCATTGACGCCGCCCTGGCCCAGATCGAGCGCGCCTTCGGCAAGGGCTCGATCATGCGGCTCGGCAAGAACGATAAGGTTCAGGAGGTCGAGACCGTCTCCACGGGCTCGCTGGGCCTCGACATCGCCCTCGGCGTCGGCGGCCTGCCCCGCGGCCGCGTGATCGAGATCTACGGCCCCGAATCGTCCGGCAAGACGACGCTGGCGCTCCACACGATCGCCGAGGCCCAGAAGAAGGGCGGCGTCTGCGCCTTCGTGGATGCCGAGCACGCCCTCGATCCGGTCTATGCCCGCAAGCTCGGCGTCAATCTCGACGACCTGCTGATCTCGCAGCCCGACACGGGCGAGCAGGCCCTGGAGATCACCGACACCCTGGTGCGCTCCGGCGCCATCGACGTGCTGGTGGTCGATTCGGTGGCCGCGCTGACCCCGCGGGCCGAGATCGAGGGCGAGATGGGCGAGAGCCAGCCCGGCCTCCAGGCCCGCCTGATGAGCCAGGCCTTGCGCAAGCTCACCGGCTCGATTTCGCGCTCGAACTGCATGGTGATCTTCATCAACCAGATCCGGATGAAGATCGGCGTGATGTACGGCAGCCCCGAGACCACCACGGGCGGCAACGCCCTGAAGTTCTACGCCTCGGTGCGGCTCGACATCCGCCGCATCTCGACCTTGAAGGACCGCGACGAGGCGATTGGCAATCAGGTCCGCGTCAAGGTGGTGAAGAACAAGGTCGCGCCGCCATTCAAGCAGGTCGAGTTCGACATCATGTTCGGCGAGGGCGTGTCGAAGGTCGGCGAGTTGATCGACCTCGGGGTGAAAGCCGGCATCGTTGAGAAGTCCGGCGCCTGGTTCTCCTACAACAGCCAGCGACTCGGCCAGGGCCGCGAGAACTCGAAGGGCTTCCTGCGCGACAACCCGAAGATCGCCGCCGAGATCGAAGGCTCGATCCGGCAGAATTCGGGTCTCGTCGCCGAGAAGATCCTCGAGAACGCCACGCCGACCGCCGACGACCTCGACGAGGGCGAGGCGTAAGAGACACCGCCCGTGACCCGCTCCTGAGGGTGTTGCGGGCGGATCGGGTCGAGATGCCGGGATGTGCCTATCGGAAGCCTCGTGTTGGGAAACGCCCCCGACACGAGGCTTTCTGACATCGGCGGCTTGCAACGCTTGGCGAACGCCGGCGATCGTCCTTCGCGACCCCGCGCGGGTTGCGTCGTTAAGCGAAGTTTCGTCCGAACGCCTTGAGAGCGAAGGCCCGCGGCGATCCTCTGTCTCGCCTGCAAACACGGCTTTTGTCATAAGGGTCGCACTGCGATCTTCTCAAACCCAACTGCGTTGCCGGCTGAGGGAGAGCGACCGCACTGAGGCGCACCTCCTCGTGACAGGGTGTCCGTGCGGGCCACGAAATGGCAAAGATCGATGAAGTCCATGTCGGGAAAGACGATGTCCTGTTTCTCCTGCAGGGGAGCAACAACGTCAGCTCCCAGTATGTGAACTCGCCGGAGTCGCAGTTCTTCCTCATCCACTGGCGCTTGGTGATCGCCCAGCGAGAGCGGCGTCTGCGCAACCTCGGCATTGCCTACAAGCACGTGCTCATGCCCGAGAAGATTACCATCTACGATAATCTCCTCAAAGATTTCGATATAAACTGGCAGATGTCGCCGGGATATAGATTATGTCATAAGGACGAATACTATAACTGGTTCCCCCTCCGCCGCCTCCGAATCGACCAGTATCTCAAGCGACGAGCCCGCTGGCGCGGCACCCTGATCGATCTGATCGGGCCGATGCGGCACCGGAGGGACGAGCAGGATCTGTTCTACCGGACCGACAGCCACCTGTCGTTCGCCGGCCGACTCCTGGCCTATCGTGAGATCTGCCGCGCCATCGGTGCCGTCCCGGTGCGGGATTTCTGGGAGCGGCCCACCACCTACCACGCTGGATGGGCCGGCGATTTGGGTGGCGCGTTCACCCCGCCACGCTACGAGGGTGCCACGCTGCACCACATTCAACGCGACGCCGTCCGTGTGTACGCCAGCCCCGTGGTCGAGCATTTTGAACGACAGGGGCTCGAGGGAACGCTCCATACCGGTGCGCACGTCATCTACGAAAACCCGCGTGCCACCGATCCGAGATGCGTCATCCTTTTCGGCGACAGTTACGCCAACTTTATGCCGTTCGGGCTGACGATGATGCTGGCCGAGACGGTGCGGGAGCTCCACTTCATCTGGAGCACGCAGATCGATTACGGCTACATCGAGCGCGTCCGCCCGGATCTGGTCCTGACCGAAATGTCGGAACGCTTCATCTTCCGGCCGGCGGACGACACCTGGGATCTGGAGCGCTACGCACAGCGGCGCTACGGCGATGAACTCGCCGCCGTGCACGCCGAAGCGCGTTCAGCCTGACCCCCAATTCGGAGCCGACTTCCACTCCCGAACTGTCCGCAACCAGCCAATAACGAACCTAGCCGGCCGACGAAGGCGATGGTGGCTGTGGAGCAGCCCCACCTCGGGCAGATTATGGGATTGGGGCGCGCCACCACCCCATCTCCCGATCGCAGCAGGACGCCGCTTGATCATCGAAACGACGAAGCCCGGCACGCTTCCGGCCCCTGGGGGTCGAAATACGTCCGGGCTTTCGTAGGCGGATCGCTCCGCGTGTCGAAAGGAACGGTGGCTCGCCGGCGACCTGTTGTGCTGGGCGCCCCTCGAACCCGCTGCGACCGGCAGATGCGGTTGCCCGCAGCCGCCGAACCCTTATGGTCAGGCGGCCTCGCCGGCCTCGGCCTGCACCGCCGCGTCGCCCTCGACCAGCTTCCAGGTCTTGGTCTTCGAGAACGGACGGCACTCCTCGATGAACACCGTCTGCCCGACCTTGGCGGCATTCGCCTCATCGTGCGCGTGGTAGTTCTTCGACCGGCGGACGGTCTTCTTCATCACCGGGTGCGTGAAGCGGCGCTCCACCTTCACCACAATGGTCTTCTCACCCTTGTCGCTGACGACGGTGCCCTGCAGGATGCGCTTCGGCATGGTTGTCTCCTAGTCCCCGCCTCAGCCCTTGACCTGCTGCAGCGTCTTGGAACGCTGCAGAGTCCGGACACGGGCGATGTCGCGGCGAACCTCACGGACGCGGGCGACGTTCTCGAGCTGGCCGGTGGCCCCCTGGAAGCGCAGGTTGAACTGCTCCTTCTTCAGGTTGATCAACTCGTCGTTCAGCTGATCCGGCGACAGGGCCTTGAGATCAGACACTCGTTGGGTCGACTTCACGATATCCTCCGTTCAGTCGGCGATGCGCTGGACGACCCGCGTACGGATCGGAAGCTTCGCGGCGCCGAGGCGGAGCGCCTCCTTGGCGATGTTCTCGGCCACGCCGTCGACCTCGAACATGATCCGGCCGGGATGGACCCGGGCCGCCCAATAATCCGGGGCGCCCTTACCGGAGCCCATGCGGACCTCGGTCGGCTTCGACGAGACCGGGACGTCCGGGAACACCCGGATCCAAACGCGGCCCTGGCGCTTCATCTCGCGGGTGATCGCGCGGCGAGCCGCCTCGATCTGGCGGGCAGTGACGCGCTCAGGCTCCACCGCCTTCAGGCCGAACTGGCCGAAGTTCAGCTCGAAGCCGCCCTTGGCCGCACCGTGGATGCGGCCCTTGAACTGCTTGCGGAAGCGGGTCTTTTTCGGTTGCAGCATGGCTTCCTACCTTACGCGTGCTCGCGATCGCGGCGTCCGCGCTCACGGCCGCCCTCGCCATCGCGCTCACGGCGTCCGCCGGAGCGGCCGCCCTCTTCCTGGGCCTTCTTGTCCTGGGCCATCGGGTCGTGCTCGAGGATCTCGCCCTTGAACACCCACACCTTGATGCCGCAGGTGCCGTAGGTCGTGAACGCCGTAGCGGTCCCGTAATCGACATCGGCGCGCAGCGTGTGCAGCGGAACGCGGCCCTCGCGGTACCATTCCTGGCGGGCGATCTCGGCGCCGCCGAGACGGCCCGAGCAGTTGATCCGGATGCCCTCGGCGCCCAGACGCATGGCCGACTGAACGGCCCGCTTCATGGCACGACGGAAGGCGACGCGGCGCTCGAGCTGCTGGGCGATCGAGTCGGCCACCAGGGTGGCGTCGATCTCGGGCTTGCGCACCTCGACGATGTTGATGGTCACGTCGGCCTTGGTCATGGTGCCGACGAGCT
>Ga0316227_1000862_pt1 | contig 37752 bp, 36 predicted proteins | sample TBH18019metaG_FD_206012 | JGI IMG/M metagenome (GOLD analysis project Ga0316227, IMG submission 206012) | Freshwater microbial communities from Trout Bog Lake, Wisconsin, USA - TBH18019 | ecosystem: Environmental > Aquatic > Freshwater > Lake > Hypolimnion/Profundal zone | place: USA: Wisconsin... | reverse complement strand
TGAGCCGGTGTTGCAGGTATCTGATTGGCCTGTGTCCATAGAGTATCGCCACGATTTAGTTCTGGACTAGGAATTGGCTCGTTGGTAGGACTTTTGTTCTGTGGCGTATCTGTCTTGGCTACGCCATACAGTTTCTTAACCAGTAGGTCTACATATTGTGATTCGCTAATGGTCATTGTTAATTACTCGCCGTTTGTAAACTTAATGCTGTCACTGACTGCCCTGAGGTCAGTTTAATTCTTACATAAATTTCATTAGTAGCTGTACTAGAACTATTAACTGTTCCAAATGTACAAGTATAACCAAATGCAGTAGAAGCGTTAGACTGTAGTGTATTTGGAATTACTGCTCCGCCCAGGGCACAGCCATCACTGCCGTTACCGCCGTGGCCGTTGGATCCTGGAATACCAGCTCCGCCGTAGGGCACACACATGTTGAGCCAACCGTTGAGTCCTGATGTAGGACCAACATTGCCCGATGCGGTGTCAAATACTGATCCAGGCAAGGCTACCCACATGCCGGCCACAGTGCCAACATACTGAATATTGAACTTACTGACTGAGGTGCGTACAAACTTAAATGTAAAATACTGGGTATTTTGTTGAGCACTTAGATTAGGACCCGCTGGCAAATATCCAGTGCTGTAATTTGTTTTATCAAAGCGTAACACACCTTGAGATCCTACTCCAGTCACTGTAGCATCTGTGGTGTAAAATGGGCCAGTTTGGCTGTTGAAGGTGGCTTCTGAGCCGGTGTAAACCGGATAGTCTGCCACAGTATTGCCGCTAGGATTAACAATACGATAAGCACTGCCTGACCCACTACCAATGTTACTGCCAATCACAATATTGCCTTCATCTATGGCTGTGGTGTTACCATTTTTGTATAATACTACGCCAGCCGGTGTAAAGGTATTTGTAGTGGTGTTGTAGCTGTTTGTCACTGTTACAGTAGGACCTGCGGTACTGTTACCAAATCCAGTGTTGACAATGTAGGCTGTGGTATTAGCTGTGGCATTGCCACTTGCAACATATAAATTCTGGACCAGAGGAACTGCAATATTGGCAGACGCATAACTGACTGTAGCCGGTGCCAGGAATGCTCCGCCGGCTGTGGTAGAATTGGTCAACAGGTTTCCGTTGTTAGGATACATGTTGGCACTTAGACGATTTACATTAAATCCAAGATTGAAATAGGTGTTGCCAGTGTAGTGTGGTACAGTACTGGAATAGGCTAGACTAGGACTAGCACAGGCTGTAAAGGTGGTTGAACTAAACACTGGAGCGGCTGCTGTACTGGAATCATAGTACCAGACCGGAGTGTTGGTATTGCCAGCGGCAGTATCTGAGATGTAAACTTCGTTCCACCCTTGTGGTACTGTACCTGTGGCACTGGAGCTAAACACATACCAGAATCCAGGAGGAATACTGGCGTTTGATGCATGATAGTCTTGGTTATTGGTTACTACCAAGTTACTATAGACGCCGTTGGCAGTCGGAGTTGCCAAGGGATTAAATGTGACATTGCCTGACGAAACACTATTGAGATACACTGCAAGTGTACCCGAATCGCCTGGGCCTGTGGTACTGATTGTGTTGGTTGCATAAGTGCTTGATCTTACAGCCGAAACTACTGTGCCGGCGGCCACTGCTTTGTTGCCAGTGGTTGTGTTATCAGTTTGTGTAAAGCCGTTGGCCATTCTAGCTGTAGTGGTTGCGCTGGTGATAGACAAGGCAGTAGAATTTGGAAATGCTGGTGGTGCTGGTGGAACCAATTTACCTAAAATTTGATTCAATTCAGCAATGCCGTTGGTAACGCTGGTGTTACTGGTCAAAGTAAGAGCATTACTGACAAATTGTCCTAGAGTATTAGGTCCTAACTGTATACCACTTGCTCCGCCTGCGGTATTGGCAATAGTGACAATGCCATTGGCGCCAGGTGAGATTGCAATGTTAACATTGGCGTTGCTGGAAATAGTGGCTACAGCAATGTTGCCGCCATAGACTGGCAAGTAGGCAGCTACATTGGCATTGCCGTAGCTGTTAAGAATGTTGCCGGCATTGATATCAGTAAGATAGTATCCATTGCCAACAAAATTTGTGTTGCTGATAATATTGCCTGTGGCTGAAATATTTCCAACTACTACCAGCTCAGTACCAGGTGACGCAGTGTTAACACCAACGCGACCATTGTTGACATCAAGAAAAAGCACAGGTGTGCTATTGGCAAGATCAGTGACTGATAAGTTGACTCCATCTCTTTCCAGAGTGGACTGTAACATCTGACCGGCTACACGACTAATTCCCATATATTATCCTTGAGTGTGTATCACATTAATTGTTGCATTTAATGGAGGAGCCGATGTAAATGTAATATCAACTGTGCCGTTAACCGTGTAATTGGTAACAGGTATCTGATAGATACCACCAATGAAAACAATAATATTAGAGGCATTCGCTACTGCTTGACTCATTGGTCCAAATGTGGTAGAAACGCCATCACCGGTAAAGTTATCTACCACATAGGTAAAGTTAGCACCGGTCAATAAACTTTGAAACATTGTTCCGTCAAAATACTCCACCATGCCACTGTCGGTGTTGTATCTTATAAGGCCAAATGCAGGAAACTCTGGTCGTTGAATTGTAGAGCCTGTGGGCAAGATGACCCCAGTGCTACCAGATTGCAGTCGGCGATTCTTTACAAAGTAACCCATTAAATTGATGTATATGAAGTGACTGCGTTTAGTGCGCTACTTGTGTTGCATTGAATCTGCACAGAATCTTGATCAGCCAAGATCAATTTTTCTGCGGCAGCATAAATTTGATAAGTTTCTCCAGGTACCATTAACAAATCTTGGTATACCTGTGTAGTAGATCCAGAAGAAAATCCGCTTGGCACAACAAACACATTTGCCAAAACATTACCAGCAGATGTGTTGCAGATACTTAACCAAGTAATTGCGGTATTTCCGCTACTTACATAAACATTACCAGCTGATGTTGTTATGTTTCCTGTTACTGATAGGGTCATAATTATTCCTTAAAATATTAAACTATAAACAATAGCTTGTGTTTTACTAATCAATTCGTCATTGACTTCGGTTGACAATACATATACACCAGTGCCGCCACCGCCTACTGTGCTGTTGTAAATTGCCACAGCATTTGTTGGAGTAGTACCAGGGGTGGCTCCAATGTTGCCTAACACTTCGTAACCTTGTAGTGTCAATGCATTGTTAGCATAGTCGTAAGTTAAATTTCCGCTGGCACCAAATGCACCTGCTTGATTAAACTGAATCTGTGTATTACCACCTGCGGCGTTTCCGGTACTGCCACCAATGTCGGTATAGGCCGCAATAGGAGCACCGTTTGCTCTAACACTGGAACTGATTTGCCAGGTATTTGCGGCAACATCAAATCTCAGTCCTGCAAAACTAGACGGATTAATTTGTGCAATAAGACCCATGTCCTGGATAGTACCAGTATTATTGGCAGCTACTGTAATAAACGGAGTACTGGTAGTAGCCGGTACATTATAGGTTACATTTCCAAGGAAGTTTGTCTGAGCATTAATTGTGAAAATACCATTGCCGTTTTGGCAAGTTAAAGTAAAGTCACCGCTGGTATTTTTGTATGTGGTCATCTATAGAATCCTTTTTGTTATTTATGTGTTTTTAACAGCTAGGATAAATCATAAAAAATCCCGCCGAAGCGGGATTTTGGTGGTAAAACTTTAGGATTACGAAGTGTAATTATTAAGCACAACCATTGGTACTGTATCATCACCTGTGGTACTAGTAGGTGTATCAATACCAGCTTTGACTGCTGTATTTGCACTGGCTTCAAAGAAGTTGAGCAAGTACTGAGTACCATCAAACCCTATACCCCAGTGGTCTGTAATACGATTAAGTAATACAGAAGTATTACCAGCGGTTGTAACTGTAGCTGTCATTGTACCAGGTGTTAAATTGCCTGCGGAAACATTGGCCAAAACACAACGACCTGCTAGTTGCGCTGTGCCTGTGCCGGTACCAGCACCCGTGGCTGTAAAGATATCGCCAGTGGTAACACTAGGATTATTACCTTTACTTAGGCCACCAGCACCAACTGTTCCCCAGTTAGTAGTACCAACAGTGTTGATCACATAGCTACGACCTGCTACTAATGCATTAGCATATACCGTGGTATTTTGAGCAACTAAGAATGTACTCTGGCCTTTTTGGCGCAGAATAACTCCATTTTGCTCACTACTACCTGTAAGATAAACTGTAACATTGGCCACAGGAAATGTTGCTGTAGCAACTTGTTCCATACCTCCAACTACACCAACGAAGTCCTGGCTAGTCCAAGGACTAGCTGGAGGAGTTCCGTCTGAGATATTACCATACTGTGGGTAACCAGCATTTACAATACTGGTTTTCTTTATTTTTAATGGACGACCCATATTAGTTTTTTCCTATTAAGATGTATAGTTAGAAACTTGTGCTAACGAAATATTACCTGTGTTAGCAGGTCCACTTGTACCTACCCAAGTTGCATTGTCTGCACCAGATTTAACTACAGTTGTAGCGGCGCCTTCAGCTGTGAATGTCCAACCAGTGGTATTACCAGCGGTAGTAACAATATTAGCACCACCTGCAGTTGTACTCAATGTAAATGTTGTAGTTCCATTGGTAGCAGTAATGTAGTATGTACTTGGACTGGTGTATCCTGAGATATTACCAGTTGCCACATTTGAAAGATTGCCACTAATAGTAATTGTACTACCGACTGTGTAGGTAGAGTATGCATTACTTGTAAATGTACCAGCATTGCCTGTAATATTAACATTGGCAATAGCGGCAGCAGATTCAGGAGCAAAGAAGTTAACAGCGTAACGATTTGGAGGAGTTGATCCGTCAAAAATGTACTTGTTAGTCAAGCGACTTGCATAAACTAAATTACCACCTGACTGGAATGTCATATTCATCTGTCCGGTTGTTAGCACATTACTAGTTACCAAAGTGCATTGACCTGCGTCACTGGCTGTACCATTACCAGTACCAGAACCTAGTGGTAATTGGCAAGTAAACACTTGTCCAGGCTGTGGATTAACACCAGCGCCTAACTGTGTCCAGTTTGTGCCTGTACCTAGATTAGTAATTTGATATGAATAACCTGTTGTAAGGTTGTTAGCATACACACTGTCTTCACCAGAAACCAAATACTTGGTCTGACCTTTTTGTGTAATAATGTATGCATTGCCTTGCTGTCCATTAACATTAGCTATAATTTTAACTACAGGAAATGCAGAACTAGCAATACTGGTTCCGTTAAGTGCATTAGCACCGCCGACTACACCCAAGAACTCTGAGCTGGTCATGCCAGTAGGAACTACAGGCACTTCTACATTGGCAAACTGTGGGAAGCCTTGGTCAATGGCAACACCTACACCATTTTTGCTTGTATCACCGGAACCGGCGGAATATTTTTGTATTTTAAGTGGACGACCCATTTTGTTTTCTCCTTAAAGAAGTCCGATGCGGGTTCTAGCCGCTACGCTGTTGGGTATTAATCATCAGCATAAAACGCAGGATTGCGTTGATCAAGTATTTATGGGTAAAACAAATATTTTGGTCGTTGCAGGCTGAATTAAATATGTTCATGACAACTATTGCAGATTTAATCGAAAAAGGTAATGAGTATCGGGCTAATCATCAGCCAGCGGATGCTTTAAAATGCTATGCTACAGCACTGATCGAAGATCCAAATTCTGTATCGGCATTTAACAACTACGGTAATGTGATTCGCGAGTGCGGATTCCCAGAACGGGCCGTTCCGTTTTTACAAAATGCCATTGCTATGGCACCAGACTTTGTAACCGGACATTTTAACCTAGCAGTGGCCTATTTGCTGATGGGTGATTATGACCGCGGTTGGCCTGAATACGAATGGCGATGGCAGTACGAACATTTAGCAGGACAGTTGCCAAAATACACACAACCTCGTTGGTCTGGTCAGGATCTAAAAGACAAAACTATTTTGATCATGGGCGAACAGGGGCACGGTGACAATTTGCAATTTTTTAGATATTTGAAAATTTTGCGAGGCCAAGGTGCTAATGTGTTTATGCAGGTAGCTGACCCATTAATTCCGCTATTTCAAGAACAACAGGTCGGCACAATTATACGCCTTAACGAAGTACCAGAACAGTTTGACTACTGGACTCCTATTATGAGTATTCCGGGCATACTAAAAGTCAACCTTGATAACATGGCCCATGAACTACAATACATTATGCCCAATGCACAAAAGGTCAAAGACTGGCAGATTCGTTTGGGCCTAAAGAAAAAACTGCGTGTAGGTATCTGCTGGTCAGGTCGTCCTGACTCCTGGATCAATCAACACAAGGCCATGAAGTTTGACAATGCTATTGATCTTATTACCAGAAACAGTGACTATGAATGGTTCAATTTACAGTATGACTGCTCTGCCGAGCAGGATGCCAAGTTAGGTGAATTAGGTGTGCGCTGTTTCCCAGGTGAAATCAACAGTTTCTCTGATACCGCAGCCTTGGTTGCTCATTTAGATGTGGTTGTCAGTGTAGACACTGCCATGGCACACCTAGCTGGCGCACTGGGTCGTCCTACTTGGATTCCTCTAAATCAGTTTGGCCTTGACTGGCGTTGGTTACTAAAGAGAGATAGCAGTCCTTGGTATCCTAGTGCTAGATTGTTCAGACAAGAACAAATAGGCGATTGGTCCTCGCCCGTTGATAGAATTCATAATCATTTAAAATTGTTTAAGATTTAAACTAAATCAAAAACAATAATTTCAGACTCTACAGGATTGACGATCTCAATCCTGTTTTCATTTTCAAAACTTAAACCATCGCCTTCTATAACAGGTTGGCCGTTTATGGTAGCTGTGCCCGACACCACATACAGATAGTAATGACGAGTAGTGTCAATAGCATAGGTATAGTTTTCAGTAAAAATACCAGCTAGTAAACGGGCATCCTGTTTAATAGGTAGCCGTTCAGTGATATTGCAAAACTGATTTAGTTTATTTTCGCGAGTAAACTGATGCCAGGCATGTTCGGGTTCTGTGTCCAGTATGTTAGGTTGTATCCATAACTGTAGATAGCGATTAGGTCGGTCTGCTGTGTTGCCTTCTGTGTGACTAATACCTCTACCGGCACTCATGCGTTGAACAGCACCGGCAGGCACTTCTACATCATTACCTAAGCTGTCTACATGATGACTTGACCCTTCGACTACATAGCCAAAGATTTCCATGTTTTTGTGTTCGTGCCAAGGCACCTGCCAGGCATACTGTACACGGTCATCGTTTATGGTTTGTAGATTGCTATAGTTCATATAGCGACTATCGTAGTAAGCCGGAAAACTAAATGTACGATAACTGTTGATAAATGGTGCTCTAGGATTGCCGCGAGTGTTAGCGGGTCTTAGTGTTATCATCAGTTATAGTTTAGCACCATTCGTTAGCAGAGCCAACTTGATTTAATGGAGTATAAGCTGTGAAGGTTGCTGGCAGTAAAAAAGTGCCAATCAAACTTGCGGCATATTCATAATTAGAGCCGGTTGGAGGATTTTGCCAGCTATTGTCGCTAGGGTTCATTACTGACATAATCAATGTCTGTCCTCCGTTGTTCCAACCTAAACGAACTATACCAGAAGAAGTTGTACTACCTGCTCCCCAAGTAACATTCCACGCATAAGTAGAACCGTCTGTTGGTATTCCGGCGGCTGCAAATGCTGTATCTAAAATAGTTATAAGTTCGCTTGTTGGCGTAATAAATGCGTATCCGCTTGCTTCTAACGATCCAGTAGCCGGATTAATAAATCCGCCAGTGCCATTGGTACCTTGTGGCTGTAATCCGCCGCCGTAAGATTCGCCTGACGCAAACTCAAATGAATTTATGGTAAAACTAGGTACCTCTGCAAAATTTCCGATATTAATGCTACCGCCTATTGAAATGCCACCGCCTATTTGTAATGGTGCTACCATGATCTATTCCTTATCTGATAACCTATTTAGCAGATCCAAGGGTTTACGCCATGTCACAGGTGGTATTTGCAGTTAGCACCGTGCCAGCGGGCGCGGTTAGTCGTCCTCACAATCTGGGTCGCCGATGTTGTCGTTGGCTTCGGAGTGATCAAGTACTTCCTGTAGTAGTTCCTGTGTGGTCCATCCAGAATTACTCAAGATATTGATAGAGTCTACGAACAGGCTAAAAACCGCGGCTGTGTAGTCAAACGACAGCACGGTATTTTCTTTGGCCCACAATAGCTCTAAGGCCTCGTCAGCAGCGGCATTGCATACATCCAAATCAAAATGGTTGATGGTGCCATCGGCTAGTACTTCTACAATTTCAGTGTCTTTCATTTTGTTTCTTTCTTGGGGGTGTTGTTGGGGGATTGTTTACAACGGTCAGCATGCCATCGTGTATACATGCTCACGCTTGCAGTTTTTCCACAGTGCTCGCAAGTTTTTTTTATTTGACTTGGATGATTACCGGCTTTGAGCCTGTCTAGATTCGAACTTGGACCGAGCAGGTTATGTGTACCTTCTTTGATTCGTTTGGCATTGTGCTCGGGCCCAAGTAAATTGTGTGTTCCGGCTTCTACAAGTTTTTTGTTTAATTTGCCGCCAGCGTTAGGACTGTTGCCATTTTGCCAGTGGTGTATACCTGCTTCGCTACGCCATATACTTGGATTATTCTTAAGCCAGACGTGATTGCCATTCTCATATGCTTTTTTAGCGTTACGGCCATCCTTGTTTGGATTGCGATCGCCTTGTAAATTATGCTTACCTTCCTGAACTAATTTATTTTGCTTTTGTCTACTATTTTCTCTTGCTTGCGGATTTTTCCTCATATAGTGATTATCGCCGGCAATTTTTTCTGCTATAATTGGATTTTTCATTGGATTATTATCTGTATCAAACCCAATAGGGTCTACAGTTTGATTCATGCAACCCGGTTTGCCATAATGTTCTGCTAGATACTGCCCTTCGAGTCTTGTTACCTGTTCAACCGAATCAGCATATTCAAGTATTTCTCGAGTTAGTGTGGATTTATCTTTTATAGAACTAGGCCAAAGACCGGACCCAATGTAGCCATCGTTGATGTTTTCTGTACTATGTCTTCCAATATAGTATTTGCCGTTTATGTGAGTTGTTTTGTATATAAAGTGTTTCATGCTTTTATTTATCATAGTCCGTAGCATTACTAAGAATAATACACTCAAAACATAATGTTTGTCAAATAATTTGGCCAACAAAAAAGCGCCTTGCGGCGCTTTTCTGCTTCTTCCCATCCCTGGGTTGAATAAACTTTTCGTTGTTGCTGTTTGATTAGCTGAACGATAAATTTTGCACTGCGATTTCCCCAACATAATCTGCTGCGTTTCCAAAACTGCTCGCAGTATTAGTGAGCTCGACAAATCCGTAGCGAGTCATAAAGCTAACTACTGGTTCGAATGTACTTGGATCCAATACAACACCACTACTCATCAACGGAATGTATGGGCAGTAGAACGCGGCAGCGTCAGCTTCACTAGAGCCTTTGTAACCAACTAACACAGCTTGTGTATCTTGTGCGTAGCTGTTTACAAACACACGCATAGCACCATTCAATGTACCAACAAACTTGGTGTTTGTAGGAGCTTCAAATGTGCCTTCTGTTGTGCGAGCAAAAGCAGAAGTGGTTGCAGATTGCAATACTGTCAAACTAGCTGGAGATACAACAGCCCAGTTACCTGCGCCACGGCGTGTACGCTGAGCGATCAAGTTAGCAACGCGGTTGATCAACACTGCCAAAGCGGCATGCTCATCACCAACGAATGTTGCTGTACCAGATACAGTAGCTTGGTTGTATGTGTACTCTGTTGTAGCCAATGTTTGTAGACTCAAGAGGATCTCTTGGTCAATCTCAGCTGTGATCTCTTGTGCAAGAGCAGCCATGATTTCAGCTTCAACATCGATGCCATGCATAGCTTGAGCATCTTGTGCAGATTCAAATGTCCAACGAGCTTGGAGTTTGCGTGTCTTAGCTTCAACAGCTTGCTTCAAGATCTGTACGGAAATTTGCTTACCGCCTGTACCTTCCATTGTAGCTGTGTTGTTACCAGTATAGCCAGTAGCTGTACTAGAACTTTGTGGCTGTGTGGAGTATGCAGTTGCAATGGTAAATGGTGACAAAGCTTCTTGGCCAGCTGTTACACTTGTTTGTGCCAAGCTGTTGTCTGTTAAAGACTGAGCATAGCGAACACGCAATGTGTGGATTTGACCAACTGGGCCTGTCATAGGCTGAACACCAACCAACTCGTTAGCAATAACAGTTGGCATAACACGACGGATTACTGGCAGAATTACACGGTTTAATGTAGCAATGTTACCAGATGCAGTTGAACCAGAACTTGCGTTCTCTTTCAAGTACTTCTTTGTGTTCTCAAGGATTACACTCATGGAAGAACGCTTAGAACCTTGTAGGCCTTCAAGCAACGCTTCCTTAGTTTCGTCCCAACGACTTTCGATTAATTCTTGTGACATTTAAGTCTCCTTTTTGATATCTTTAAATTACAGCCCTGCCAACCGCTTCAGATTAATGACATTGCTTTCGCTTTGCTCATCAGCATCTTGGACACGGGCAGATTTATCGCCAGTTACTTCGGACAATGATTCTGTGATCACTTTTGTGGCTTTCACGGAACGATCTTCCAAAACAGCTGGTAGATACTTTTCGAATGCGGCAGACAAACGCTTAGTCTGTACGCTTTCGAGCAAATTACGCATGATTTCACGCTTCTCATTGTTTAGAGGAGCGAGCAATTCTTCCATGGCGCTTTCGCGTTCATTGGATTCCTTGATCATACGGATTTCGCGTTCTTTGGACTCCACAAGTACTTTCGCCTTTTGTGTGAGTTGGATGGCTTCGGCCAGTTTTGCATCTTTCTGAGCTAATGCATCGTGTAATTTGCGAACTTCTTGCTTCTCATTTAAGTGAGTAGCGCCAAATTCTGCGGCATACGCTTCAAAAATACGACGACCAAAATTGTTCTCGCGAGCAACTTTGATGTCTTCTTGCAACTGACTGAGTTCGGCCTTGAGATGCTTGCCAACAGCTTGACTCATCTTGGCGGCAGATTCTTTTACAAATCGTGTCTTCAATGTTTCAAGTTTGCTACGAGCTTCACGCACTAAACGAACTTTTGTATTAACTACATCTTGTTTGTCTTGTGCAAATTCTTGAATCTCTTTAGCTAATGCATGTACGATAAAGCCTTCCAATTTCTGGAGACCTTCGTTGTGCATTTTACGATCTTTACGCAATTCGCCAATTTCTTCTGCTAATTTGGTTACCATAAAGTCGTTAAACTTTGTGGAATTTTCTTTCATCTTAGCTTGGAAACGAACGCGATCTTCAGCAAGTTGAGCTTTTTCAGCTTGTACTTGTTGTAGTTCATCAGTAAGACCATCTGTTATCATGCGATCCAGGGCTTCTACCATTACTTGTTTATCATGCTCATAGCGTTGTGCAAACTCTTCGCGGAGTTCTGCACGGGCTTGTTCTTTGGCTTCAACTAACTTGGATTCCCAAGCTTCATTGATTTCTGCTTTCGCATCCTCAGAAATTAGCTCGCTATCTAATAACGGTTTAATAGCATCTAGCATATTATTTCCCTTCAATCTTGAGACCTTGTATCAAACGAAGAACTTCGCTCTTTACAAATCTCTGTGCTTTGTTGCCTTTAGCAGGGTCCTTAAACATATCTAGCAACTGCTGACCGCCACGATGATTCAGTAGGCCTTCATAAATTGCTGTTGGATATGCATTAGGAGCACTTGGTTGAGCAACCACATCAACAGTGACTATTTCAAAGTCACTGACATGTCCGTTTGCGTCGTTGACATTTCCAGATCCACGACTGCTAACACCTAGTTTAACACCGGATTCTAACATTGTTTTTACTAATGTTCCCATCGGTGTTGGTAATATCTTTAGTTTTCCATAGCCTGCAGGGCCATCCATCCACATTTTTTCAATCATGTGACTTACACGATCCAAGTTGATCTTTAAATCATCTGGGTGATCTACTTCACCTAAAACTGAATGACCAGTTTTAATCTGTTCGTTGATAGTGTCTACTGCCTTGGCAATTTCGTTTACAGGATATACTCGCTCGTTGGCATTGCGAACTCCGCCCTCAATACAAATGCCTTTGAGGTACAAGTTCTTGCCAGAACCATCCGCGGCTTCCTCAGTCAGGATTTCTGCCCTGGCCTGAGTGAAGCTTAGATGTTCTTTAAGATATGTATAGCGAGCCATATCTACCTATTAACCTCTTGGAAAAGGTGTCTTTGTATTAACACCGGCTGCTTGTGCAGTTACTGGCTTTGGTGCTGGTGCCAATTTACTACCGTCTTTAGCTGGAGTGTTTTTAAAAGTACCTGCGCCTGGCAAATTGCCTTCGCCCTTACTGTAAGCGTTTGATGGCTTCTTGTAAGCGGCTGTGCCGTCTGGGTTCTTCTCATCTGGGCTACCGCCTACTGGCTTACTTGCCATACCGGCTGCACCTGAATTAAATGCTGTTGTAGACTTTGTGTTTGTTCCAGCTGGCTCAGTAGTAACTGGCTTTGGTGCTGATGGCAAACTGATGTTTTCGCCCAATGGCATGTCAGCAAATTCAGCTGTGTCGTCCATTTCTAGCTCGTCGCCTTGCATATCGTGGTTGCCTACATCATTGCGCTCAGCATCAAATTCATCTTCTTCGCCGTGCTCGCCGCCCATAATAGCTTCAAATTCAGCCATTAATTCGTCTAACTTGTCTTCCAAGTCAACTACGCGATCTTCAATGTCGCCTTCTTCATCATGATCGTTTTCCATATCATGAGTCATTTCTTCGCCTTCTTCTTCAGCTTCGTCGTCAAACTCAGCATCATTTTCCATGGTCATACCTTCTTCGTCCATTTCGACGTCGTCAATAAGATCAGGAGCGGCATCAGAAGTCATATCTTCTTCAAGATCTTCTTCGTCATCTTCTTCTTCATCTTCGTCCAACTTGTTTTTCTTCTCGTCGTACTCGATGTCTTTAGCAACTTTTTTACCAGCTTTTTCAGCTTTGTCGTCGCGCTCAGCACTAGACTCTTCGTCTTCTTCTTCCATAAGACTCTCGTAGATTTCGCGTGATTTCTCAACAACGATATCATGGAAAAGCTCACGGGCTTTTTGTTCTTCATCATTAATCACATATTCGATTAATTGTTCAAATTTATTAGTCATATTTTCTCCTTAAGGTATGGCTCGGTAATATATTTACATATATTACATAATCTAGGTACTTTAACGGTGATTTTCTGTCAGAAATGACAGTTTTTTTACAGGCCTGTAGGAGGCTCAGGTGCAGGTGCGTATTGGCGTTTTATATCTTTTAGTTTTTCTCTGTATTCCACGGACCTGATATCGTTCATTTGGCGCAGTTTATTAAGCTGGCGCAGAGTCAAACGGGTTTTGCGAGTATCGCTTAACCGCGGTTGAGTATTGTCTTGACTTAGGTCCTGATAAGCTTCAGGACTGCGGTCATATAATTCATTTAAGATCATGCTAGTATTTATAAGCCTGCGCCAGAAGCGCCAGCTGGAGCCGCTACGGCACCTTGGCCACCAGGGCCTGCTGTGTTAGGTACTGCTGGCATAGCGCCTTCAGGAGCTTCACCACCTGGAGGTGCCTGTGATAATTCAGCGTTTTGTAGGTCAGATTCAATGCCAGCTGGGGTTACGCCCACGCTACGCAAGTCTTGTCCTTGTGTGGTTTGAAGCTCAGGCTCGTCGCGCTCTTCTTTCCACATCTGCTCATTTTCAAGTAATTCTTCTTCGGTCAAGCCCAAATAACGCTTCATTAAGAATCGTTTACTCATATATGGCAAGGGTTCTAGCTGTGCAAATGCTTGAATTTTGCTGTTATCTAACTCACTTTGGCGATAACTTGCAAAGTTTTGTGGCTCGCAAAGTGCAATATTAAACAGACTGCTGTCAAGATTGAAGCCTCTCCAGCGTAAAAACATCTTGAATTCGTCATCTAATTTCTGCATAATCAGCTTTTGTAAGCGTATGCAGTACTGGTTAAAACGGTATTCTTGTATCAATGCTGTGCCTACACGACCGTCATTCATAGCTAAATTTGAGTCGTCTGGGCCTGTTGGCAAGTAGCTACTAGGCACACGCAAGCCACGAGCCATCTTGTTATTAAAATATTTTAAGTCATCAATTTCGCCTAGGTTCTGACCGCCTGGCAATACATCAATACTGGATCCACGACCGTCTGCTGTCTGTGGGAAAAAGTAGTCTTCGTTGATACTTAATGGATTATAACTAGCATCCATCATGTTTTGTCCGCCACCTGTTACAGTAGGAATACGGCGTTGATGCATTTCATTTTTAACACGCTCAACAAAGGCCATGGCCATATGACTAGGCATGTTGCCCACATCAATCTTGAACAAGCGGCGTTCTGGAGCTCGTTGAATACGATAGATCAATACCGCATCTTCTAATAATTCTTTTTGTTTGTAAACTTTGTAGATGTTTTCTAGAATACTTTGTCCAAATGGCCAGAAAAAATCAAGACCTTCGTTTAGGCTCAAATGCACAATATGACGAGCATCTAAACAGGATTCGTTCATGGCCTGCACAAAACGATTGTTACCTACTCCGCCGCCGCTTACTCCAGCTCCGCCACCAGCTCCGCCGCCAAAGGCTGAATTACCTGCGCCTTGACCAATAGTGCCAGTTGGACGACTAACATAATAGTCCTGTGTGGTTTTTGATGCCACAGTCATGTTTTGGAAATTAGGATTAATATCGCGAATCACATACTGTTCTGGACGCTTGCCTTGGCTTTCGTTAACAATAACGCGAGCTACTTTGGTCATATCAACCCACATCATTTCAAATGTTTCTGGGTCACGAACAAATACTTGATCGCCGTACTTGATAGTGTTACGGAATAATTTGAATATGCGCTGATCTAGTTTATTAAGTTTTGTCCACTGTTGTAGCTGTTTCTTAATAATTTCTACTTCGTGATCAGTTGGTTTATCTTTGAAGTGTATATCAAACGGAGTTTCGTTATCTTCGTTGATCTGTGTTGAGAATTCAGCAATAATGTCTAAACAGGCATTAATCTCAGAATCCATATCCATATTTTCGTATTGATTATAGCGTTCAACACGATTAGGATGTCCTGTGTATACTTCTGGTAGTCTACTGGCATAGTTGCGAAATGCAAAATCATTAGGAGTATTAATACCTTCGCCACCACCAGTATTACGGTTATAGCCCGGTAATCCAAATTGATTTGATCCGGAAATTGGACTTAGTTGTCCACCAGGTGTTGCAACCTTAAAATACTTGCGCCACCCACCATTAGGGCCTCTGCGGTTATTATCTGCCATAGTAAGTTATTTACCGCAGTTTAGCTAGTAGCTTTTAATTGTTGTTTCTGTACTGATAACTGTGCAGTCTGTACACGCAACATTTCGGCAAATCCAGATTTTAATGCGCCGATCAGATTTTCATGCAACATGCTAGGATCATTGGCTGCCATTGCAGTTTCTCCGGTGGATGCTGTTTTGTCTTTGGGAACTGTTAGATCCGTGGGTTTACTTACACTGGAACTATAACTGCCTGTAGGTGCCGCTATTGGCGCTTGCGGTGTAGTAGATGCTGTTTGTACAGCTGGCCCACCCATTTTATTAAACATGTTCATCCAACCGGATGCATATTTTTCTGCTGTCAAACCGTTATTGGCTGCCAGTGCTTGAGCACTCATTTTGCCTTGTGCATTGCCTGTGTACCAGGTGTTGGCAACCGCAGACAAACTGCCATTATTTTTGGCTAGAATTTCTTCAACATTTTTGCGAGCAATTAAATCTTGTATTTCTTTAGGAGCATCTTTGGCTTTTTTAAATTCAGCACCAATACTAAATTTCTTGGTTAAAGACTGCCATGTGCTGTCGATATATTGATATGCACCTGATGCAGAACTGCCTTTGGCCTGTGCACCATAATTGCCGCCGGATTCTTTGGCACGAATTGTGGATAAAATCTTATCAACATCGCTGGCGTTTTGCATTCCTCTAGCACCGGTAGTGTACCCACCGCCGCCGGATTTGGCTGTGTCAAATGATGTGGCACCACCGCCTTTGGCCATTTCTTCTCTAATGGCTTTAGCTCTAGCTGTATCTCCCGCGGCAGTAGCATCTCTTAATTTTGATTCAAGTTGGTGTGTAGTTTTGCCTGCTAGGAAATCCAGTGGGTGTAGAATATCTTCTACTAGATCACCAATCGTTTCTATAGCACCAGCTAATATATTCATTGCGGCAGTTACTGGGCCTATACCTATCTCAACCAAACGATCCAATGCCTGTTGATAATGCTGTTGTTTAACCTGCATCAATGTCATGTTTTTTGCGGCAGCTTCAGCTTGATCATTTTGATAATGCGTAATTTTAGCATTGGCTTCTGTTTGATCCTTTAAGTTGGCCATTGCGGCAACTTCTGCACCAATACCTGCTACTGCATCTGCGGCTCCTACTGCTCTTAGTCGATCAAACTTTTGTTCATTGGCTACAGCTTCTTCTCTCATGCTGTTGGCAATGGTTATCTGATCGGCACCTTTTCTTATCAGTTCAGCAGTTCTAGGAAAACCAATTTGAAATTGACGGGCAGCCGGGCTAGTAACAAATCCAGTGGATATGTCACGCATACCTTGTGCTAGATTTTTACCCCCAGCTTTTAATACTTGAACACTGACATTTTGAATGTCTTCGTTTTGTTTTCGTAATTTTGAAGCCAATTCGTGGTCGCCGCGTATGTCTGCTTCTTTGGCTTGTCGTTCGCGCAGACGAATTGAAGCTCCAAATCGTTCTTCTGACAGAGCAGACTCTTTAAGTTTAGCCTGCTCATCGGCACTGGCGCCAGTAAGTTTAGTGAGTCTATCTTGCTGAACTAGATATTGTTCAGCACCTTCGGTCAGTTGCTCTTGAGTTTTATTTCCTAGCTCGCCTTGTGCCGCTTGTAGTCTTAGATAATTTGCTGTACCTTTGTTAAGACTATCAATAGTAAAGCCCATCATACGCAAATGATCGCCAAAGGCACTTTCACGAACTGCCTGACTCATTTCAGCAAACTGCGCTGTACCGTCTGCTACCGTACCACCCAATACTGCTAGATTGTCAGCACTGTCTTTAACCAGTGCGCCTAAATTGCCAATTTGTTTTACTGTATAACCAAACTGTTGTAGGTTAGTAAAAACTTCATCTAAACCACCAGAGATAGTTGTAGCACCAATGGCACTTAAATCTTGATAGCTTTTATATAGAGCATCTGCCTGCTTGCTTACTGCTTTACCATACTCTGCCAGCGACAGGGTAGCAAATTGTACAGTTTTAATTAATAATGAAAATTCTGGAAAAAGTACACTTAGATAATTGCCAAGTTTATTGATTCCAGCCGCTGTTGAATCAATGGCCTTGTTATATGCTTGTGCGCCAGATTCATTTCTCAAAGATCCCAGTGTGCCAGTAACAGCATTTACTGTATTTTTCATGGCATCTAACGACTTGTTAGCTTCGGCCATTTTTTTGCCAAACTCGCTATTATCAGTCTTTTTAGTTTTGACATCAACACCCAGGGCCGCGGCTAATCCTTTGTTAATTTCGATTAGTTCGCGAATGCTATCGTTCAGCGCATTAATTTGATCGTCATTGATATCAGCCATAATTATACTTATCCAAGGAAAAACCCATGAATCCAAACAACCCTTTATCACAGTATTTTAGACAGCCTGCGCTGTACATTCGACTACCTAGTCAGGGTAATTTTTATCCAGAAGGCACACTAGCGATGCCGCAGAACGGTGAATTGCCGGTGTTGCCCATGACGGCCATTGATGAAATTACCTATCGTACTCCAGATGCATTGTTCAACGGTCAGGCAGTGGTCAGTGTTATTGAAAGTTGTGTTCCTAATATCAAAGACGGCTGGTCAGTGCCTAGTATTGACATTGATGCTATTCTTGTTGGTATTAGAATTGCCAGTTACGGGCAAAATATGGATTTTTCTACCGAATGTCCACAGTGTCAGACCATTACTGAACTGGCTTTGGATCTGCGTACTGTATTGGCTAAGATGAAAACTCCAGATTTTGAACACAGCATCAAGCATGGCGATATTGAAATTTTCTTTAAACCACTCAGCTACAAAGAAGTTAACAGCAACAATCAAGTACAGTTTGAAGAACAGCGAGCACTACAGATGTTGCCAGATCTCAATGACAACGGCGAAGCTAACCAAGAAAAAGTTATGGCATTGAGTCATGCACTCAAAAAATTAACTGAAATTACTGTACGCACAATCGCCCAGAGTGTGTCATTGATTAGAACTCCCAATGCCATGGTCAACCAGCCCGAATTTATACAAGAATTTTTTAAGAACTGCGATCGTTCGCTGTTTAACGATATCCGAGATCACTTGGTAAAAATTAAATCTGATTCAGAACTACAACCAGTTGATTTAACCTGTCCAGAGTGCCAATTCAAATACGAGCAACAGCTTACCTTGGATATGACAAGTTTTTTCGATCGCGCCTCCTGACCTTACCTCCTGAAAAAATTTCCGAGCTGATTGAGGAAATGAAAAAAGAGTCTGCTACAATCAAGGAGGAGGCGTTAAAAATGGCCTGGTACATGCGTGGTGGAATATCATACGATCAGGCTTTACATCTAAGTTCAGACGAGCGTACTTTAATCAGTGATCTCATCAAAGAAAACTTGGATACTACTAAAAAATCTGGATTGCCATTTTTCTAATGTTAGACTTAGCCACTGTACAATCAGATATAGAGCACTGGATAGAAACTTTTGTAGAAGTTCCGCACCCAGCACTAGGCGGCTGGGCTCCTTGTCCATATGCTCGCAAGGCCAGACTGGATCGTGACTTTACCGTTAGAGTAGGTGTCAATCCTTATTTTGATCTGGTCAATGTTGCCCGTGATGGTATAGGTGGCAAGAGTGTGTTAATTCTTGCCTACAATCCTGATGAGTTTTCTTATGAACAATTTGCAAGTGATGTTACGGCTGCCAACGAAGAAGCTTTACTGCCCAAAGGTTTCATAGCGTTGGAAGATCATCCTGGCGATCCTGAAATTGTCAACGGTGTTTCAATGAATCAAGGTACCTATGCACTGGCACTGGTTCAAGATCTCAGCGATCTAAATGAAAAAGCCCAGCTTGTTGCCAAGAAGGGCTTTTATGACACTTGGCCTGCGGACTATTTAGAAGTCTTGTTCAAACACCGTAAAGATCCACGGGCAACTTGATCTTACTGTCACGCTTGCACAGCTGACGATATTGATCAGTGTCCTGACTCCACTCTTGCCCAGTCCACCACTCAAATCCTTGTATATCAGCCTTGTACAGACTGGATCGCTCGTAGCCGGGTCCTAGATAAACATATTCATAGCCTTCGCGTTTGGCCCAGGCTATTTCGTGCTCTAGACTACGACTGCCTAATCTGGTGTGTGGCTGACTATAATCCCAGGCAAACAAACTGGTTTCTATGGCCTGATCAGAATAGTGTCTTAGTTTGGCCCAGGCCACAAATACATCACTCTGGTAATAGGCCATAAAGCGATCCGACGGCAAGTGTTGTCCAATTTCAAAATACTTTTTGAACTTTTTATAGTAGCAGTAGGCAGTATAGATATGATCCATTTCTGTAAACTGAGCCGGCGTAGGATTTTCAATAATACAGGCATCTGGCAATAACTCATAATCGGTGTTGGCCACAGCAACACGAGTACTGCGACTTTGATACCATACTACTTTGTTGTTGCGTATCGATTGTAAAAATCCAAAGTCTAACGCGGCATTGTATTCTTCTGGAGCTACATCAACTAACTCACAACCAAAGTGAAAAAACTCACCCTGTTCTTGGTGGCCAAAATTATGTGCGAACTGTATTTTCATATAATTATATATGTATATTAAAAGTTAAGGAAAAATAATGGCAGACTTGTACACAATTTGGGCAAACAAAGAAGGCGACATCTCGGACTTGGACTGGGTCAACGGAATGAAAAGTTTCTTTGATCATTTGATCGCCGAAGGCAAGATGGAAAGCTATCGCATCACTCGTTGCAAAATGGGCTTCCGTAGTATTACTGACATGCCCGAGTGGATGATCTTGATGGAGTTCCAAGACATGGCACAGATGGATTCGGCGTTTCGCCGCGTGGCTCCTTTAGAAGGCGAACTAGAAGTCAAACACAAAAGCTTCAATCAATTTGTTGCCGGTGACATACAACACGCACTGTTCCGTGATTGGCCTGATCAGTTCTAATGTATCCAAAGAATATTATTCTTTGTACCCAGGATCAACCGGGCGAACGAGATTGGATCAGTCAGCTATTTCCAACTTATAAAAATGTGGAAACTAAATCTAGCGGCCAATGGCAGTTGCCTGCAGACTCTAATACCATTTGGGAAACTCCTTATATCGATCACAGTTATCAAGATCTCCACAGGTTGTTAGACAATTCCTACTCAATCAAAACCGTTTTTACACAAGACTTGCCTTATGATTTTTTAATTGGCGACAATCTATGGACTGAAACCGAAGATTTAATTATACATCCTAGCATAAGATTTAGCACCAGTACTAGCGGCATATCACAGTATATGATGTTTACCATGACTAGGTGCGCCACGGTACTACAGGAAGAAATACTACAGAAAACTTATACAGCTATTGCTGATCATCATGCTGTACCCAGCAACACTGATGTAGTACAGCAGTGCAGTGATCCAAACACTTTGATTTGCTTTATGTATCGTCAAGACTGGTGGCGTTGGGCCTGTAGCAAGCTGATTACAGCTAGAAACATGTTGGATGATCATACCGCACTGCACTATGATTCTCCAGTGAATTTTGATCAGCTGACTCCAATAGAAATTACCAAAAACGATTTAGATCAGCTAGAGTCTGTTCTTAAACGAACATTTAATCTTTGGTGCAATATCAGAATGATTTATCCTAATCATACAGTTGAACTGTATCGTTTTGAAACTAGTGTTTGTAACCAACAGGCAACACATCTAGCCATTCCTTACAGACACGAAGATTTTATTATCAACTATGAATCAGCAAAGCAATTATTTCTTTCTGACTATCTTACTAAATGGCAAACAATAGAATCAAATGTTTTAAAACATTTATCTAAAATGGGTATTAGATTTAACTAACTGTTCGAGATCTCACTGAGATCTATGTCTTTCGCTAAAGCTCAGACATGATTGTTTTTCTTACGCATTATCCAGATTACGCGGTCACAATTCACCGTATAACGGTGAACTGACTCTACATTATCCGAGTGTAGCTGTCATCGATTCTAATGAGATTGTATGTACACCATACACGGAGGCGGTTGACCGGTACCCCCTACTCAAGCTTCACATATCAACGGAACCCTAGTAACCCGAAATCGATCCAAGTCCTATAAGCACGGGTTGTATCTTTTTCATCAGAGCCCGAACCATTTGTTGCCTTAAGTTAGCAATTGCCTTTCACACGCAAGCTATTCCGGACCGGGGATCTAACCGTTCCTCCTTGCGAGTCGAGCTACCTCGACCAAACAGAGTGTGTTGTTGCCTGTCTAAGTTTGTATTTTGTTTTTTATGTGACTACCATGTATACGGCAAACTATCTGCCCATTGTAGTAGTCGTCTGACTCTAGTACTCTATGATTAAATTGTTCTCTAGCTTCAATATAACTGCATTCTGCCTTTGATTTGCAATAAAATAATATTTCTCTTGTGAAGTTGCCTGCGCCTAAGCGTTCTATGTCTTGATTAAGTTCTATGTTGCTGCCGTAATAAAGTTGCCAATCACTGTCTATTTTGCTACGAATTTTTTTGCGTTTTTTGTTGCCGTTCTTGAGTTTTACTGTTTTGTATGTTGTTTTACTAAATTTTGCTAATTTTTTTCCAATGTATTTTCTACCGGTTTGATTATTTGTTATCAAATAAACAAACCCAACGCAATCTTCTGGTAATGCTTCTACAGTTTGATTTTCGAATAGCCATGTCATGGACTATTAGTTATCACACTACCATCAGCTGAGTTGAATTTCTCGTTGCCACTGTGTTTCAAATGCCGTTTTACTTAGTTGTTTGCTACAATTTCTAGCACAGACTGGATTTGGATTATCTGTACGCCAAGTTTCTTTTACTGTGGCCAAATCATCTGTGATAAAATCCGTTTGCCTACTGCCTAACCAACAGCAAGGACTAAGACGCCCCTGAGCATCCATGTACATACTTTTTTCAGCCAGGGCGTGACATTCAATTTTACCCGTAGTTTCAACCACAGGCAGTTGCCAATGTACCGGTGCTTCTAAACGATCCACCAACGGACGCTTACTAACTTTGGCACGGAACCACTTGAAACCCATTTCACGAGCTAGTTGTTCGCAGGCATCTACTTGATGTTCGTTGTGACGATATACCAACATGTCCCAGTGTGCTTTACCCCCAGCGGCAATAAAAGATTCTACATTGCTCATCAGCTTGGCCCAATTACTATTTTTACGATATATTGCATTAGTATCTTCTAGGCCGTCTATGCTGAATACACAGTAATCTTTGGGCTGGTTAAACAATTTGCCTAGCTCGTACCACCAAAATGTGCTTTGTAAGGCACCATTTGAATTCATGCCTAGCACAATATCTGGATTTACTGTTCTAAAATAACGATAAATCTCTAAAGTATAGTAGCCAGCGGCAGGATCTCCATAGTCTCCGCACATGAACATTTTGTCCAGCCCTTTGATCACACGATCTGAAAATTTTCTCTGTATGTGTTCAATCTTAAGCTGATGCTTGTTAGATTTATTGAAGTTAGGATCAGTTTCGCGAGCGCATAACGGGCAGGCCAACTGACAAACATCTGTGGGTTCTATGTGAAGTACTTTAACTCTACGCAATTTCTACATCCGTATTATAACTGGTAAAACCGTTTTCTTTGACTACCTTGAGTATGTTCTCGACACGGCCTGCTAGTTCATCTCTATGACTTACTAACCAAATACTCTTGTGTCGTTCTCTACTCATTTGTTTTAACAAGGCCAAACTAGATTCAACACCTTGTGTGTCTAGCCCGTTGTCAATCATTTCGTCTATAAACAACAGATTGATTGGCTGATAGAGACTTTCGAATACATCTCTAAAGGCCCAACTCATTGATAATATTAGTCGATTACGCTCACCACGACTCAAGTTATCAAAATCTAATTCACGACCCAGCTCTTCAATGCTGACAGTTAAGTCGTTTTGGAATACCACTGTATGTGGCAAGCCTACACGATCTAAATAGTGTGTTAGTCTAGCATTAAGATAGGATAAATTTTGCTCAATAATCTTCTTACGGATAAACGAATCTTTGCTAGTCAGCAATTTGAGCAAGAAATCTTGGTGTTCTTGCAAGCGAGTAAGTTCATTGAGTGTGTCATAGTTTACTTCCTGCAAGGCTTGATTCTTCATGTCCTCAATTTGTTCTACATAAGGATCTACTTCGGCTATTTTGGCAGATAATTGTGTTTGCAAGTTTGCCAAGTTAGCCTGATGTTTAATAGCATCTTCTTCTTTATCGTAGAACATTCGAGGCGGTTTACCTAACACGCCCAGGGTTTCGAGGGCAGTCTGTAGGTCTGATAAGAGTTGTGTATGCTCTTGGCTTGCCGCTCTCGATGTTGCCAGATCTTTCTGCTTACCTTCCAGGACCTGTTGGTGCTTCGAGTCGTGGAACGCTTGACCGCATGTGTGACAGGTGTGAGACTCAAGCGACGCAATCTCTTTCTCCAGTTTGACAATGGCTTTAGTTTCCCTGTCGGCGTCAATTTTAGCTCGGCTAATAGCGCCCGATAGTTCATTGATATCTTTGCGTTTTTGATCCCAAGCAGTATGCGCTCTGTGTGCATCAATCTCCGCTTCAATGTCGATCTCCTTGAGGCTCGAAAGCGCGGCCTCAATTTTAGTTGTCTCTTCTTCATGTTTAGTTACCCACAGTCCTTGTCTGCGTTTTAGCGACTCAATTTGCTCTTCAATGCGCTTATTGGCCTCCTGCACAGCACGAATACGAAATTCTTCTTGTGTAATAGCGTCTTTGGTTTCTTTGTTAATTTCTTTGATACGATCAGCTCGTTCTGACAGCATAGTGATACCCAGTAGCTGTTCAATGATAGTGCGTTGATCGTTGGCTTTAAGACTTAAAAATGGTTCTGTATAAGTGTTGAGTGCTAGAATATGTTTGAACATATCATGCGATAAACCCAAAGTGCGTTCAATAGCATCCTGTGTTTCTCTTGAGTCACCCTGTGCATTGTCCTCTGCAGACTGTTCTTCGTCGTTTACAAAGAACTTTAAGACATTTGGTTTACGACCACGCTCAATTTTATACTGTTTTCCGTTGACACTAAAGTCTAAGGATACCAGCATGTTCTTGCCGTTGGTTTTGTTGACCAGGTTATCTTTGCGAATATTGCTCAGTGCATTGCCGTATAAAGCATAGCTGAGAGCATTGATGATGGTAGTTTTGCCTGTACCATTACGCGATCCGTCTCCACCTAGGTCAAGATTTTCACCTAATACCAAGGTCAAGTCGCTACGGTCAAAGTCAATACCTTGTGTGGCATTACCTACGCTCATAAAATTACGAACGGTTAAATTTTTAATTTGTATCATAGGCTTCGGTAAATTTGTAACAGCAACTTATTATCGTAAAACTCAGACTCGATATTGGTAATTTGATCTGTTACAATTTGATCAACACTTTCAAAATGCACTTCTCCAGGAGCTAAATCTACTTCAACTCCAGTGTTCTTAACAGGAATCAGGGCCATTTCTCGCAAGTTATGATCTCTAATAAATGTTTCTTTGATAAAGTTAGCTTCTTCGTAGCTGATGTCAATGTCTAATTCTACACGAACATGCATGTTGGGCGCAAGTATTTTGGAACCTTGATCAATAGCCGTACTCAATTTCATAACTCGATACAAGGGTTGTCCTGGCCAAGCATAGTATTTTTCTTTTTCTCCCCACTCTAAAATCATCATGCCACGCTGATCATCGCCGGCATCAGCAAAGTTATGAGGGAAGCAGTTTCCGATATAATTGATATTTTTCTTACTTTGTCTAAGATGAAAATGCCCAGAATATACCGATTCAAATCCGTGAAAGCTTTCGACCTTGACTTCGCCGTGATCTGGCATTTCTACCATGGCATTCATCTTAAAATGCGGAAGCTCAAAGTGTCCAAACATATATTTGCCAGACAGTTTGGGCAATCGTTTATGATCGTCTCCGACTAGCCAAGGCGCAATAACTACATCGCCTTCATGAAACCAATCGTTGACAATTATGATGTTAGGAATGTGTTTAGCCCATTCAGCGCCGTGAATGTCTCGTTTGTCACGATAATATAAATCGTGATTGCCAGGAATAAAGTAAAACTTATCAAAGGCCCTGGACAACTTTTCCAGTGCTTGTACACTAAACTGTAAGGTTTGTAAGTTGATACTAGCACGATGGTTGTGCCAATCGCCTAGAAAGAATCCAGTTTCACAACCTTCTTCTTTGGCTTTGGCGATGGCCCAATCCACAAATGCTTCACAGTCACGATTGTGGACCAAACTGTTTGATTTGAGTCCCCAATGTATATCGGTAAAAACCGCAGCCTTCTTGAATAGATTTGTCATCTAGTTATTGTACTATATCATCACCTGATGTTACAATGACTTCTACGCCAAAATTAGGATCTTTCTTTCCTGCGTTCTGACGAGTCCAGGATGGATTCAGGCCGGCCTGCTCTAACATGTCGTCACGAATGTTTTGATTTTTCTTTTCTAAATTAAGAATACGAGTGAACGAATTAGTGATAGCCGCTGTATAGTAAGCAAACGGGTTCTGACTCTTGCTTTCATCAAACTGTAGGCCAATCTGACTTAACTGTAATAAGGCTTGTCCACGCATTTCTTCATTGTAAGTATAACCACGCCAGTTGCTACGAGTAGCGTATCTTTCACACAATTTCATAAACATTGTAGCTAATGTGCGTGTCATTTGACCGTGATCTTTTGAAAACTCTCCGTGTTCAAAATCACCAATCCAATGACTTTTTCCTACCTGTACTAGCTCTTTATTTTCGGTTAAACGATAGTGATAGAACGGCGGAAAAGGCAATCTAATGTGCTTAGGATCCAGCACAGGCTCGTCAATTAAGTCCGCTAACGGGTCTTCTGGCTCTAGCTCTAGCTCGAAAATATCTTCAATTTTCTTCTTTTTAGCTGTGGTCTTTGGCACTTTTTTTGGTGCCATAGGTATGTGATCCCAGCAGGTAACACGGAAAACTAAGTCAGTATTTGGAATCTTTTTAGGATCAACTACTACACCAGTTTCGCGTTTAATGCGATCTGCACGATTACGGCGTGCTTCTGCAATGGTACGCTGATTGATCTTTAGTGTAGTAGGCAAAATAATATCGTATTGATGATCGTTTACTGGATCCAAATATGAACAATATGTATTTTTGCTAAGGTGTATCTGCTTCAGGATATCTCTGTTATTGAGATAATTTACTTTTGATGGTGTTTTAACAACGGGGGAATTAGCCACTAGTTGAATCTCCTAATTTGTTATTTATTGTAGCATAAAAACCACAGTTGTCAACCTTTTAATCATTAAATTAGCCTATTTTCTTGACGGTAAATATAGTATAGGAAAACAATAATGACGGTTCCAGCAAGCCAAATAGATACATCACCAGCACCGGTTAGCCCAGAGGTTGATCCACAGGCAAGCCTAAGTGCTGGCGAAACAATCGTTAGCGATAGTGAAATTGTTACTCCACCAGTTAATCCAAACACTGGTATTACAGTCAAAACTAAAAGTGCTCAACAACAGCAAAACAGGTCTACACAGTTAAATCAAAGTAACAACTTTGACTGGCGTGTCAAGCTGAGTCTAGCACCTAACGCAAATTATCTGTACAAGTCCAGCGATGCGGCCACAGGTATTCTGTATCCTTTGCAGGCTACCAATGGTGTTATATTTCCGTATACTCCAGAAATTTCAACAGCCTACAGAGCCAAGTACAGTGAATATGATCTTACGCACAGCAACTATCGTGGCTACTTTTATCAAAACAGTTACACTGATACAGTGAATATCAAAGGAACTTTCACAGCACAAAGTACCGAAGAAGCCAACTACCTATTGGCAGTGATACACTTTTTTAGATCTGTAACTAAAATGTTTTATGGTCAAGATACCAACGCTGGCGCACCACCACCTATAGTATTTTTGTCTGGTTATGGAAATTTCCAATTTAACAATCACCCGTTGTTGGTTACACAGTTTAACTATACCTTGCCGGCAGATGTAGACTACATCCGTGCTCGCAGTTCTAGTCAGCTCAATGTTAACCTAAACAGTTTAAGAGCAGTTCAAAGTACTACCACAGCGGCCAACCCTATTTCAGCTAGTCTAAGTAGATTGGCAGCAGCCTTTACTACCAAAGGTGCATTGAACCCGGCGGCCAGTCCAAATACTCTTGGATCAACCACAACCGGCACAGCAACACCGACTTATGTTCCAACAAAGATAGATATCAACTTAACCTTGTTGCCTGTACAGAGTCGCGCCCAGGTCAGTCAACAATTCAGTTTTGGAAAATTTGCTAACGGCGATCTTCTTAGAGGAGGCTTTTGGTAATCCATGGCTACATACGATACTTCAAGTCCTTACTATTCTACACAGTTTAGTCAATTCTTTTTGGATACCATGGTCAATAGACCTATTCCAAAGTTACCGGACGATCAATACTGGCAAATAAATTTAACATATCAATACCGTCCTGACTTGTTGGCCCACGACTTATATAATAACTCAGGTCTTTGGTGGGTATTCTATCAACGAAATCCTAATACATTGACAGCACCGCCATTGGATTTTAAATCTGGAACACTAATTTACCTACCAAAGATTACTACTCTCCAAAGCGTATTAGGAATATAATATGACTACCAGTAGCTCTAATGTAGGTAATGTCCTAGTTTATTCAGCATCGCAGGTAAATCAAATTTTGCCTGTGGCCAGCGCCGGTGACATTGCAGCCTCTACAGGAGCCACAGTCATACCTAAAGCGACGGTGACAGTGGAAGCCGCACCTAGTAATATTGAGTACGGCACAAATCCTCCAACTGTAAGTATTCAGCAAACACAAGGTGTTAGTATTCCTCCAGCAGGAACTGCCATTGGGTTAAATGCAAATAACGGACCAATTGGATTTAGCCCCTTAGTAACATCTGGAATAGGTATTAATGCAGGTACTGCACAGGCCACAACCGCCACAACCAGCTTAGGTGTTGGTGCTATTGAGGACAGCGGCTATGGAAACACTTCAACTGCACAGACAACTATAAATGCAACATCTGCGACTACAATTATTACTCCTCAGGCAAATGTCTTAGACCAGTATGCTAGTTACACTTATAATTTAGGATGGTATTTGTTAACGGCTGAACAAGTAAGGAATTTACAATCAGGTGGTTCTCCAAATCCTAATACTTGGTATCTAATTGCTCGTAGCGGTGGAGCACCGGCAACAAATACATCTGGACAAAACATATCTCCTGGTAATAATGGACAACCATCTGAACCTGCCGGCACGGCCGCCACACAATCTATAAACACCAGTGTTACAGGTCGTGCCCCTGGATTTAGTTTAGATTATTACATGGATAATCTAAACATCACTCAAGTAGTATCACAAGGGGGCACCGGCGGACCTTATCAAACCAGTGCAATGGATTTTATGGTAACAGAGCCAAACGGCATTACTTTGTATAATAATCTATACACTGCGGTAACCAGCATTTATCCTAACGCAGGAACAGATGGTGATAAAACAAATCCAGCTAGTTGGCAAAATGCTATGTACTGTATGGTCATAAAATTTTATGGGTACGACGAGCACGGAAATTTAATTACCAATCCGGGAAGATCTGGAAGCCTAGGCTCGGCAAACAACAGCGACCCAAAAGCTATATTAGTCAAATACATACCTTTTCAGATTACTGCAATTAAAGCCACAATAGCCAACAAACAAATTGAATATCATATTGAATGTGCTTCATTAGGAACTATTGCTCCAATGAGTAGTGCTAGAGGAACTATACCATTCCCAATTGAAGTGTCGGGTGTAACTGTTAGTGATGTGTTGTCGGGGAGTTCAGGTTCCGGCAATACTGTAGCTACTGGCAACGATGGCCGTCAATCGACTCCACAAAATACTCCAGCTACAGCTAGTCAGGTGACAGGAACTACATCTGCACAAACAGTTACATATTTGAATTCTGTAGCATCTGGATATAATAGTCCTCTTGGCGAAAGCGTAGGAACTTAAGATGGCAAACAACGGATCAACAACTGCTTCAATCGGGTCGTTATTACAAAATCCACTAGCAGGAATAACCAATTTAGTTGGTTCTCGTACTTCCACTAGTGCGGCTTCGCCTACAACTGCACCCGCTAATTCTGCACCGCCAAAAGCTACTGCGGCACCTACGGCAGCCAATGGCACTATAATAAAAGGATTGTGCGATATATTAAACGATTGGCAGCAAGGATTAGTAAAATCAGGAGTGTATACTACTGCCGATAGGTATAATATTGTGTTTGTTCCTCCTGAGCTTGGAGCCGCTACATTAAAAAAACCTGGATCAACGGATGATACAACTACAGGTATGCAAAACCCTAGTACTGCTAAACAAATTATTGATCCAGCAACCAATTCAAGAAATACTAACAACAGATCGTTAATGGTTGAGCAAGGTAAATCAATTATACAATTAATTGACGAAGTGATGAAAGGCAGTAGTTATATAAGCAATCAACTCAAAGCGACTACTAACGAACTAACTGGCAATTCTACTCCTTCAACTCCGGCTAACAAAGATACAGCCTGGTATAATATTACCTGCCAGGCTGTACCACTAGGTGACACTCAAGATCCTAAGCGCAATGACTGGGCCATGGATATGACCTACATTGTTAGTACATATAATATAAATCAAACTAGAAGTCCTTATGTAAATCAACCATCGTTTAAAGGTGTGTCTAAAAGTTATAACTATTGGTTCACTGGAGAAAATACAGAAATATTAAAATATGAACAGGTCATTGACAATAATTTTTGGATGCCGTTGACCGATGCTTCTGGTACCGTAGTGCAACAACCGCAGACAGACAGCAAAATACTTTATAAACAATTTTATGCCACACGCAGTGGAACCAGTGATAAAGGCGGCGCAAACGGTGTCAATGAGCCAATGGCCAATGCTCAAGATTCTTTAGTTAATGCGGTTGATTTTGCTAAAATTAATTTAACCATTGTAGGTGATCCTGCTTGGATACCACAAGGCGATACCACCGGTACTACTTCTGCTAAAAACTTTAATTTTAGTGGATTCTACAACGACGGTACTATTAATTTTGAATCAGGTGAAGTTTTATTTGATGTGAATTTTAAAACTCCTAGTGATTTTAATCTTGGCACAGGTATTATGGATGTCAATGCCACTGGTGCATCATCTACCGCAGGAAATCCAACATCCATTGGTCAAAATGCAACTTATCTGGCTACACAGGTAGTTAGTAGATTTTTTAAAGGTCGTTTCGAACAAGATTTAGAAGGAACACTATTAACTTCTGTTCCAATAGAAGGACCCGTAGTTGATAAAACCCCATTAACTCCTACTGTACCGGCCGCTGCCACTGCTAGTGCTCAAGGAGTTGGAGTTGCTAATAATGTCAGCAACACAACAGCACAACTTAACTCTTTGTTACAAAATCCATTGGCAGGAATTACAAATATTGCAAGAACTGGCATTGGTCAGTTTAATACAAATCTAAATACCTTACTGTCTGGATCTACAAATCCAACCCCCGGTATTCAAAGTACTACCTCTACTGCTAGTAGTCCTGCGGTTACTCCAGCAGGTCCTCCAGATCCAGTTACAACTAATGGGGTTGTTGCTAATCCAGGAAATGTTCCGGCCCCACAATTTATAAATCAAATTGGCACTACCTTAAATAACGCAGTTGGGCTTACTAATGTTTCACAGTTAGGTGAACTGCAAACACAACTTAATGGACTGTTAGCAGGGCAAAGTTTGTCTAGCATAACTCCGGCATCACCTATCTATGGGGCAGTTCAAGCATTACAAGGTCAAATTGCACAGGCACAGGCACAACTGTCTAACCCATTTAGAGGTACGCTGAACCCAAGCACAACACAAATAATGGCTAAAGAAAACGGTTAAGGAATAACACTATGGCAATGAATACACCGAGAGGTAAAGGGCAACCAAAAGAATATAAATTCGATCGTGGGGGTACTCCTAACGATTTTGGTCCTTTCATCGGCATTGTTATGAACAACATTGATAATACCCGCCAAGGACGACTACAAGTTTATATTGAGCAGTTTGCTGGACCAGATAGAGAAAATCAAAACTTGTGGCGAACTGTTAGTTACTGTCCTCCATTCTATGGAGCCACACAACAGTCGGGTACAACACAGGGTACAGGTACATTCGTAGGAAATCGACAAAGTTATGGTTTTTGGGCTACACCACCAGACTTAGGAGTCAGTGTGCTGTGTTTCTTTGTAGGCGGTGATCCTAGCCAGGGTTATTATGTTGGCTGTATTCCAGACCAAGGATTAAATCAAATGATCCCTGCTGTTGGTGCTGTCACTAACTATGTTGTTCAAAATGCAAATCAATCCACATATTTTGCCAAGTCACCAAGATTGCCAGTAACAGAAATAAATGCGGCTCCATCAAACACCGCTATTAGTGAAAGCCCGCAACCATTCAACCAACCTAAACCGGTGCATAGTTATAGTGCCGCGGTCTTGTTTCAACAGGGATTGAACAATGATACTATTCGCGGTCCAATTGCAAGTAGTAGCCAAAGAGAATCACCTAGTAACTGCTATGGAATGAGTACACCGGGTCGCGCTATCTATCAAGGTGGCGCTACAGACGCTACAATTTTGCAACAGGCAGATTCTGCTAGTACTAATGTAAATGCAGTCAATGTAGTAGGTCGCCGCGGCGGACATACTTTTGTTATGGATGACGGTGCTGTAGATGGATCTGATAATTTAATTCGTATTCGTACCAGCAAAGGACATCAAATTACTATGAGTGATGATGGTAACTGTTTATACATTTGCCACGCTAACGGACAGGCCTGGGTTGAACTAGGACAAGAAGGCACCCTAGATGTCTACACTACTAACTCAATTAATATGCGTACCGAAGGTACCCTAAACTTCCATTCTGATGGCGATATTAATATGTTTGCTGGCGGCAAGTTTAATGTCAAGAGTAAACAGGCGATGAATTTACAAAGTGATGAAGAACTACAAATTGCTTGTAAAAAGAACTTAACTCTATTCAGTCAAGAAGAAATTGGAGTCAGTGCCAGCGGCATGTTAGCCATTAAATCTAAGTTGGCCACCATTGATGGCGGAGCCGCACTAAGTCTTAAGGGTCTATTAGTTAGCTTAAATGGCGGCCCTGGACTACCAGTTACTACTCCCAAAGGCCTGACAAATTATATCATGCCTAACACAGAATTTAACAACACTACAGGTTGGCAAGTAAGCCCTACCGGTACAGAAAGTATCTGTACTCGCGCTCCTACACACGAGCCTTGGCCCTATCATAATCAAGGCGTTGGAGTAACAACAGATCTAAGTCAAGGGCAGACTACTCCAAGTCCAGGAGCTCCTGCAATGCCTAGTGGATTTAGTATTACTAGTTTAGGCTCTACGGCCAGTGGCCTAGTAAGTGAAGCGGCCAGTACGGCCGGGGGACTTTTCTAACCGTGTCACAATTTACCTACACACTTCCTAGTGGCAATCGTTTTGTAATGTATGCTCCAGCAGGAACTACACAGGCGCAGGCTGACTATGTATTTTACAGTCAAGTTGCCGCTGGTAGTTTGGTAGGATATACAGCAGGACAAACACTGTCTGCACCATCTACCAAGTTGGCAAATTTTGCACTGAGTCGACAAGATCGAGACACTGCCGGCGTTCCTAACAGTACTATATTAGCCATTGTGTCAGGTTCTCCTATTGTTGCTCCTGTACCCAAATTAACCAATGTTCCATTAACCAGTCCAATCAACGGTGCTGACTATGCCCTAGTTAATCCGCCGTTGGGAACTAACACAGTAGGACCACTACAGCCTGCACAGGTGCAAGCATTGGTAGCACAAATTTCAAACCTAGTAAATCAACCAGCTAATGTAATCACCGCACAGGTGGGCATTGGTCAATACGGTCTTAATTGTCCACAGCTGGAACGAGCAGGATATGTTGTACCCGGAACTTATGACACTTACCTAGCTAATAATCCAGATCAGTTTGTCAGTGTAATGAGTGCGCCCGGGGTATGGACTGGACAGAATGGTGTAAACAGTGTTCAGGATGTACTAAACGATCCTTTGTTGCAAACACAGATACAAACTGAAATCATGCAGAACAGCTATGATTCTCTTACAGCGGCTGGAGTAATACAGAGTACACAACCTAACCCACCAAGTCTAAACACAGGACAAGTCTACACAACAGACAGCAACGGAAATGGTGTGCTACAAAACGCTAGTAGCATAGCATTGTTTGCCGGAGAAATTGCCTTGAGTGGAGGACTCAGCGGAATCATTGGCAACTCGTTGAGCAATATCAGCGCCAGCAATCTTGTTTCTAGTTTGTCTAATGTAAATGTAACCAGTCTTATCAACGGCGCTGTAACATCGGTCGGTAATACACTATCTAGTGTAGGAAATACTATTGGTGATATCAGTACATTGGCCTCTACTTCACTTGACAGCCTTGGTTCTACTATTACACAAGCCGCCAGCGGGTTAACCACTACCATAGCTGGAGATGTTGGCGCATTAGTTACCAATGCCAGTCAGTTTGGTACAGCGGTTACAAGCCTTTGGGCCAATGGTAGTAATCTCAGCGGTCTATCTACTCAATTGACCAGTACTCTTAGCAGCCTTAATATACCCAGCATCTCTTCGTTGACTGACAGTCTAGGGCTAGGCACATTGACAACAGGATTAACCGGTAGTTTAAATAGTCTAACTACCAACGGATTGAACACACTCACAGGCGGACTGACCAATAGCCTTGGTAGTATTGGTACTAGTCTTACTGGCATAACAGGATCGTTCTCTGGAGGAGCACTTGATTTGGCTGGCAATCTTAATGATCTAGCTTCTGGTGCATTAAGCGATGCTACAAATCTTGTTGAAGGATCATTGGGTAATTTACAAGATCTTGCCAGTGGTGCTTTAGGTAGCTTGGGCAGTAGTTTAGATGTGTTTGGTAGTATGAGTCAGTTTAGTGTGAATTTTTCATTACTGAGCAGTGATAGTTTAGTATCATCAACACAGCCTGCACCTGGATATAGTAACACAGTAAATCGTGCCACAGTAGATGCCGCTTTAACTAGAATTATCGGAAATCCGTTAGTGCCTGTTCCGCAGTTTGACTTTCCATCTGGAGTTAGTTTGGGCGCCAGCGCAGACATTACCCAAGCACAAAATATCCTAAACAGTATCAAAGGAACTGCTAGTCAACTGCTAGGCGGCAGCGCGGCCACTGCCCTAAGAACCGCTACAAATGTAGTTAATAATGCAACAACTCAGTTGAGTACAAACAGTGCCGCTGTCAGCAAACTTTTTGGATAGTGTAAATACATTATGGCCACATTCGTCGGATTTAGCACTATTAATCAATACAAAAAATTTACTCTAGTAGACTACGAGTTAGTCAAGCGCGACCTACTAAATGCGTTTAATATTCGTCAGGGCGAGCTGGTTGGCCGTCCTGGATACGGAACAGTACTTTGGAATTTTATATTTGAAAACCAAACTACTGATACTGTAAATGCAATTATCACCGAAGTACAACGAGTAGCCGGGGGAGATCCTAGAGTTTACATCAGCAACACCGAAGTATATCCACAGCAAAACGGACTACTAATACAGTTTTTTGTTAGGGTAGTTCCTAGCACTGATGCACAAAGATTGGCAATATTTTTTGACCAGGAAACTCGTACAGCAAGCTATGTTTAAATGACCGGTTTTTAGTGAGTATAAATACTAGAAATTGGAATAGACATGGCAACAACCACAAGACAAACAGTACTATTTGGCGTTGAAGATTGGAAAGTAATCTATGAAACATATAGAGAAGCTGACTTCCAATCGTATGATTTTGAAACCCTACGCAAAAGTTTTGTAGATTATCTTCGTCTTTACTACCCAGAAACATTTAACGATTATATCGAATCTAGCGAGTTTATTGCTCTGTTGGATGTTATTGCGTTTATGGGGCAAAGTCTTGCTTTCCGTACAGATTTAAACACACGCGAAAACTATATTGACACAGCAGAACGCCGTGATTCAGTAGTAAAATTAGCACAATTAGTTTCATATACTCCACAGCGTAACACAGAAGCTAGCGGATTTATCAAAGTTATTTCTGTACAAACTACAGAAAATCTTACAGATTATAACGGTGTTAACCTTACTAATGTTACAGTAAACTGGGCAGATCCTAGCAACTTTGATTGGCTAGAACAGATGACTGTGATCCTTAATGCTGCCTTGGTTGACACACAACGCATTGGCCGTCCTGGTAATGATCAAGTTATTCTTGGAGTAGACACACAAGAATATACCATAAATTTAGTTCCTGGCTACTTGCCGGTAGTTCCTTACACTGCTACTATCGATGGTATCAACATGCCATTTGAAGCAGTTAACGCTACCAGCAGTGGTGAAAATTATATCTACGAACCACCTCCGCTACCAACAGGACAATTTAATGTATTGTTCCGCAATGATCAGCTAGGCTATAGTTCTGCTAACACTGGATTCTTTTTCTACTTTAAGCAAGGCGTACTACAAAATCAAGACTTTAATATTCCAGAACAGATCAGTAACCGTGCTGTGAATATCAACATCGACGGAGTCAACAATGATGCTCCTTGGTTATATCAACTAGATAACACCGGCAACATTTCTACAATTTGGCAGTATGTTCAAAATGTCTACGGCGCCGCCATTGAACAGTTGAGTCCTAACCAAAGAAATTTATTTTCTGTAACTAGTCGTGCTAACGATCAGATCACTTTGAACTTTGGTGACGGTGTATTCTCTGCAATTCCAGTTGGCACTTTCCGTTGTTATGTTCGTGCAAGTAATGGATTACAATATATTATCAATCCAGAAGAAATGCAGAACATACAGATTCCTATCAGCTATGTTAGTCGCACTGGCAGTATTGAAACTATTATTTTTACTTGTGCATTACAAGAAACAGTATCAAATGCACAGGCTCGTGAAACTATTGACCAAATTAAACAAAATGCTCCAGCACAATACTATACACAAAATCGTATGGTCAACGGAGAAGACTACAGTAATTTTCCATACACACAGTATCCTAGTATTCTAAAGAGTCAGGCGGTTAACCGTGTCAGTATTGGATCAAGTCGTTATCTTGACTTGTTAGATCCTACAGGAAAATATTCTAGTACAAATATTTTTAATGCTGACGGCGCACTCTGGGAATCAACCTTGTCTCCAGCATTTAACTTCACCTGGTTAACCAATAACGATATTGCTGATACTATTCAAAATAGAATTCAACCAGTGGTGTTGAAAGATGAATCATTGCAGTTTTACTATTCATCACTGAACAGTTTGAACCCAGGCACGGCTCCAAACTACAACTACAACTTTACTCGCCCTGACTTGACAGCGTTAGGATTCACCTGGCATCAAAGTACTACCATTGTAGGTGAAACCACAGGTTACTTCCAAAACTCTGCAGGTGTTCCTCAGGCAGTTGGCACCTATGCCAGTAACAATGCCAAATACATTCGTGTAGGCAGTTTGGTTAAATTTGTTGCACCAACTGGTTATTATTTTGATGAATACAATCAGTTGGCTGCCGGTGTTCCTACCTCTGGTAATCAATCTACTTACATCTGGGCCAGTCCTAGTGCCGTTTATTTAGATGGTACTAATCAAGGCCTAGGTAATTTGTCAGACGGAACCGGCCCTGTAGTACTCAATGTATTTGTGCCTACCGGTGCAATACCTACACAGGTTATTCCGTTGTTTGTAAATAATTTTGGTACAACCGTTACCCAGACAATTAAAAATCAAATTGTGCTAGGACAAAACTTTGGCCTAGGATATGATAACACTGGCCGTATCACAGGCACACCATATACTTGGTATGTGATCACTTCTACTAACTTGGCTCAAGATGCTCCATTCAGCGCACAGTATGCCGGCAATACTTCTGGACAACAGTTAGATGCCAGTTGGTTTATACAGTGTACTACTGACGGATATCAGTACACAGTAACCTCAAGAAGTCTACAGTATAGTTTTGGCAGTGTATTGAGTACAAGATTTTTCTTTTACTCCAATCAACGCATCTACGACAGTTACTCTGGCACTGTGATTCGCGACTATATCAATGTTTTAAGAACCAATAGTCAACCTGATTCAAACTATCCATTGCCAGGCGA
>Ga0316227_1000855_pt1 | contig 38017 bp, 32 predicted proteins | sample TBH18019metaG_FD_206012 | JGI IMG/M metagenome (GOLD analysis project Ga0316227, IMG submission 206012) | Freshwater microbial communities from Trout Bog Lake, Wisconsin, USA - TBH18019 | ecosystem: Environmental > Aquatic > Freshwater > Lake > Hypolimnion/Profundal zone | place: USA: Wisconsin... | reverse complement strand
CGATCCCAGCATCAACAACGCCAATGGCCGCGAAGCCGCCAACTGGATGGGCCCGTTCGGAGCGGTGGCCGCCGACCTGCTGCTGCAGAGCTTCGGCTTCGCGGCGCTGTGCGCCCTTGGCCCGCTGCTGATCTGGGGCGGCCAGGCCGTGCTGGGCCGTTCACTGAAATACGCCATGTGGCGGGCCGTGGCCTGGCCGCTGGGCACGGTGAGTGTGGCGGCGGGCCTGGGCGTGATCCCGGCGCCCGATTCGCTGCCGGCCGGCGCGGGCGGACTGATCGGCATTGCCGCGCGCGGACTTGCCGCCCATGCCGCGCTGGTGTGGAACGCGCCCTGGCTCACCTTCCTGCTGCCGCTGCTGCTGTTGCTGGCGGGGCTGCCGCTGGCCTTCCTGGCCACCGGTCTGAAGGCGCGCCCGCTGGCCCGCAACCTGGCCAATATTCCCGCCGGGATGGTGTGGCTGGGCGGGATGCTGCGCCTGCCGAATTTCCGCCGCGGCCATCACGATGATGACGATGAGCGCCACGAGCCGCATGATGACGATGATGATGACGGCTATCATCTGGGCGAGGACGAAGACGGCCCCGTCATGGGCAATGCGGAATCGGTGGCGGCCCGCCGCCTGTCGGAGCGCCGCGAAAGCCGCGAGAGCCGGGTCAAGCGCGACGCCGCCAAGAAACCCCCGGCGCCGGAAAAACGCAGCCAGACCGCGCTGAACCTGGGCGGCGGCGATTACCAGCTGCCGGCGCTCGACCTGCTGTCCGAGCCCGTGGTGGTCAAGGACACGGCGCACCTCACCGACGAGGCGCTGGAAGAAAATGCCCGCATGCTGGAAGCGGTGCTGTCCGACTTCGGCGTCAAGGGCCGCATCACCGCCGTGCGCCCCGGCCCGGTGGTGACGCTGTATGAATTCGAGCCGGCGGCGGGCGTGAAGTCCAGCCGCGTCGTGTCGCTGTCGGACGACGTCGCCCGCAACATGTCGGCGGTGGCGGCCCGCATCGCCACCATTTCGGGACGCAACGTCATCGGCATCGAACTGCCCAACCAGACCCGCGAGACCATCTATCTGCGCGACATGTTCGCCAGCAGCGAATATGAAAAGGCCCGCGCGCCGCTGACGCTGGCGCTGGGCAAGACCATCGGCGGCGAGCCGGTGATGGCCGACCTCGCCAAGATGCCGCATTTGCTCGTTGCCGGTACGACGGGTTCGGGCAAGTCGGTCGGCCTCAACACCATGATCCTGTCGCTGCTCTACCGCATGTCGCCGCAGCAGTGCCGCCTGATCATGATCGATCCCAAGATGCTGGAGCTGAGCGTCTATGACGGCATTCCGCATCTGCTGTCGCCGGTCGTCACCGACCCGCGCAAGGCCATCGTCGCCCTGAAATGGGCGGTGCGGGAAATGGAAGAACGCTACCGCAAGATGTCCAAGATGGGCGTGCGCGGCGTCGAGGCCTTCAACGAGCGTGTCGCCAAGGCCAAGGACAAGGGCGAAGTGCTGAAGCGCACCGTCCAGACCGGCTTTGATCGTGAGACCGGCAAGCCGGTCTATGAGGACGAGACGCTGGAGTTCGAAGCCATGCCATACATCGTGGTGGTGGTGGACGAAGTCGCCGACCTGATGATGGTCTCGGGAAAGGAGATCGAAGGCGCGGTGCAGCGCCTGGCCCAGATGGCCCGCGCCGCGGGCATTCACCTGATCGCGGCGACGCAGCGGCCTTCGGTCGACGTCATCACCGGCACCATCAAGGCCAACTTCCCCACCCGCATCTCGTTCCAGGTGACGAGCAAGATCGACAGCCGCACCATCCTGGGCGAACAGGGCGCCGAACAGCTGCTGGGCCAGGGCGACATGCTTTATATGGCGGCGGGCGGGCGCATTCGCCGCGTCCATGGCCCCTTCGTTTCGGACCATGAAGTCGAGGATGTGGTGCGCTTCCTGAAAAGCCAGGGCACGCCGGAATATCTGGACGCCATCACCGAGGAACCGGACGGCGAAGAAGGCGAAACCTTCGGCACCTTCGGCCAGGGCAATGGCGACAGCGGCGACGATCTCTATGACAAGGCGCTGGCCGTGGTGGCGCGCGACAAGAAGGCATCGACCAGCTACATCCAACGCCGCCTGCAGATCGGCTACAACCGCGCCGCCAGCCTGATCGAACGGATGGAGCAGGAAGGCGTGGTCAGTTCACCCAACCATAAGGGCGTGCGGGAAGTCCTGCTGCCGGACCACGACGAACGGTAATCCCCGATTGTCTTGGCCCGCATTCGCGGGCCATGACAATGGGCGTGAGGCAAACAAAAAGCCCGGCTCCAGCGAGCCGGGCTTTTCGCATTCGGGACTGAACTCCTAATTCGACGCGAAGCAGTAAAGCTGGCCCGCGCCGCCGGTGGCGACGAGGTCGGGCTGGCTGCAGGAGCGCGACATGTGCGCCGAATTCCACGAGGTGTAGTTGCGGTTGGCGTTGGGGCCACGGCCGTCGAAATGGCCCAGCATGGCCGAGCCTTCGTCATTGCTCGTCCAGTTCTTGCAGGTGCTGTCGCCATTGGTGGCGAGGTAACGCCCGGCGGTGTCGGAGCCGGTGAGGATGTCATGGGTGTTGGGCGTGTCGCCCATGCCGTTGTTGGTGACGCCCTTTTCGGTGAGCAGCAGATCCTTCGTCAGCGTCTTGGCATGCAGCTCATCGACGTTGTTGGCCACCAGCACGCCCTTGGCGTTGACCCAGGGGCCGGTGCCGATGCGGTTGCGCGCATCTTCGGGCGCCTGCGCGGGCGCGCCATTGGCGGCGGCGACGGCGGTGGTGCTGAGATAGGCGTGCCAGTTGGTCTTGGCCGAACCCGCCGCCTTGGCCAGCGCGGCGCAATGCGCGTCCGCGCCCGCCAGGCCGCCATAATTGGCGCCATCGCCCTTGCCGGCGCTGGTGATGAAGAAGGACATGTTGGGACTGATCTGGCTTTGCGCCTGCACGGCGAAGATGCCGCCACAGACGAAAGCCGTGGTCCCCAGCATGACAAGGGACCGCAAAATCGCACGTTTCATGGAAACCTCCCCGGAAATTGAAACATTACAGTGCCGTAATCTGATGCCCGATCAAGGCAATTTCCAGGCGGGGAGCTTCGCCGGATACATGGCGGTTTGCCGCTGGCGGGGAATGGCGGCAAGCTGGCGACGGATCAGGCGGGGAAAGGCTTCAGCATGGCGTCCTATATCGATCGCTCCCTGGGCGATGGCGAGAAAGTGGTGGCGCGGGCGCACTTTCCCTGGGTTTACGGCCTGGCGGCCTGGACGGCGCTGCTGATCCCCGGCCTGGCCCTGCTGGCCGTGCTGTCGCAGGCGGTGCAGGCGGATGAGCCCTTCGCCGCCGCCGCCCCCCTCACCTGGGCCGTCGCCGCCGTGGCGCTGCTGTTCCTGCTGGGGCTGGTCACCTTCCTCAGGCTGGTGATCCGCCGCGCCACCACCGAGATCGGCGTCACCAGTCACCGCTTTGTCGAGAAGACCGGACTGGTCAGCCTGCACACCAATGAGATGGCCCTGCACAATATCGAAGGCGTGCGGGTGCATCAGGGCGTTATCGGGCGCATCTTCGGCTATGGCACGATCAGGATCGAAGGCACTGGTGTCGATGCCGTGACGACACCGGCCATCGCCGACCCGGTCGGCTTTGTGAAGGCGATCCAGACGGCGCGCGAGCAGGAACTGGGGCACGCGGCGGGTTGAGGTCCGCGCTCAGACCGCTTGCGCCAGTTCGACCGTTCCGGTCTTCGGGAAGGTGATGCTGATGCGGGTGCCTTTCAGCCGCTCGCTCTCGATCACCATGCCGGCACCATGCAGTTCGACCAGCGCCTTGGTCAGGGGCAGGCCCAGGCCGGTGCCCTCGTAGCGGCGCTCCAGCCGGTTGTCGACCTGGCCGAACGGCTGCATCGCCACGGCGACATCCTCGGGATCCATGCCGATGCCGGTATCGCCGACCGTGACGCGGACAAAGTCGCCCGCATCCTCGGCGGCCAGGCTGATCGCGCCGCCCGCGCCGGTGAACTTGACGGCATTGGAGAGCAGGTTGAGGAAGACCTGGCGCAATTTCGCCGGATCGCCGCTCACCGGCAGTTCGTTTTCAAGGCCCGTGACGGTGAAGGTCAGGTTCGCCTGGCGGCACTGTTCGCGCATCATGGCGGCGCTGTCCTGCAGCACTTCGCGCATGTCGAGTTCGCGGACCTTCAGCGACATGCGGCCGGATTCGCTTTTCACCAGGTCGAGCACGTCGTTGATCACCGCCAGCAGGTGGCGGCCCGAGCGCAGGATGTCGCCCGAATAGTCGAGATACCTGTCATTGCCCAGCCTGCCGAACAGTTCGCCGGAAATGATCTCGGAGAAGCCGATAATGGCGTTCAGCGGCGTGCGCAGCTCATGGCTCATATTGGCCAGGAAACGGGTCTTGGCGGCGTTGGCGGCTTCGGCTTCCTGTTTGGCGCTGCGCAGGGATTCCTCGCGCTCCTTGATGACGGTGAAGTCGGAGAAGAAGATGATGGTGCCGCCTTCGCTGGTTGCGCTGCCGGTGAGCCGCAGCCAGCGGCCGCAGGCAAGCTGCAACTCGGCATGGCCGCTCATGTCGATGCCGCCTCCATTGCCCGGCGTCAGGGCGCCCGGCATCAGCTGGGACTGGATGGCGGCCAGCGCCGCCTCGAACTGGGTGCCGGGCACCAGCAGCGGCGCCAGATCGGGGAAGAAATTGCGCAAGCTGGAATTGGCCAGGGCAATCTCACCGCCGGGCGCGACCAGCATGACGCCTTCGTTGGAGGTCTCCAGCGCATCGGTGAGACGGTCTTCCGCCGACAGGCGCATCGCGGTTTCGCGCGCCATCATCTGGCGGATATTGTCCTGCATCACCGTCATGGAATTGAGCAGGGCGCCGGTTTCGTCGCCGCCGCCCGCCGGAATCGGCGTCTGCAACTCGCCTCGGGCGATGCGGTCGGCGACGCGGGCGGCGGCGGTGAGCGGGCGCACGATGCGGCTGCGCAGCAGCCAGGTGATGACGCCCGCCAGCAGCAGCGCCAGCAGGGTGACGCCGCCCACGGCATATTTGTAGCGCGCGATATTGGTTATGGTCTGGCGGCGGCCGATAAAACCGTGGTCGGTGTTGTATTCGATCAGGAGGTCGAACTTGCCGTCGATTTCCGCATCGAGCCGCGCCCGTTCCGCCATGTCGCCCCTGGCACGGGCTTCGCGCCAGTTTTTCACCAGCGGGCGGATCTGGCGGATTATCGCCTGTTCGTCAGCCTCGGGGCTGCGCTCGGCGGCAACGTCAAGATCGTCGTTGAAGGTCTCCTAGTAGTCGGCGATCTCCGCCGCGATGGCAGGGCGCTCGGACGGCTCGGCGTGCTCGAAGCGCATCTCGGCAAGCTGCATCTCGGCGAAGTCCAGATGCGCGGCGCGGGCGAAACTGATCGCCATCATCGGCTTGTCATAGGTATTGACGGCGATGTCGCCCGCGGCGGACAGCACGCCATAGCCCGCCAGGCCCATAAGGCCGATGATGGCGCTCATGAGGACGAAGGCGCCGAATATTTTCGCGCCGATGCTATACTTGGCGAGCGTCATGCCGCGCGTCATGCCTTGGCTGAAACACGCGCCGATAGTGCCGGATCGGGGTTACTGCTGGCTTAAGCTAACGCACGGGAACTTCTGGAAAATCCCGCGCCTGCGCGCGCTGTTGCATCTTCACCGTCATCTTGACGGTGGGATGTGGCAGCGGACCAGGACGGTGGCGCTGCCGGGAAAGCTCTCGTTAAGATTTTCGCCCGGCTAGTTGACGCGCACCACCAGCCGCATCTTGGGATGGATATGGCACCGCACCTCGAAGGTGCCGGCGCGGGTGAAGGGCTGGACCAGCTTTTCGCCCGGATTTTTCTCGTCGGAATCGAACACGCCGTCAGAATACATCTGGTGGATGAATTCATCCTCGTTGGTGAAGGTCAGGCTGTCACCTCTGGTGATGGTGATCTGCTCCGGGGTGAAGCGGCGGCCTTTCTGGACGATGACATGGGTAGGCTGCGCGGCGGCGGCAAGGGGTGCGAGCAGCGCCAAGGCGAGCAGGGCCCGGAGCAGCGGCCAGGAGCCGATCGCGACAGCGTATCGGCGCGAAGCGGTTGCCCACGCTGCCGCCAGGCAACTCCATCCGGCCATGCGACCAACAAAACAAGTCACTTGGTCACCACCTGACGCTGCATCGGGGCAAGACGGGCGAGGAAGCGGTTCTGGGTGGTAAAGCCGACCCCGACCTTGTCCATGGCGCCTTGCAGGTCTTCCACCACGGCATTGAAATCGGCGTTGGTGAGGTGCAGGCCCTTGTGGGCGGCGGCCATGTCATGGCCGGCATAGACGCAAGGCCCGCCCGCGACCTGACAGAACTGGACCTTGAACTCGGCGCGGACGCGATCGAGATTGGATTCGTCGAAGATCGCCTTGATGCGCGGATCGGAGAGATAGGCGTCAACCGAGGCATCGACCAGCCTGTCGATGCCGGGCTGGCCGCCCATGTCGGCGAACAGCGCGTCATCGGCCAGCGCCGGCGTGGAAAAGCCCAGCAGGGCAACGATAATCAGCTTTTTCATGGGATGGTCCTTCACAGGCCGGCCTGCAGCGACAGATAGGCGCCGCGCTGATGATCCTTGATCACGATGTTGCCCAGGTCGGCGTAGGCGGCGGTGATCGAAAAATTCTTGCACGGAAACCAGGCGGCGAAGACGTCATAGGCGTCCTGCTCCTTGGCAATGGCGAGGTTGCTGGGCTTGGTGCGGCCTTCGACGCCGACGGCGAAATCCCGGGCGAAGAGATAGGCCAGCGAGGCTTCGAGCTGTGGCGAATACGCGTCATGCTTGCCGCCGCCGAACCCCAGAATGCCCAGCTGGTTGGCCTTGGTGAAACGCATCGTGGCGTTGACCAGCAGGCTCTGCGCCAGGAACAGTTTGCTGGCGGCGATATAATAGTCGGTGCCGACCGCACCCTTTCCGCCCACCGCCGCGATCACGGCGCCGCGGTCATTTTCCTTGTGCTGCAGGCCGACGGAAATCTGCGGCAGCCACCGGTCCTGGTCGTAGACGGCATCGCCGACCAGCCGCAGCTTGGCGCCGAAAATATTCTGGTGGAATTTGAAGCCCTGACCCAGGCCCAGCGCGGCGCCGACCTTCTGGGTATCGAATTGCTGCCACGCATAGGACAGTTCCAGCCGGTCGAACAGGCCGACCGCGGCGCCCAGCGTATCGAGACGGTAATCGGGCAGCAGCACCGTGGTGTAGTGGCCGTTGACGCCGGCGCCATGGTCGCTGCCATAGCCCGTGATCAGCGCCCAGGCGCCAAGGCCGCCGCCGCCCGCGCCTTCCACCTGGGAGACGCCGCCGGTGGCCAGCAGCTTGCCCTGGTCGAACCAGCCGCGCGAAGGCGGGGTGGACGACGCCTCATCGGCGGGCTGAGCGAAAGCGGAAACGGCAGGCAGGAGGGCGGCCAGCAAGGCGGGCCAAAGGGTAGGCAGACGCATTCCAAATCCCCGCTACGCAACCGGACCTGTGTAACGGGTTGTGGTTAAAGGGCGATAAACCACTCCTGGCACCCGGGGTTTTTGGGTGGAACGGCAAAGGTTTATGCGGGGGTGGACAGGGCCTGGGGCTTGGCCTATACCCGCCCGCCTCCGGCAACCGGCCCGGGGATCCATGACGCGGGATGGAGCAGCCCGGTAGCTCGTCAGGCTCATAACCTGAAGGTCACAGGTTCAAATCCTGTTCCCGCAACCATCAAGAAAACCCGGCCGAAAGTTCGGCCGGGTTTTTTGATGCCCCGGCGGCAAACGGGATGGAAAAAGCGCCGGGCGCGCTCAGCGCCGAGGACATTTTCCTTCGTCTTCCAATTCCCTATACATCCCTCATGACCGCCACACCCATGGTCCCGGTCTCCTGGGGCGAACTGCTCGACAAGATCACCATCCTGCAGATCAAGCAGGAGCGGCTGCGCGACGACGCCAAGCGCATCAATGTCACCGTTGAGCTCACCGCCCTGACGGCGGTTGCGGGGACGGGCATGGCGCAGGCGGCGGCGCTGCTGGCGGCGCTGAAAAAGGTCAACGAGGCGCTGTGGGATATTGAAGACCGCATCCGCGACAAGGAGCGGGACGCGGCCTTCGATGCCGAATTCATCGCCCTGGCGCGCGCCGTCTATGTCACCAATGACAAGCGCGCCGACCTCAAGCGCGACATCAACCGCCTGCTCGGCTCGGCCCTGATGGAAGAGAAGAGCTATAGCCCCTACACCCAGGGCCCGGCTGGCGCGTCACAATAATATAATATTTCCAGATATTTACCTGGTTCCCGGCAGGGAACGGGGGACGGTTCTGGTCCCGGGCCCGATAGCGATTGCCCCCTTGGGGGGTGGTGGCTATAACCCCCGCCCGCGCGCGCCGCTAAACTGGTTTTCGCAGGCGCGATTCGTGTCGATAGGGATATGTATGGCTACGCAGATCTCCACAGAGTACCGGCCTTCCGATTCCGAGCCCTTCATGAATGAGAAGCAGCGGGAATATTTCCGCCGCAAGCTCAACGCCATGAAGGACGAGATCCTGAAGGAAAGCCGCGAGACCATCCAGAATCTGCAGGCCGAGACCGTGCCCCATGCCGACCTGGCTGACCGCGCCTCGACAGAGGCCGAACGCCAGCTGGAACTGCGCACCCGCGACCGCCAGCGCAAGCTGATCGCCAAGATCGACGCGGCCCTGCGCCGGATCGAAGACGGCTCCTACGGTTTCTGCGAAGAGACCGGCGAACCCATCAGCCTGAAGCGCCTGGATGCCCGCCCCATCGCCACCCTGTCGATCGAAGCACAGGAACGCCACGAGCGGCGCGAAAAGGTCTACCGGGACGACTAGCCGTCATTGGAATGGAAATGAAAAAGCCCGGTCTTGCGACCGGGCTTTTTTGCTTCTCACGGGCGTCCCCGACATTTTGCCAAGGCGTGAGAAATCTTCTTACCAGGGCATCAGGATGTCGAAGAGCTGGCTGCCATAGCGCGGCTGCTGCACGTCGCTGACCGTACCGGCGCCGCCATAGGAAATGCGGGCTTCGGCGATCTGGGCGAGATCGACCATATTGTCCTGGGTGATGTCTTCGGTGCGTACGATGCCGGTGACTTTCAGGTCGCGCAGTTCGTTGTTCACCCGCACCTGCTGGTGGCCGTCGATCACCAGGTTGCCGTTGGGCAGCACCTGCGCCACCAGGGCGGCCAGGGTGAGGTTGATCGATTCCGAACGCGAGATCGAGCCGGTGCCGGTGTTGCTGGTGTCGGAACCCATCTTCACCAGGCTGCCGGGATTCATGGCGGTGGGCAGCACGCTTTCCAAGCCGAAGAAATTGGTGAGGTTGGCGTCGTCGGAATTGGCGCGGGTGCGGGCGGTCGAATTGGAAAGCTTGGCGGCGTCGGCGACCGTGACATTGACGGTAATGACGTCGCCGACATGGGAGGCGCGCGGATCGTGGAAGAAGCTCTTGGCGCCGGCCTGCCACAGCGAATTGTTGGCATGGCTGATCGGCGGCGTCTGCGGGATGCGCGCGACGATATCCTTGTCGGCGGGGTTGCCCACCGGCGCCAGTTTCGGCGCCGTGCCGATGGCTTCGATGCGGTCCATCGCGCCGCAGCCCGACAGGGCGGCGCCGATCAGGGCGAAGGTGGCGAATTGGAAAATGCGCTTCATGGGGAAACCTATTTGCGGGCGGTGGTGATGGGGGATCCGGCAGGGTCGGCGGCGCGCACGGCGCCGGGGCCGGTGACGGTGGCGGTGACCATGCGGAAGGAAACCGGGTTCTGGATGGTGACGGTGTCGCCGACACCGCCCTCGCTCATGGCGCGGCCCATGGCGGCCAGTTCGACGCCCGGCGCGCTGAAGCTCATGGTGACGGTCTGGCCCTTGGTGACAACCACGGGGCGGCGGACATCGTCGGGGCGGATAGTCTCGCCCGCCCGCAGGGTGCGCCGGGTCTGCATGCCGGTCAGGACTTCAAACCTGGTGACGGTGCTGGACGGCAGGGCGGCGGCGGGAACCTGCGAGAAGGTCAGGTCGCTTTCGCCGATCACTTCGCCGCGCAGGATGTCGCGGGCCGGCACCACGATGCGGACCATCGCGACCTTGGCGGCCGGGAGTTCGGCGGCGTAGGCCTCGCCCACGATCATCAGGACCGCCGACGGCGCCGCGAACAGGGCGATGACGAGAAGCGCCTTGCGCAGGAAATTGCCGCGGGTGGCGATGGGCTCCGGGATGTTTTCGATATACGTCATGGCGGATCAGCCTCCGAGACTGTGGCGTGCCGGCGAGAGCCGGAGCGACCACGAAAAAAACGCTGTGTCTGCGATCAAAGGGGTCATGGGTCACTAGCTTCCGAGGCGCGCCGTGTCCTGCAGCATCTGGTCGGCCGCGGAAATCACCTTGGAATTCATTTCATAGGCGCGCTGGGCCGTGATCAGGGCCGTGATCTCGTCCACCGAGTTGACGTTGGACGTTTCCAGGAAGCCCTGCTGGATGGTGCCGTAGCCCGGCGAGCCCGGCACACCCGCCTGCGGCGAACCCGAAGCGGGCGTTTCCAGATAGAGGTTGCCGCCTACCGCGTTGAGGCCTGCTTCGTTGGGGAAGCGGGTCAGTTCGAGCTGGCCCACCGTCTGGGGCGTGGAGTTGCCCGCCACCGTGGCGTTGACCTGGCCCTGGGCGTTGATCGAGACGCTGAGCGCATTCTGCGGGATGGCAATGCCGGGCTGCACCACCTGGCCCTGCTGCGTCACCAACTGGCCCTGGGGGCTCAGCGAGAAATTGCCGGCACGGGTATAGGCATCGGTGCCATCGGCCTGCTGGATGCGGAAATAGCCCGGGCCCTGGACGGCGACATCATAGGGATTGGAAGTGTTCTGCAGATCGCCCTGGGTGGTGATGCGATAGATGGCGGCGGTCTTGACGCCGGCGCCGATCTGGATGCCGTTGGGGGCGACAGCGCCATTGTCGCTGGTCTGCGAGCCGGGCGTCTGAATGTTCTGGTAGAGCAGGTCCTGGAATTCGGCCCGCTGCTGCTTGAAGCCCGTGGTGTTCATGTTCGCCAGGTTGTTGGCGATCACTTCGACATTGGTCTGCTGTGCCAGCATGCCGGTGGAGGCGATGGAAAGAGCGCGCATGTGTCTGTTCCTTAGTTCGGCATCGTGCCGAGTTTGGTGATGGCGTCGCGGGTCATGTCGTCCTGCGACTTGGACAGGGTGGCGGTGGCTTCATAGGCCCGCATCACCTCGATCATCTTGGATATTTCCAGCACCGGCTGGACGTTGGAGCTTTCCAATGCGCCCTGCACCACGGTGGCCTTGGCGGGAATGCCGCTCTGGGTGGTGCTGTAGAGATTGGCACCTTGCCTGGTGAGGCTGCGGGGATCGGCGAAGTCGGTCAGCCGCAACTTGCCCAGCTGGTTGAGGGTGCCGTTGACGACGCTGGAAATGGTGCCGTCGGCGGCGACATGAATGTCGCCATCGGTGGGCGTGACGGTGATGGCGCCGCCTTCGCCCTGCACGGCATAGCCGTCGGAGGTGATGATCTGGCCGGCGCCGTTCAGGCTGAAGTGGCCGTCGCGGGTGTAGCGCTCGCCCTGCGGCGTGGCGACGGCGAAGAAGCCATCGCCGTTGAGCGCCAGGTCGAGCGGCGCGCCGGTGGCGGTGATGTTGCCCTGGCTGGTATCGCGCACCGTGCCGGCATCCTTGACGAAGCTGATCGGCTGTTTGCCGGTCTGGCCCTCGCTGGGGCGCACCATGGTGACATATTCCTCGAACTTGGCGCTTTCGCGCTTGAAGCCGGGAGTCGACGCATTGGCGATATTGTTCGCGATCACATCCATCGACCGGTAGGCCGCGATCTGCTGCGAAAGACTAACGAGAAGTGAATTATCCATTTGACGCCTCACGGATCCGTTCTGGTCCGACGCAAAGACCTGTTGCAGCCGCCATGCCAGCGGAAAATGCCCGGTTTCATTGAACTTTTCGCGCGGACCAGGGCAGGGCGGGAAAATTCTGCCGGGCCACAAGTCTCCCAGGCGGCAATTTCAACCGCTCCTTAACCACGTTTGCTTACCGTGACGATCGACAGACACGGAAAGCACCTGCGCCATGGCGAAGAAAGAGAAAGCCCCCGAAGCCGGAGGCGACAAGCCGGAAGGCGAAAATGACGCCCCCGCGCCCAAAAAGAAGCTGCTGTCCAAGAAGATGCTGATGATCGCGGCGCCGGCGCTTCTGCTGGTGCTGGGCGGCGGCGGCGCCGGCGCCTACTTCTTTCTCTTCAAGCATGACGCCGCCAAGGAAGCCAAGGCCGAGGATGTGCCACTGACCCCACCCACCGTGGCCTTCAGCGATCTCGACAAGCTCACCGTCAATATCCAGGGCGCCGACGCCACCCCCGCCTATCTGCAGCTTTCGGTGTCGCTGGAACTGGAGAATGAAGAACAGAAAAAGGCGATGGAAGCCCTGATGCCCCGCGTCAAGGACCAGTTCCAGGCCTATCTGCGCGAATTGCGGCTGGAAGACCTGAAAGGCTCGTCGGGCGTGATGCGCCTCAAGGAGGAGCTGTTGCGCCGGGTGAACGTGGCTGCCGCGCCCTATCACGTGCGCGACGTCCTGCTGAAGGAAATGCTGGTCCAGTAGCCGGCGCCATACCCCATCATCCCTCGCAGAAAGCGCATCCGATGACCGACGAAACCCCCGCCCTGGAAGCCGCAGTGGAAACCTTTCCCGCGGAAAATGGCGCCGCCACCGCCTCCACCGGCACGGCCGAGCGGGTCCTGAACCAGGAAGAAATCGATTCGCTTCTGGGTTTCGACGTCAACGCCGATACGGCGCAGGACAAGTCGGGCGTCCGCGCCATCATCAATTCGGCGCTGGTTTCCTATGAACGCCTGCCGATGCTGGAAATCGTCTTCGACCGCCTGGTGCGGCTGATGACCACGTCCTTGCGCAATTTCACCAGCGACAATGTCGAAGTCAGCCTGGATTCCATCACCTCGATCCGCTTCGGCGACTATCTCAACTCCATCCCCCTGCCCGCCATCCTGGCGGTCTTCCATGCCGAGGAGCTGGACAATTACGGCCTCTTCACCGTCGATTCCAACCTGATCTATTCCATCGTCGACGTTCTGCTGGGCGGCCGCCGCGGCTCCAGCGCCATGCGCATCGAAGGCCGTCCCTACACCACCATCGAGCGCACCCTGGTGCAGCGCATGGTCGAAGTCATCATGGCCGACATGCGCGCCGCCTTCGAGCCGCTGGCGCCGGTCAATTTCAACCTGGACCGCCTGGAGACCAATCCGCGCTTCGCCGCCATCGCGCGGCCCGCCAACGCCGCCATCCTGGTCAAGCTGCGCATCGACATGGAAGACCGGGGCGGGCGCACCGAATTGCTGCTGCCCTATGCCACGCTGGAGCCGATCCGCAAGCTGCTGCTGCAGCAGTTCATGGGCGAGAAGTTCGGCCGCGACTCGATCTGGGAAAGCCATCTGGCCACCGAATTGTGGTCCACCAAAGTCGATATCCAGGCCATCCTGGACGAGCAGGTCATGCCGCTGAACCAGGTGCGCAACCTGCAAGTGGGCCAGACCCTGATGCTGGGCGCGACGCCCGACTCCAAGATCGAGCTGCGTTGCGGCGGCGTGCCGCTGCTCACCGGCCGCATGGGCCGGGTGGGAACCTCGGTGGCGGTGAAGGTCGACGGCGCCGTCGAACGCACCGACGCCAGCCGCGCCATCTAATTTTCCGAAAGAGACAGACATGACCTTCACCTTCATCGCCGAACTGATCCTGGAAGTGCTGCTGGCCGCCACGCTCTGCTACTGCATCCTGCTGGAGCGCCGCCTGGCATCCGTGCGCAAGGGCCAGGAAGGCCTGTCGCGCACCGTGGGCGAACTCAACATGGCGATCGCGGGCGCCGGCGCCAGCTTGCGGGCGCTGAAAGCCGCCGCCGGCGAATCCGCCGCCACCCTGGATGAGCGTTTGAAGCGCGCCCGCCTGCACATCGACGAATTGTCGCTGCTCACCGCTTCGGGCGAGCGCATTGCCCAGCGCATGGAAAGCGTTGCCGCCGCCCCGCGCGTCGCCCGCGAGATTCCCGACATGCCGCTGCCGTCCAGCAGCATCATGAATCGCCTCAACACCGCCCGCGTTTCGCAGTGAGAGCCCAGATGAAATTGCCCCGTTTTGCCCGCCTGCTGCCGCTGGTGGTGCTGGCCATCGCAACCCTGCTGGTGCTGAACGGCACCGGCTTGCTGCGCGACGGTGCCGCCTTGGCGCAAACCTCAATTTCGGCCGCCGCCAACGCCCTGACCGACGCGCCCACGCCCAGCAACCGGGATTTCGCCGAACCCGACCAGCAGATCGCCTCCGCCAACGAAGCCGACATCATGACCCTCCTGTCGCGCCGCCGCACCGAACTGGATGGGCGCGAAGCCCAGCTGCGGATGCAGGCCGACCTGATGGCCGCCACCGAAAAGCGGGTGGACGCCAAGATCGCCCAGCTGCAGGCGCTGCAGAACAAGATCGCCGCCCTGGTGGCCGAGCGCGACGACGCCCAGAAGGCGCAGATCACCTCGCTGGTGAAGACCTATGCCGCGATGAAGCCCGCCGCCGCCGCCCGCATCTTCGACGCCCTGCCCGACACGGTGCTGGTGCCGGTGGCGCAGCAGATGAAATCCGATGTGCTGTCGCTGATCATGGCACAGATGAGCCCGGAAAACGCCAAGACCCTGACGGTGAAGCTGGCCGACCGGCTGGCCCTGCCGCAGACGGCGGACGCCACGGCGCCTGCGGCCGCGATGGCGCCGGCACCCGGCCAGACCGCCAGTGCCGCCGCGCCGCAAAAACAGCCTTAACCCCGGGTTAACACCGCCCCGCCATACTGGCGGCTGAAGGGGAGTATCCGGTGATTTTTCAACGGCTTAGCTTTGGCCTGGTGCTGGCGCTCTGCGTCACATCGGCGTTTGCTGCCGACAAGGTCACCGGCAGCGCCCAAAATGGCTACCGCCGTCTCAGCTTCAGCCTGGACAGCCCGGCCAAAATCACCGCCACTGCCACCGGCGCCGTGCTGGCCATCGCCTTCGACCGCAAGCCCAGCCTGGATGTCGCCGCCTTCGTCGCCGCCGCGCCGGGCTTGATCGCGTCGGGCCGCGCCGATACCGACGGCAAGACGCTGCGCTTCGCCCTCAGCCAGCCGGTCAAGCTGCACACCAGCCAGCAGGGCCTGGCCGCCGTGGTTGACCTCGCCCCCCCCGAATTCACCGGCGCAATGCCCGATCTGCCGCCGCCGCCGAAAGCGGCTGCGCCCAAACCGGTCGATCCCGCCAGCCTGCCCGAAATCAAGCTGCGCGCCGGCACCTACAGCAATTTCACCCGTCTGGTCTTCGACTGGAACAAGGAAGTTCCGTACACGGTATTTCCCGGCGCCGGCAAGCTGACGGTGAAGTTCGCCGTTCCGGCGCGGATGGATCTTTCCATCCTCACCCGCTTTCCCCCCGCCTGGGTGAAGAACGCAGCCTGGCACCTGGATGGCAACACCGTGCTGGTGGACATCACCACCGATTCCGATTCCGGCTATCACGATTTTCGCGACGGCAATCATGTCGTGCTCGACATCCTGGCACCCAAGACCGACGCCGCCGCCTATACGCCACCGGGCACTGCCAAGCCGGCGGTGACAAAGATGGCGGCGGGTGTTGTCAGCGAGGCCCAGGCCAAGGCCGTCACCGACGCCGCCGCGACCTTGGCGGGCAAGAAACCCGCCGAGGCGAAAGCGCCCGACCCCAAGCCTGCCGATCCCAAAGCCACAGCGAAAGCCGAGGCAAAGCCCGACGCGAAAGCCGCTGAGACGAAAACTGCCGACGCCAAGCCCGCGGACGCGCAGGATGCCAAGCCCGGCGAAACCGCCGGTGCGGCTTCCGCCGCCATGCCCAACGCCATCGGCCAGCTGACCAAGGCGGGCGCCAGCCTCAGCTTTCGCGGCGCCGGCACCGCCGCCGTCTTTGTGCGCGGGCTGACTGCCTGGATCGTGCTGGAAAATTCGCCCGCACCCGATGCCGCCGCCCTGCAGAAATCCCTGAACGGCTTTGCCACCACGGTGGAAGCGGCTGTCAATCCCGGCCTCACCGTGCTGCGCATCGGCCTGAAAACCCCCGCGAAGATCGCCGCCCACAGCGAGGGCTCCAGCTTGCGCGTCACCATTGGCGGCGACGTCGCCAGCGATGCCACCGCCATCGGCTTCGCCCGCAACCAGACCGATCCGAAACGCACCTCGCTCACCACCACCCTGCCCCGCGCCGACAAGGCCTTCTCGCTCACCGATCCGGCCAGCGGCGACAGCATGACCGTGATCCCGTCGGCGGCGGGCTATGCCGTGCCGGCGCAGAAAATCTTCGCCGACTTCGCCGCCCTGCCCAGCGCGCAGGGCCTGGTGATCGCACCCTATACCGACGACCTCTCCGTCACCGTGACGGAAGCGCGCGTCACCATCGCCCGCCCGAACGGCATGGCGCTGACGCCACCGCAGGCGCCCGTCGCCTCCTCGCCCGCCGCACTGGCCCATATCACGGGCGGCCCCAGCTATCTGGATTTCGCCAAATGGGCCCAGCCCACCGCCGGCAGCGTCCTGGCCACCCAGCGGGCGCTGAATCATGAGATCGCCGTGGTGCCCCCAGCCCAGATAAACAATGCCCGCCTGCGGCTGGCGCGCTTCTATCTGGCACAGGGTTTCGGCGCCGAAGCGCTGGGCCTGGTCAACCTGATCCAGAGCACCGATCCGGCCCTGAAGGGCGACATCCAGCTTTCCACCATGCGGGCGGCCGCCGATGTGCAGATGGGCCGCTATCGCGACGCCCACAACGAACTGGCAGGGCCGCTGTTCGACAATGACCGCCATGCCGCCTTCTGGCGCGGCCTTGCCGATGCGGGGCTGGAAAACTGGAAGGATGCGCACAGCGAACTGGAAGCCGCCGACGCGGTGATGTCGCGCTATCCGGACGAATGGCGGGCCCGCGCCATCCTGGCCGATGCCAAGGCGGCGCTGGAATTGTCGCGTCTGGACCTGGCCGACGCCGCCCTGCTGCGCCTGCCCAAGACGCTGACCAAGTCGATGGCGATGGAAGCGCAGCTGGGCCGGGCCCGTATCGCCGCCGCCGAAGGCCGCTATGACGCCGCCGTGCCGGAATTCACCGCCGTGGAAAAGAACGGTGACGAAAAGCTGCAGGCCGCCGCGATCTATTTCCACACCGAGGCGGCGCTGAACGCGGGCGCGATGCAGCCCAAGCAGGCCATCGGCGTGCTGGAACGCTTGCGCTACCGCTGGCGAGGCGATGGGCTGGAACTGAAGACGCTGCGCAAGCTGGCCGCGCTCTATTTCAAGGACAATGACTGGCAGGACGGGCTGAAAACCCTGCGCGTGGCAACGCAGAATTTCAGCGGCGAGGCGGCACGCGCGGCGCATGACGACATGCAGGGCGCCTTCGTCAACCTCTACCTCAAGGGCGGCGCCGACAAGCTCTCGCCGGTGCAGGCGCTGGCGATGTTCTACGACAATATCGACCTGACCCCGATCGGGCCGGACGGCGACGAGATGATCCGCCGCATGGCTGACCGGCTGATCGCGGTGGACCTGCTGACCCCCGCCACCACGCTGCTGGCCTATCAGGTGGACAAGCGCCTGGATGGCGTCGCCAAGGCCCAGGTCGCCACCCGTCTGGCCGCCGTGCAGTTGATGGACGCCAAGCCCGCCGACGCCGTCAACACCCTGCGCGGATCGGAAATCACCGGCCTGCCTGAGAATGTCGTGCATGGCCGTCTGATCCTGGAAGCGCGCGCCTTTGCCGCCCTCAAGCAGTATGACAACGCCCTGGACCTGATCGCGGTGGATGAGAGCCCCGAGACCCGCCAGCTGCGTGTCGACATCTATTGGGAAAGCGGCAACTGGGCGGTGGCCGGCCAGAAGATCGAGGCCATGCTGACCCCGCGCGCCGCCGCGCCCGAGCCCCTAACCGCCGCCGAACGCATGGACACGCTGCGCGCCGCGATCGCCTATTCGCTGGCCAATGACGAAAAGAGCTTGGAACGGCTGGGCGCGGCTTTCACGCCCAAGATGAAAGGAACGCCCGACGCCAACCTATTCGCGGTGCTGATCCAGCCCATCGACATGCATGGCCTGGCCTTCCGCGAGGCGGCGGCGAAGATCGCCAGCGTCGACACGCTGAAGGCGTTCATGGCGGATTTCCAGAAGAAGTTCGCCGGCCCGGCGCCCGCCAAGGCGTCCTGACCCACTGACAGGTTGCGCGGCGGCTTCTGACTCAACGCGGACATGGCCTGCCCGGACGCCCCCCGGCAAAAATCAGATGCGTGAGAGACCATCACCGATGGTTGGAAATTTGTAATTTCGGATAACGGGCCATTTCAGCTGGAAAATTTGCGCCGCGGCACCGGCACCCGCCTGGCGTTTAACCATCATTAACCATGTTCGCTGAACCTCCATGGCGAGGGATCGCGGACGTTTTTCCGCGCAATGGGGTGAGCCGATGCCGCAATCAAAATCGATGCGCTTGCGCCCGCAAGACGCCGGGGCGCGCGCCCTTCTTGGCGTCGCGCCGCACCCGCTGGAAGCCCTGCTGGCCAGCGGCGGTGATGGGCGATTGGCGTTGAACGCCCGCGATCAGTGCAACAGTTATGGCTGCACCCCCTTTCCGCGCGGCGATATTCTGGACTTTGCCTCTTCCACCGCCAGCAGCATTTCTGCGCGCGCCTTCGAAAAGGTGAAGGCGGCACAGGCCCAATTATGGCTGGAAACAAAGCTGAATCCGGGCGCGTTTGACGCGCGCGTGGAAGCCTCGCGGGAGGCGCTGCGCGCACATCTGGGCCTGCGTGATGCGGAAATCGTCTTTTCGCCATCGGGCACCGATGCGCAACTGCAGGCCCTGTTCCTCGTCAGGGCGCTTCTGCGCACACCCCTGGCAATCATCGTTGTCGGCGCAGACCAGACAGGCAGCGGCACCGCGCATACTTCCCGCGGGCATCATTTCAGCGATCGCACCGCATTGGGGGTGGATGTACAAAAAGGCACCCCGATCACCGGCCTTTGCGACGGCGTGAGAAGCGTCGGCGTTCCGTTTTGCGATGCCGCGGGGCATTTGCGCAATGACCGGGAAATGGATGCCGCAGTGTGCGCGGCCGTTGCGGAGGCCATGAGCCAGGGAGAAGGAGTTCTGCTGCAGGCGATGGACGCGTCCAAATTGGGGTGGCGCGGACCCAGCGCGGATTGCCTCCAGCACATCGTCGCGTCCTGGCCGGACCGCGTTGCGGTCGTGATAGATGCCTGTCAAATGCGCCTGGGGCGGCCGCAATTGCGGGATTACCTTGCGCGCGGCTATCTGGTTCTGATGACGGGCTCCAAATATTTCACCGGGCCCGCCTTCAGCGGCGCCCTTCTGGTGCCGGCGGCGCTGGCCGAGGCCCTTGATGGGGTCACGGCTGCGCCACAAGGACTTCACAATTACACCACCCGGCATGATTGGCCGCGCCGCTGGCCGCGCCTGCGCGAAACACTGCCCAGCACGCCCAATTACGGGCAATGGCTGCGCTGGCAAGCCACCCTTGCGCAAATGGAAGCTTATTTCGCGGTACCCGAGGCGTTTCGCAATGCCGTGCTGGAAGGGTTCGGCGCGCAGGTGCCCGCGCTGCTGGCCGCTTCGGAAAATCTCAGCCTGTTGGACGAACAATGCGGGACCGTCGATCCTTTGCTCAGCGACGAAATGGTCCACCGCACCATTTTCTCCTTTGTCCCCTATCGCAATGGCACCCCCTTGCCCCTTGCGGATGTCACCACCGTATATAAAGCGATGGGGCGGAATTTATCCGCCTCTATGTCGCCCGATGCTTCGGACAATGATCGCCGCATCGCCGCGCGCATTTGCCAGATCGGACAGCCCGTTGTCCTCCATCATCGCCCCGGCGCCGTCTTGCGCATCTGCATGTCTGCGCGCCTGGTCAGCGATTGCTGGGCCCTGTCGCCAGCCGCGGCGACCAGCGCCCTGGAACCCATATTGGCAAATGTAAGTGCCGTGATCGAAAAGCTGGATTGGCTGATCGCGCGACTGAATCTCCTGCAATGCGAAGCGGCATGAGACAGTTCCGTGAAAATTGGGAAGACGTCTGCGTGGCGCGCCTGGGCGTGGCCCAACTGACCCGGAGGGCTTTCCAGGGCGAGGATCTGCGCCCGCTCTGGCATGCGCTGATGGACAAGGCGACCGACGATGTCGCGGGGTCCGGCATGGGCATGGACCTGTCGGTGATCTCCCAGCTCCTGGGGGACCAGCCGACCGGCCTCGCCATCCAGCGCGACACCCTGGCCCTGCAGCGGCTCTACCAGTCCCCCACGATGCAGTCGCCGCCGCGGCTGCGTGTGCTGGCGTTCGCCGCCGTGATGGACATTGGCGGCAACACGCCTTTGGAATTCCTGCTGCAAGGGTCGGACATCGCGCTGGCCACATTTTATGTGGTTCCGGGCATGGCGCCACCGTCTGCGATGCCGGAACACGATGTCGCCATTGTTGTCGCGCCCGATGGCGATGCCGCGCGCGACGCCATGCGGGAAATCGAGACGCTGACCGCGAATTGGCCGCGCCCGGTGCTCAACAGGCCTGCCCATATCGGCGTCCTGGACCGTGACCGGCTCTTTCACCGGCTGTCCGGGATTGCCGGGCTGGAGATTCCCCAGACGGCACGGGCCAGCGCCGATCGTCTGAGGGACTTGTCAGAGGGCCTGTTGCCGGTGACAGCAGTGCTGGAAGATGGCGCCTTTCCTCTAATCGTTCGTCCCGTCGGCTCGCATGCGGGCTTTGGTTTGAGCAAGATCGACGACCAGGCGGCGCTATCGGTTTACCTTTCAACCCGCTCCGAGGATGAATTCTTCCTCTCGCGCTTTGTGGATTACGCTAGTCCCGATGGCCTGTTCCGCAAATACCGGATCGTGTTGGTGGACGGCAGGCCATACGCCTGCCACATGGCAATCGCGGACGAATGGAAGGTCTGGTACCTGAACGCCGACATGGCGCTCAGCGCGTCGCACAGACTTGAAGAAGGTCTGTTCATGCAGGACTTCGACACGGCATTCGCCGCCCGCCATGCCGCGGCGCTGCGTGAAATGGCGAACCGGGTCGGCCTCGATTATGTCACCATCGATTGCGCCGAGACGAAGAACGGCGCGCTCCTTGTGTTTGAGGCCGACAACACCGCCATTGTGCATGATATGGATCCGCCGAGCGTTTACCCTTACAAGCCCGCGCAGATGCAGAAGATCTTCCAGGCTTTCCAGGCCATGCTGTATCGCCGCGCCGGGCGGCACGCAAACGCCGCGTGAGCAAGGCGACGCCCCCGCCGGCGGATACATCGCTCGACCCCGAGGAGTGGACGGATTTCCGGGCCCAGGCCCACGGCATGCTCGATGACATGCTCGACTACGTCGCTCATATTCGCGCGCGCCCGGTCTGGCAGCCCATGCCCCAAGCTGTACGCGATCACTTCCGGGCTGCGATGCCACGCGCGCCTGCGCCACTGGATCAGGTGCACCGCGAATTTATGGCGCATGTCCTGCCTTATGCGGGCGGCAACGTGCATCCTGGTTTCATGGGATGGGTGCAGGGTGGCGGAACGGCGACGGGCATGCTGGCCGAGATGCTGGCCGGCGGCCTGAACGCCAATCTCGGCGGACGTGACCATGCGCCGATTGAAGTCGAGCGCCAGGTGGTGGACTGGGTGCGGCAGCTATTTGGATTCCCCCAAACCGCCAGCGGCCTGTTTGTCACCGGCACATCCATGGCCAATCTTCTTGCTGTGCTGGTGGCGCGCACGGCCGTTCTGGGAAAGGCGGTGCGCCGCAATGGCATCGGCCTGGCAGACAATCACTTGCGCGCCTATGCCTCCACCGCGGCCCATGGCTGCATCGCCCAGGCCATGGACTTGGCGGGCTTTGGCGTGGACGCCTTGCGCCTGGTGCCAGCGGATGGGCTCTCGCGCCTGGACGTCGCCGCGTTGCGGGAGAGGATCGCGCACGACCGCGCGGAAGGCTTGAAGCCATTCCTCGTGATCGCGACGGCGGGCACCGTGGATACCGGGGCGGTGGACAATCTTGCCGAAATCGCCGCGCTGTGCCGGGAAGAAGGCTTGTGGTTCCACGTTGACGGAGCCTATGGCGCGCTTGGCATGCTGTCGCCAAGGGTCGCGCCGCGGCTCAATGGCATCGGTGAGGCCGATTCCATCGCGTTCGATTTTCACAAATGGGGCCAGGTTCCCTATGACGCGGGTTTCTTCCTGGTCAAGGATGGCCGGCGGCATTACGAAACGTTCGCCTCGCCGGCCGCCTATCTGCGCCGTGAAACAAGGGGTATGGCGGCGGGAAGCCCCTGGCCTTGCGATTTCGGCCCTGATCTTTCGCGCGGGTTTCGCGCCCTCAAGACCTGGTTCACGCTCAAGGTGCATGGCGCCGACGCCATTGGCGCCACAATCACCCGCAGCTGCGAGCTGGCGACATATCTTGAGCAACGCATTCTGGCGGAGCCGGCGCTGGAGCTGATGGCGCCGGCGCAATTGAGCATCGTGTGCTTCTCCTACCGCGCGCGCGATCACGATCGGTGCAATGCCGCAATCGTGACGCAGCTGCAGGAATCCGGCATTGCCGCGCCATCGGTGACGACGATCGGCGGAAGGCTGGCAATCCGGGCCGCCATTTTCAATCATCGCACCCGCGCGTCAGACCTTGATGCCATGATCGATGCGGTATTGCGCCTGGGGAAAGCCTGCCACGAATAACCGGGGCCGCAGGCGCCTAGCGCTTCGCCCGCACCAGGGGCCGGAAGCCTGCGATCACCGCCTCATAGGTCGGGCGCTTGAACGGCACGACCAGGCCGGGCAGTTCCTCCAGCGAAAACCATTTCCAGTCGGCGAATTCCGGTTCATGGGCGGTGAGGTCGATGTCGCTGTCCACGCCCGTAAAGCGCAGCAGGAACCATTTCTGCTTCTGGCCCCGGTATTTTCCGTGAAAGGCGACGCCGATCAGGTGCTCGGGCAGATCGTAATAAAGCCAGTCGGGCAGTTCGGCGACGATCTGCGCCTTGTCCGTTCCGGTCTCTTCGCGCAGTTCGCGCAGCACCGCATCGCGCGGCCCCTCGTCGTCATCGATGCCGCCTTGCGGCATCTGCCAGCCTTCCACCGTCTGGTCGATGCGCTTGCCGGCAAAAACCTCGCCCGCCGCATTGACCAGCATGATCCCGACACAGGGGCGATAGGGAAGATCAGACCGCATACGCTCTCAGCATTCCGGCGCGGGAGATTTTCGTTTCTGGCCGGGAGCGTCGCGTGGAGCGTGCTGAAGCACGTGCGCACGCGCGCCAACGCCAGGGATGAAAAGATCCGCGCCCGTTGTTACTTGGGCGCAGATACTATGGCGGAAACCGGCACCAGGACAAACCCCCGCGCCTGCAGCCCCTTGGCCCATAGCGCGATGCGCTCGACGGACACCGGATAGAGGAACGCGGTGCCGATGGCGCTGCCATGTTCGCGGGCGGCGGTTTCCAGATCGGACAGGCGGCGGTCGATTTCCAGCGCCGTCTGGATGGTGTCGATATTGGCGGCGCCTTGCGCGAAGGGCGCCGCGAGCGAACCGGCCACCTGCGGCGCCACCGACTGGGTGGCGGTGCCGCTGTCATAGAAATAAAGCCCGCGCCGCGACAGGGTGGTGAGGATGGGCGACAGCGCCTCGGTATCCGACAGCAGGCGGTCGCCCAGCAGGTTGGTGACGCCGGCATAGCCGGTGAAGCGAGTCAGCGCCCAGTTGAGACGCTCGGCATTGGCGCTGGTGGCGCTGCCGCTGCGCAGGGTGTGCGGGCCCGGATCGCTGTCGGGAAAATCGAACGGCTCCATCGGCACCTGCAGCACCACTTCATGGCCGAGGCTCCGCGCCGCGGCTAGCCAGTGCGGCGCGTCTGCGGAATAGGGCAGCACGCCCACCGTCACGGCGGCGGGCAAGCCCGAAAGCGCGGCCTGCGTCGCCTTGGCCGACAGGCCCAGCCCGGTCATCACAATGGCGATACGCAATTTTCCGCTTCCGGCGGGCGCCGCATAGGCGGTCATGGGTTTGCGCCCGTCATCGGCGATACGCGGCAAGGGGCCGAGCGGGGTGTTTTCGGTCAGGGCGGGATCGGCGATCAGGGCGCGGCCCGCATACTGCGTCTGGGAAACCGGCGGCATCGCCACATCCGGCGTGACTTCGCTGCGCAACAGCGGCGGCGCGGCGGCATGGGAAACAGGCGGTTCAAGGTCCAGACGCACCGACGCGCCATGATGGTTGCCCAGCAGGGTGATGGTGGCGGCTGCCGCCATCAGGGCGCAGATCAGGCCCGCGCCGGCAACGGCGAGCGCGCGCGCACCCTTGGGCGGCGCCATGGCAGCGTCGGAATCGGCATAGTGAGCCATGCCGCATAAAAGCGTTGGCGTGGTTTAGAGCTGGTTAACGCCCGGCCGGGCCCGCGCCCGGACCGCGGCCTTGGCCCTGCCCAGACCCGACGGGGCGGGGGCAACCATCGGCGCCCCGGCCAGCGCCCTGGCCCCTGCCCGGGCCACCAGCGCCACGGCCATTTTGCGCGAATTGCTGGCCCCGGCCGGCACCGCCGGCACCCTCCTCAAAGCCACGGCCACCACCATTGCCGCCACCGGCCTGGCCGAAACGGCGGAACCCTTCACCCCGTCCGGCCTGGCCGCCGCCGCGCGCGCCATTGGGGCCACCACGGGCCGCGAACGAACCGCGCGCCCCGGCGGGCGGGCAATTGGGATTGGTGGTGGCGCCCCGCGACGGTGCGGCGCCTGCCGGTTTGGCGGGCGCATCGCCAGTTGCGGCGGCGGTGCTGGCGGGCAGGTCGGGCTGGGCCGGCATTTCCGGCGCGGGCATCACGACATTTCCCAGGGCCGGGTTGACCATGGCGCAGGGATTGATCGGGGTACAGCCGCCCTTGCCGGCATTGGAGGTGCTGAGCGCCGGCGAAACCACCGCCACCGTGTCGGGCACACCGGTGACCTTGGCAAGAACCGGGGCCGCCGTCAGCGCGGCACCCAGAAGAAGCAGACCCCAAAGAGGCAAAGACGGCAGGCGTTGCACGGAAGAACTCCTCGAATCACAGCCGCCGGAAAAATGCCATGCTGGTTCCCGGCATCAAGTGGCCGCCGCCAATATCACAGCGGGCGGGCCAGGGTTTGTCCGGAGTATGTCCGGTCCTGCCGGAACAGGACACGAAAAAGCCCGGCCGCCTGCCAGGCAGCCGGGCTGTTGCGTTGCGGCGACCTAGTTCTTGCTGTCGGCCGCGTTGTTGGCGGCGACGGCGGCGGGCGCCGGATCGCTGGCCGACGCCACGGTCATCTTGCCGTTGATGAGATCCAACCCATAGGAGAGCTGGAAGTCGTCATACTTCTTGCCCGGCGCGGGCTTGATCACCGGCGCGTTGACGCGCTTGGGCGGCAAGGGTTCGCCGGCGAGATGGCCGCGCAGATCCGCTTCCGACTGGCGCGCCAGCTTGGGGATCGCCGCTTCGTCGCCCTGCGCCACCTGGATATCGGGAATGATGCCCTGCGCCTGGATCGAATGGCCGGACGGGGTGTAATAGCGCGCCGTGGTCAGGCGCAGCGCGCCGCCGCCATCGGCCAGCGGAATGATGGTCTGCACCGAACCTTTGCCGAAGCTGGTCATGCCCACGATGGTGGCGCGCTTGTGGTCCTGCAGCGCGCCCGAAACGATCTCGGAGGCCGACGCCGTGCCCGCGTTGATCAGCACCACCAGCTTCTTGCCTTCGGTGATGTCGCCGCCCTTGGCGTCATAGCGCTGGGTGTCGTCGGCACGGCGGCCGCGGGTGGAGACGATTTCGCCGCCGGTGAGGAAATCGTCGGAGACCTGGATCGCCTGGTCGAGCAGGCCGCCCGGATTGTTGCGCAGGTCGAGGATATAACCCTTGATGCCCGGGCCGATCTGGCGCTTGAGCTCGCGCACGGCGCGCTCCAGGCCGGGCGCGGTCTGCTGGTTGAAGCCAGGCATGCGGATATAGCCGACATCGCCTTCGCGGCGGAAGGTGGTGGCGTCGACCTGGACGTTGGAACGCTGCAGCGTCACATCGAAGGGCTTTTTCTCGCCTTCGCGGATCACGGTGATCGTCACCTTGGAACCGACCGGGCCGCGCATCTTGTCGATGGCCTCGTCCTGCGGCAGGCCGATGATGGAGACGCCATCGACGGCGCCGATCTTGTCGCCCGACTTGATGCCGGCCTTGGCGGCCGGCGTGCCGTCGATGGGCGAAACCACCTTGATGATGCCGTCTTCCTGCTGAATCTGCACGCCGATGCCGCCGAAGGTGCCGCGCGTGGTGATCTGCATGTCACCATAACTCTTGGTGTCCATGTAGGAAGAATGGGGATCGAGGTTGCTGACCATGCCCTGGATGGCCGAACTGATCAGCTCCTTGTCCTGGACGGGGCGGACGTAATTGGCGCGCACCTTCTCGAAGGCGTCGGAGAAAAGGTCGAGCTGGCGATAGGCGCTGGCGTCATCGGCGCCCTTGGCGCTCATCACGCCCAGCGCCGCGCCGAAACCCACGACCACGCCCATGCCGACAAATGCGATGCGCTTCATTTCTTCGCCTTCCTCAAATCGAGGCTGAGCCAGGGCGCGGGATCGAGCCCCTTGCCGTCACGCCGCAGTTCGAAATAGAGCCTGCCGCCATTGCCGTTCAGGGCATTGCCGTTCAGGGCGCCGGGCACTCCCGGCATCACACCGACGGGTTCACCCGCCAGCAACTCGTCATTCGGACGCACCGTAACCTGTCCCAGCCCCGCCAACACCAGATCGTAGCCGCTGGTGATTTCCAGGATCAAGACATATCCGGACTTATGGTAAGGGCCGGCGAAGAGAACCTTGCCGTCGACAGGCGCCGAGACCAGCGCCCCCGGCAAGGTGGCGTAGGTGGCGCCCGGTCCGGAACCCGACCCCGAAGGCAGCAGGGTTCCCACCACCGGGCTGCGCAATCCGCCCTTGGCCAGGGCCTCAAAGCCGCCGCCCGACGGGGCTTCCACCGTCACCACCCCGCCTTGTGCCCCCATATCCCGGCGCAACCTGGCGATGCGGGTCAGCAAGGCCTGGAAATCGGCAGCTTGGGTGGCGATGGTGTCGAGCTGCGCCTTGAGCCCGGCATAGGTTCCGCCGGCGGCCTCGGCCTGTTTCTGCTTGGTGTTGAGCAGTGCCGTCAGGTCCAGCCGCGCGGCCGCCAGCGATTTTTCCGTCACCTCTTCCGCCTGCAGGTTGCGGTCGAGTTCCGTCCGCGTCTGCTGGAGCGCCGTGATCCGGCGCGACAGGGCGGCGGCGCGGGCATAAACCGGCGGCAGCGAAGCGCCGATCAGCATGGAACCGCGCGCCGCCCCCAGCGCGTCATCCGGTTTCAACGCCAGCGCCGGCGGCATGTCATGCTGCAATCTTTCCAGCACCGCCAGCAGGCGGGTGACGGCGACGCGGTCATTCTGGAACCCCGCACTGAGGCGGGCGGCTTCGGCCTGCAGTTCCACCACCCGCGCCTCTTGCGTGATGCGGTCGCGTTCCAGCCGGTCGATGCGGGCGGCGGTGTCGATCAATTTTTTGCGCAAGGCGGCGGCTTCGGCCGAAAGCGTGTCGCTTTTCTGTTTCGCCGCCGCCACCTGTGGCGCCTGCTGCTGGATCTGGCCGGTCAGCGCCTTCAGCTGCTCGGCGCTGGACGGCAATTTCGCCAGCGCCTTGCCGGGCACGGCGTGCGAAAGATCGATCGGCTGTTCCGGCGGCGTATCAGCAACGCGCGCCGCAGGGCGCGCATCGGTGGCGCGCGCCGGGCGCGGCCGCGGCTTTATCATCTCCACCGTATGCGGCTTTGTCTTGGGTGGGGGCTTCGGCTTCGTGGCCGCCTGCAGCGGCGGCGCCCCCAACAGCGCGATACAAAGAAAAAGGTGCCGCCGCTTCAGGGTGCGTCTCGCGTGAACAGAGAATGGCCGGTCATTGCGGCAGGGGCGGCAATGCCCATCAGGTCCAGCAGCGTCGGGGCGACATCCGCCAGGCGGCCATTGGCAAGATGCCCGCGCGGCGTGTTCGCCGTCCCGCTTCCCACCAGGATGATGGGAACATCCAGGGTGGTGTGGGCGGTGAAGGGTTCGTGCGTCTGCGGGTCTTCCATCATTTCGATATTGCCATGGTCGGCGGTGACCAGCATCACCCCGCCGACTTTCTCAATGGCGGCGCGCAACCGCCCCAGCGCGCCATCGATGGTGCGGACCGCCTGCATCGCCGCCGCCATCACGCCGGTATGGCCGACCATGTCCGGGTTGGCGTAGTTGCAGACGATCAGGTCGTACTGGCCCGACAGAATCGCCGCCTCCAGCCTGTCGGTGACTTCCGGCGCGCTCATTTCCGGCTTCTGGTCATAGGTCGCCACCTTCGGGCTGGGCACCAGGATACGGTCCTCGCCCTCGAACTGGGTTTCGCGCCCACCGTTCAGGAAGAAGGTGACATGGGCGTATTTCTCGGTCTCGGCGATGCGCAACTGCTTCAGGTGGTGGGCGGAAACCACTTCGCCCAGCGTGTCGCGCACATCTTCCGGCGGGAACACTGCGCCCATCAGCGGCTTCAGGGCTTCGGAATATTCGGTAAGACCGGCCGCCGCGGCGAAGCGCGCCACGCGCGGGCGCACAAAGCCGCTGAAACCGGGATCGAGCAGGGCGGCACAAATCTCCCGCGCCCGGTCGGCGCGGAAATTGGCGAACAGCAGCACATCGCCATCGGCGACGCCGGCATAATCGCCCAGCACGGCGGGCGGCACGAATTCGTCGGTGACCTCTTCGGCGTAGGACGCATCCAGCGCCGCGAAACCGTCGGCATAACGGCGGGCATCGGCATCGACGATGGCAGCATAGGCTTTTTCCACCCGGTCCCAGCGCTTGTCGCGGTCCATGCCATAGAAGCGCCCGGCGATGGTGGCCAGCCGCACGCCCGGGATGTCCTTGATGGCGAGGACAAATTTTTCCAGGAAGCCGCGCGCGCTTTTCGGCGGCGTATCACGCCCATCGAGAAAGGCATGGACGAAGACGGGAACGCCGACGGCAGCCCGCACCAGGGCCGCGATCTGATCCTGGTGCGAATGCACGCCGCCGGGCGACAGCAGGCCCATGATGTGCAGCGCGCCGCCATCCTTCTTCGCCGTCGCGATCAGGTTCTGCAACACCGGCCGTGAGGCCAGGGTGCCGTCCTCGATGGCGACATCGATGCGCGGCAGGTCCTGCGCCACCACCCTCCCTGCGCCGATATTCATGTGCCCGACTTCGGAATTGCCCATCTGGCCGCGCGGCAGGCCCACCGCCGCGCCCGAGGTCGCCAGCAGCGCATACGGGCAGTCGGTCAGCATCCGCGAATAGTTGGGTGTGTCCGTCGCGGTAATGGCGTTGTCGGCCGCATGTTCGGGCCGCCAGCCCCAACCGTCCAGGATACAAAGCAAAGCGGGGCGCGGCGCGGTCATCGGAACTCTCATGCAGGACGGCGGTGAAAATAGAAAGCCGGGGCCGTCCTGTCCAATCCCGGTTTGCTGGACGTTTCAGCGAAAAGGCGGGCCCGCGGTCCAGATCACCAGCGCCCGGCGCGTCCCCGAGACAATGGGCGTGACACGGTGGATGGCATAGGCGGGAAAGGCAACCAGCGTGCCCCTTGTGCGGGGCGCCGCCCGGATGGCCGGCCCGCACTGCAGTTCCAGGTCGCATCCATCATAATCGCCCGGGTCGCTGAGCTGCAGCGAAAAGGACAGCTTGCGGTGCGCGCCATTGGGAATCTGGTCGATGTGCCAGCCGAAATGGCCGCCTTCGCTGGCGTGATAGACGGTGTACTGGAAATGTTCGGAAAAGCCCGCCAGGTCGAACTGGTAGATCTGGTGGTTCAGGACGCGGGCGACGCGCTCGATGCGGTCATAGAGCCATTCGGTCTGTGGCGCGCGCGCCATCCAGGCGGTGCGGGTGACGCGCTGGCTGCTGTCATCGGTGGCTTGCGCGGGATCATAGATGACGCCCGCCTTGTCCAGCTGCAGGCTGTCGCCCAGTGCCACGATGGCATCGAGCTCCGCCGGGGTGAAGGCGTTTTCCCAGACCGCGAAGGGCTGCTGATAGGCATAGGGACTGCGGTCGGCCGACATCGGGGCTCTTTTCTGAGAGCTTTGAAAATAAGATCGGTTCAGGCCCGTGTCCATGCTGACACCTCCAGCCTCGTATCGCGCTTGGCCGGGCAAAAGGTCCACGGGACCTTTTGCTGACCCGGCCTCACCCATACGCAAGCCGCAGGAAGCCTGCTATGTTGGCGGCAAATCGGCGCGCAACGCGGCTGCAACAGCCAGTACCGGAGCCAATGGGGAAGCGTACCTTTTTCGGGCGGCATTACGCGCTTGCCGTCACCGCCGTGATTTTCGCCGCTCTGCTGGCGGCGGCAGGACTGCGTTCGACCCCCGGTGTTCTCATGGTGCCGTGGGAGAACGCCTTCGGGTGGCCCCGCGCCACCATCAGCTTCGCCGCCGCCACCGGCATCTTCCTGTTCGGCCTCACCGGCCCCTTTGCCGCCGCCGCCATGCAGCGCTTCGGCATCCGCGCCACAGTGATGACCGCGCTGGCAATGATGGGCGCCTCCAGCCTCGCCAGCCTGTTCATGACCCAGCCCTGGCAACTGGTGCTGACCTGGGGCCTGGTTTCCGGCATCGGCTCGGGCTGCATCACCAATGTGTTGTCGGCGGTGATCGTCAATCGCTGGTTCGTCAAGAATCGCGGCCTGGTGATGGGATTGTTCGCCGCCTCGACTTCAACCGGCACGCTGGTCTTCATCCCGGCGCTGACGGCGCTGTCGGAATGGGGCGGCTGGCAGCCGGTGGTGATGGCGGTGGGGGCGGCGATGATATTGCTGATTCCGCTGGTCTTCTTCCTGCTGCCGGAACGGCCGGGCGATATCGGCGAAGTGCCGTTCGGCGCCGATCCCGATCATCCGCCGGAAGAGCGCAGCACCGGCAATCCCCTGAAGACGGCATTCGGCGCCCTGGGCGAAGGGGTGAAGAACCGCAATTTCTGGCTGCTGTCGGGCACCTTCTTCGTCTGCGGCTTCACCACCAACGGCCTGGTCGGCACCCACATGATCGCGCTGTGCAGCGATCATGGCCTGGCGGCGACGGCGGCGGGCGGATTGCTGGCGATCATGGGCCTGTTCGACCTGATCGGCACCACCGCGAGCGGCTGGCTCACCGACCGGGTGGATCCGAAGAAGCTGCTCTTCGCCTATTACGGTCTGCGCGGGCTGTCGCTGATCTACCTGCCCTTCGCCAATTTCACCTTCATGGGCCTGTCGCTGTTCGCAGTCTTCTACGGCCTGGACTGGATCGCCACCGTGCCGCCGACCATCGCCATCGCCAACCGTGTCTTCGGACCGAAAAAGGCGCCCATCCTGTTCGGCTGGATTTCGGCAAGCCACCAGGTCGGGGCGGCGAGCGCTGCTTTCCTGGCCGGCCTGACCCGCACTCTCACCGGCGCCTATATGGATGCCTTCGTCACCGCGGGGATCGTGGCGGTGCTTGCCGCCTTCCTGTCGCTGTCGATCGGCAGCAAGCAGCAGCGCTACGCCAATATTTAGGACTTCTTTAACCCCCTCCGTCCGCCGCGCGGGCGCTTCGCGCGCAGGACGGGGTACGACCAAGCCCGGAAAATTGCCGGGCAGGACTTGCCGGGTAGCGCTTTTGGCTGGGGCGGCGCCAAATCAAGCTATTGTTTTCATTACAATATTTCTGCGTTTCGGGCGGCACGCTTCTGGCAAGGGATGGTCCGAACAGAAAGGCAGAAGCCGTTCATGCGCCGCGCACCTTATTATATCCGTCTTGCCGCTCTCGCCGTTGGCGCCGCTTTGGCCGCCGCGCCCGGACCCGTTCTGGGTTTCAGCCGGGTCAAGGACCTGGTCGATATCCAGGGCATCCGTGACAACCAGCTGGTCGGCTATGGCCTGGTCGTGGGCCTCAACGGCACCGGCGACAGCCTCAAGAACGCCCCGTTCACCCAGCTTTCGATCCAGACCATGCTGGAGCGCATGGGCACCAACACCAAGGGTGCCACCATGCAGACCAAGAATGTCGCTGCCGTGATGGTGACCGCCAACCTGCCCGCCTTCGCCGCGCCCGGTTCGCGCATCGACATTTCCGTCAGCGCCATGGGCGACGCCAAGTCGCTGCAGGGCGGCACCCTTCTGGTCACTTCGCTCTATGGCGCCGACGGCTCCATCTATGGCGTCGGCCAGGGCCCAGTCTCCATCGGCGGCTTCAGCGCCCAGGGCGACGGCGCCACCGTGACGCGCGGCGTACCCACCGCCGGCCGCATCTCCAACGGCGCTATCGTGGAAAAAGACACCGGCTTCCAGCTCGCCAGCCTCACCACCCTGAAGCTGTCGCTGAAGAACCCCGACCTCACCACCGCAAGCCGCATCGTCGGCGCGGTCAACGCCTTTCTCGGCAGCCCGGTCGCCACCGCCTCCGATCCCAGCAACATCGTGCTGAACGTACCGTCGACCTATGCGGGCGGCGTCACCGCCATGCTGACCGAGATCGAGCAGCTGAAGGTTGACCCCGACCAGCCCGCCAAGGTCATCATCGACGAGAATTCCGGCGTGATCGTGATGGGCGCGGATGTGCGCGTCTCCACCGTCGCCATCGCCGAGGGCAACCTCACCATCCGGGTGCAGGAGACGCCGCAAGTCTCGCAGCCATCGCCTTTCTCCAGCACCGGCACCACCCAGGTCGTGCCGCGCACCCAGATCCAGATCGACGACAGCAAGGGCAACAAGATGACGGTGCTGCATGCCGGCGTCTCGCTGCAGAGCCTGGTCGACGGCCTCAATGCTCTGGGCGTCGGCCCGCGCGATGTGATCTCGATCCTGCAGGCGATCAAGGCCGCCGGCGCGCTGCAGGCCGATATCCAGGTGATCGGCTGATGGACGCGGGGCTCAACATCGCCAGTTCGGCCATGACGGCGCTGCAGAACCAGCCGCTGACGGCCCAGACCGGCTTCAAGAACGACGCGGCGATGGACAAGGCCGCCAAGGAGTTCGAAGGCGTCTTCATCACCCAGTTCCTGGGCTCCATGTTCGCGGGCATCAAGACCGACGGCCCCACCGGCGGTGGCCAGGGCGAGGAAATGTTCCGCTCCATGATGGTCGACAAATATGCCGAAGGCCTGGTCAAGCAGGGCGGATTCGGCCTCGCCTCCTCGATTAAGGCGCAGATGCTGAAAATGCAGGAGGCCCATTCGTGAACGACCCGGATCGCCTCGAACGGATGATCGCGCTGGCCGAACGGCTGGTAACAGTGCTGGAAAGCGACATCGTCGTGCTGAAAAGCGGCAATCCCGGCGCGCTGCAGAGCGCCGACCCGGAAGTGCAGAAGCTGACGGCGCTCTATGGCCGCGAGGCGCATAATTTCGATATCCGCATCGCCCAGGCGGCACCCCCACCCCTGCGAACCCGCTTCATGGCCATCACGGCGAAATTCCGCGAAGTGCTGCATCTGCATACCCGACTGCTGGCGCGGGTGAAGAACGCCTCGGAAGGCATGATCAAGGCCATCGCCGAGGAAGTGAATCGCATGAATGCGCCGATTCGCACCTATGGCCCGCGGCCCGGCTATGGCAATCAGCCGTCCGGCGCGATGGTGTTCAACAAGGTCGTCTAGGCCTTTTCCCAAAACGCATGTGTGTTGACGCTCCGGGCCAGCTTTGCGCCTGCGCGCTGTTGCGCCGCCGGCGTAAGGCTCACGGAGCTTTTTCGCCTGTCAGGAGCCGGAGCCGCCGCCGTTGAGGATCTGCTGGATGTTGGCCACGGCATTGTTGGGATCGGTGTTCATCAGCCCCAGCGCCAAATTGTAGCTGGCCAGCTGCGACGTGGTGTAGGTCGAGGCCGTGCCGCTGGTATTGCCCACCTTCTGCGCGGTCTGCGCCGGGGTATTGGTCTTCTGGTATGTGCTCTGCAGGCTGGACAGAACCGTGAGCAGCTGCGAGCGCGCCAGGTCGGCGCCGGTCTTGGTGGAAATGTCCAGCGTGCCGGCGAAGCCCAGGCCATAGGTCGTGCCGGTGGTGGGGGCGGCGGTGGTGCTGGCGTTCTTGGCCGGCGCCGTCAGCGTGCCCGCCGGAATGCCCAAGCGCGACAAGGCATCGAATGTGCCGGGGCCCGGGACAAGCTGAATGGTGGTGCCGGCATTGACCTGCAGCTTCAGATTCTCGGCGCTGCCGGTATAGTTGACCGAGGCCTTGCCCAGTCCGCCCAACTGGGCGTTGATCTTGGTCGACAGCGAATCCAGCGTTTCGCCCTGGTCGATGGTGATGGTGGCGGTGCGCGCCGCCGTGCCCATGATCTTGATCTGGAAGCTGTCGCCCGCGCGCAGCGTGGTCTGCGAGGTCAGGTCCACCGACTGATCGAGGCTGATCGTGCTGCGCGGCAGGCCCAGCGCGTCCAGCACGCTGGAGCCGTTGGGATCGATGGCCAGACCGTTGCCGGTGGACTGGCCATCGGTGCCGCCGAACTGGCGCGTCCATTTCAGGCTGCCATCGGCATTGAGGGCGGTGGCGAAGGCGTTGCTGGTGTTCTGCACATTGCGCGACTGGCCCGCGAAGGTGCCCTGGGTGGTGCCCGCCAGATAGACGGTGCCATCCGGGCCCACCGTGACGGCGCCGCCCTGGTCGGTGCCGGCGGTGCCGACATAGGAGACATGATTGGCGCTGACCGAAGTGCCATTGTCGGTAAGGGCGAAGACGAAGGCGTCCATGCCGGAACTGGCGGCGGTGGCAATGCTGGCCGCCCCGCCGGCCGTCAAATTCTGGTTGCTGGTGGTGCCGGAAACATAGACCTGGCCACTGGCGGAAACCGCCAGGCCGCCAATGGCGCCCCCTGGAGCGAGATCGCCCAGATCCTGGCTCCATTGCGGTGCGCTGGTGATGTCGCCGCCGGCATATTTGGAAAGGATGGCATGGCCGTTCTGCACGCTGGCGACATAGAGGCTGCCATCGGCGGAAGTGGCGGTGGCCGCCACGGAATCGGCGCCGCTGGTGCCGAACTGGTTCTCGGCCAGCAGCTTGCCCTTGGAATCGAACTTGGCAAGGAAGGCGTCGCCGTTGCCCTGCGCCGTCTGGCCGGCGCCGATGACGCCGCCCGAAACGCTGCCGCCGATATAGATATTGCCGCTGGCATCGACGCTGACGGTGTTCGACTGGTTGGTGGCCAGGGTCTGAATCTGCTTGATCCAGCTCTGGTCGCCATTGGCGGCATAGCGGGCGACGAAGGAATCATTGTTGCCGGCCGCCACCGAGGTGGGCGTGAGATCGGCGGTGGAAGCGCCGGTGACGACGACGCCGCCGGAGGGATCGAGTGCCAGGCCATAGCCCGAGGCGGCACCGCCGCTGCCCAGCAGCTTGGACCAGGTTTGGTTGCCGGCGGAATCGTATTTGGTGAGATAGACGTCCTGCGTGCCCTGGTTGATCTGGTTGCCGAAATTGCCCGTGGCGGTGCCGATGACGTAGATGTTGCCCGAGGCATCCACCACGGTCTTCTGCGCCGAAGTGGTTCCGGTGCTGGCCTGCTGGTTGACGCTGACGACGCTGCTGGGCGTACCGTCCAGCCCCGACAGCTTGGTCAGACGGCCGGTCTGGTCGGCGGCGCTGGTGGTGGTGGCCGAGGTGGCGCTGTTGGTGACGGTGCTGGTTTCTGTGGCGCTGCCCGAACTGCCCACCATGTAGAGCGCGGGCGTGGAGGCCGCCGCGAAGGTAAGCGTCTCGTTGGCGCCGGGCGAGACCTGGATGCCGTAGGTGGCATTCTTGGTACTGGTGGCGGTGTCGCCTTGGGTTGTCTTCTGCAGGCGGGTTGTGAAGCCGCCCGCCGAAAGCTGGCCGTTGATGTAGCCGATGACGTTGCTCAGCGTCAGGCCGCCCTGCACCTGGCTCAGGTCGATATTCACATTGGTGGTGGTGCCGCCTTTTTTCACCGCGATGGTGAAACTGTCAGAGGCCGACAGGTTCGCCATCGGGTTGTTGATGTTGGCGTCCGTGACTAGCTGCTTGGTCTGGTAGGTGTAGCTGGAGAATGCGATCGACGCCGTCGAGGTCACCTGATCGGAGGGCTTGGCCGCCTGCAGGGTGAAGTTGTTGAACGACGTCGTGCCCAAATAGCTTTGCACCTGCGCCAGGCCCGTCTGAAAGCGGGTGTTGAGACCGGCAAGCTGGCCGGACGTGGCGGTGGGCTTCTGTGCCATCTTGGCGATATAGGCGAGCGTGTTGACGGCGCTGTAGAGGGCGAAGAGCTTCTGGTTGTCCTGCTCCATCTTGGCGTCGGGCGTGGCGCCCGGCGATAGCGGCACCTTGGACGTATTGAGGAAGTTGGTGGTGGAGAGGACGGCCGCGTCCTGCTTGGCGTCGTTGGTGTTGGGCGTGTTCCAGGGCGGATTGTCGGCCGAGGTCGCGTTGGGCTTGTTGCTGCTCTGCGCCGCCACGCGGTTGCCAGCGGCAATGGCAGACGGGCTCGCATTCAGCTGGGACTGGTAGTAGCCCAACAGAACCGAGGAATCCAAACCGCTGATGCCGGACGAAGACATGGCCGGATAATGACCAGGAGGATATTAAGCGCGGCCTAATGAAAGCCGGACAAATGCGCGCCAAACGTGTTTAACGCCGTGTTAAATGGCCGAAGACGACACTGGCGCGATGCACGCCGCCACCAGTCTCTACGACCAGGGCCTGAAGCTGTCGTCCCAGGGACGGCACCTGGACGCCATTGGCTGTTTCGAGGCGGCGCTTTCGCAGACGCCGGAAAGCCCGAAAATTCTTTTCGCCCTGGGCAACACCGCCTGCGCCTTGGGGATGCCGGCCCCGGCCGAGCTGTTCTTCCGCCGTGTGCTGGCAGCAGAGCCGGGCCGGATCGAGGCGCTGGTCAATCTGGGCAATCTGCTGCGGGCCAACGGCCAGTTCGAGGCCGCCATCGCCTTGCTGCAGCCGGCGGCGGCGCAGAACCCGCAAAGCCCCGAACTGGCGCTCACCCTGGGCTCGGCCTTCCGCGAAAGCGGCGACCAGCCGAACGCCGTTCAGTGGTATCGCGCCGCGCTGGCAGTGGAGCCCCATTTCGCGCCTGCCCTGGCCAACCTGGCCGACCTGCTATGCGATGCGGGCGAATGGACCGAGGCCCGAACACTGTATGACGCCGCCATCAAGGCAGATCCGAACAATCCGCAGGCGCGGCTGAACCGCGCCATCCTGCATTTCCTGAACGGGAACCTAAAGGAAGGCTGGCGCGATTATGAAGCCCGGCTCGCCGTGCCCGGGAAGGTGCCGGCACTTGAACAGCGTTTGCCGGCCTGGAACGGATCGTTCAAACGCACCCGCCTGCTGGTGCGGGCCGAACAGGGCGTGGGCGATCATATTCTCTTCGCCAGCCTGATCCCCGATCTGCTGGCGCGGGCCGGGGCCGAAGGCGGCAGCGTCATCCTGGAGTGCGAATCGCGGCTGGTACCGCTGTTCGCCCGCTCCTTCCCCGGCGCCACGGTGAAGCCTTGGCAGCTGAAGACCATCAACGGCGTGATCACCGCCACGCATGACTGGCTGAAAGCGGCAGGCGGCGCCACCGCCGCGATCCCGATGGGCAGCCTGCCGAAATATCTGCGCCCCCGCATCGACAGCTTCCCCACCCCGCACGCCTTCCTCAGGCCCGACGCGAATGAGACGGCGCGCTGGAAAAATATTTTCGGCGGCCGCGCCATCGGCATCTGCTGGCGGTCCGGCAAATCGGGCGGCCATCGTTCTGTTCAGTATGCGCCGCTGGAAGCCTGGGGCGAGTTCCTGCGCGACCTTCCCGGTTCCTTG
>Ga0316227_1000851_pt1 | contig 38095 bp, 66 predicted proteins | sample TBH18019metaG_FD_206012 | JGI IMG/M metagenome (GOLD analysis project Ga0316227, IMG submission 206012) | Freshwater microbial communities from Trout Bog Lake, Wisconsin, USA - TBH18019 | ecosystem: Environmental > Aquatic > Freshwater > Lake > Hypolimnion/Profundal zone | place: USA: Wisconsin... | reverse complement strand
TTGAAACGAATTGCTTTCTTTGTAGGGATAGCAATTGCTGCTCCTGTCTTAGGATTACGACCAGCGCGACCTTGACGTTCAATTACATCAAATGTACCTAAACCAACCAATTGAATTTTACCATCACTTGCCAAAGCTTCGTTGAATGCTTCTAATACTGCGTTGATGATTTTCTTACTTTTGTCTTTTGTAAGACCTGTTTTCTTTGCGACAATCTCTGTCATTTTACCTTTGTTCATGTTTTTTGTTTTTTTATTGTTATTAATTGTTTTACAAATATACTAATTTTTTTCGAACTTTCAATGTTTTTAAAAAATTATTTTAAAACTTTCTTCGTGGTCCATACTGGATTCAAACCAGTAACTTATTTCTTAGAAGGAAATTACTCTATTCAGTTGAGTTAATGAACCATTTTTATTTATACAAATATAAGTTATTTTTTCTTAAAAACCTAATTTTTAGGGAAGATTTTTTATTTCTTCTAATAAATTATCATTAATTATATCCCAATTTGGAACTGAATCTACTTCTTCAAATCTACCTGATAAAGTAATTCCATTAACTTTTTCAAAATAATCTAAAAATTCATTAGCTGCCCAAATTGCGTCTGATGGAGTATTACCTCCCCAAGAATAATGTAATGTATATAATGCTTTTATAAAAAGTTCTTTTTCCATATTTTCCTTTTTTTGTTATTACAAATATAAGTTATTTTTTCTTAATTACCAAAATTATTTTTTGAATTTTTAATGCTATTAAAATTTATTATTATTTGAGTTAAATCGTCTAAATGTTTATTATATTCATCAATATTTGATGATTTTTTTAAATCTTCTAATAAACTAATTTTATTAGATAAAGCATACCCAAATTCCGATATTCTAATTTTTTTAGACTCTATAAATGAAGGTAGATTTTCTCTTATTATCATATGTACATCAACTACTCCAACTCTATAAGAGTCTGAATAAGTAGGGTGTACCCAATATCTCTGTTTTTCCACACTTATTGTATTACCAATATTTGGAATTACATTTATATTCATTCTACTACATATATCAAAAGCCATATCTTGAGTTACAACAAAATCCCAATCATTACATTTTCTATCTAATAAAGGTCTCCCATTTAATAAATGACATTTTATTGCTCTTGAACCAGTTAAAACACCACCAACCTCAGTAATAATATTGATAAGTTTTTTATTTGGATAAAATAATCTTAATTTATTATTAAATCTTCTTGATATGTCAATTTTTGTTTCAAATGATTCTGTTAAATCAGAGTTTGTTAAAAGTTCAAGTTTTATATATCTTATAAAAGATTCGTCTAATCTATTCATTTTTTAAATTTTAATAATTCTTCTAATTAAGAGGATTAATTTTCAATTTCTTTTTTCCAAACATCTTCAAAAGATTCTTCTTTTAGATTAAGCTGTTTATTTAAAGAACTTTCTCTACCTTTTTCATAAAAGTATTCAGCCCAAATTTTTAAATGATAAATTATATATTTTTCTGATAATCCTATTTTTACTAGTATTTTTACTAAACTTTTCATTTTAAAATTTTATTAATTATTCTTTCTCTTTTTTGATGTTGATTCTCAATATATTTTTTATGAATGAAAACTATATTTTCTTCTTCGTATTCTTTAATATGTTTATTAAATAAACTTTCAATTTGAAATACCTCATAAAATTTTTGCCTACTAAATCCAGCATACTTAGTCTTTTTAATAGTTTTCCATATAGGAATATGGATTTTTTTACCAAAAAATAAAAATATTTTTAATTTAAAAATATTTTGTTTTTGTAGAATAAAACCTGAAAAAGTAATTCCTTCATCTATAAAAGACCCTCTATATTGTATATTATTTACTTTTTTATAAACCCAACAATTATGTTTAATTTTTTCTACAATTTTCATTTCTACAAATATAATTTATTATTTAATAATTTCATTAATTATTCTTTCTCTTTTTTCTACCTCACTTTCTAATCTAACTTTATGAACAATTATAGGTTCAACAACAAAAGAACTAAATATTTTTTTAGTTTCTTCTACCGAATAGTAATCTTTAAGATCAATTATTTTATTATTTTCAAATTCACCAATACTATTCCATATTGGGATTTGTTTGGGATTTCCAAGTCCAAACCAAGTTTCTTTTTTTATAAAACTTTGTTTTTCTATATAAAACTTAGCATAAATATAACCATAAGTTATATATTTCCCTCTATACTCTATACCATCTATATTTTTATAGACCCAACAATCATGTTTAATTTTTTCAATAATCATATTTTAATTTTTTACTTCTTTCTTAAACATAGAAACAATATCATTAGTTGATACAGCAAGTGCTCCAAATTGGTTATCCGAAAAATACTTCTGAACTAACTCTTGTTGATCATAAGGTTGTATATTACACCACCAATCTTGACTATCTTTTATATCCTTTTTATCTATTTCTCTTGATAAACCAAATTCTAATTTTAAACAAACCTTATCAATAAACTTATCACTTTCCATATCAGCTCTTAGTTCCTTAATTGATTCAAGAACATCATCCTTATAGTTAACACCATTAGAACCGATCCATTGGATATAACTTAGTATTTTTTGTTTAAACTCTGTTGATATAACAGATGTATAACTTAATGCAGTTTCTAAAGAATCTAATTCTTCATTTTGCCAATGATTTACTACTCTTGCCATAATTATTTATTTTACCAATCAATTTTTATTGAATAACTACCTGCTTCAAGCAAGCCTCTTTTATACAAATCATTTGCTAAAGTATAAACACTAGGATAAAAACTACGATGCCAAAACATTTCAAGTTGCCAATCATATTCTTGGTTAGGAATTGGTTGATTAGGATCACGTGCTAACCAAACATCAAACTTAACACCAATTTCATCCCCATTCACTATCTCAGGAATTAAATCATTCATTTCTTCTTCTTCATCTTCCCAATAATCACAAGGAACTTCTATATCAAACATACCTCTACTTTGACAACCATATTGTTGTTGAAAGTGATAAGGTTTTCCATAAGTTTCCTCAACTAAATCATCCCAATCCCTACAATTTATTACTTTTATAGTAGTTACTTTTAACATATTTCTTTACTTTTTTGATAAATCAAATATATGAAAAAAATTTGAATTTTCGTTGATTTTTCAAAATTATTTTTCTTCCAATAAATAATTTAAAATTTGTTCTCTTTCCCATGTATTAGCATCCATAATTCTAACTATATTCCCTTCTTCATCATATTCCCTACCTATAAAAATTCCATCTGATGTTTCATAAGCAATAATTCTTTCTTTAGAATCATATTGTTTTACAGAACAAAATCCATTCTTTTCTTGATAATATTCTATATCACCTTCTCTAAATTTAAAAGGGTATTTCTTTATACGAAATATTTTTGAAATATCCCATCTTTGTAAACTATCTTTATCCATAAATTATTTATTAAAAACTTTATCTAATGCTTCATGTTGAGTATAATGAAGTTTTTCTTTCGCTAACTCATAATCAGCCCACACAAATTCATCCACTTCAGGAAAAGGTATAGGACGATTTGTCACCATAGAGTGACAAATCGTGTCTATCTTATTCCAATCATCAGTGAAATTAACTAAAAAAGGTACTAAAGTTTTCCTCCCTGACTTAAAAGGAAAAATACCCAATGGTTTTAATCCATCTATATCCAAATCTTCTAATTTAATAGAAGTTTCTTCAAACAACTCTCTAATAGCAGCAGATTCATAATCTTCTCCATCATCTACTAAACCTTTCGGAATAGACCAAATACCATTAGAATTTGTAGCATGACAAATTAAAACTTGTCCTACTTTATTTTTTAAAAAAATACCACAACTATATTTCATCACTTTCATTTTAAATATAAATAATCAAAATCAATTTTATCCCCATCAATTTCTAATATAAGAAACTGACCCACACCAACCGTATCTATAAATATAACACCTTCATTACCATTTATATTCATTTCAATCTCATCAGTCGCTGTATGCCCTACAATATGTAGATAACCTTTTAGATAATCTTCTTCCATTTCTGTTTTGTGAGCCCACAAAGGTCCTCCAAATGGCATTCCGCCTTGTCTTAAATAACCTACATCAAACAAAGGATCATAATTACATTGGTATAATACATTTAATTTATCAGCAATAGTTTCATTACCATTAAAAAATCTTGTGTATTTAGGATGTAAGTTAGTTAAGTATTCATCATTCCATTTATTAATTACACCAGCATGAGTAAATAAAACATTATTAACTTGATAAGCTAATTCAAAATTAGCTGTCTTAAACTCTTGATGTAAATCATGAGCCATTTCTGTTCTATATCCAGCACATATAAATCTTTGTTGATTATATATGTATTGTAAATCGTGATTACCTATTAATAAATGAACTTTATCAGGATAAGCCATCTTAACTAAGATGATTTCTTTTAAGTTGTGTAAGATTAACACATTCATTATTACAAAGCTATCTGTATAATCCCCAATAAACACAACTTCGTCATAATCATCTATTGGGTAATGAAATTCCTTATGAATACCTAATTCATATTCATTTCTCCACCAATCAAATTTTTGATTATTTCCGAAAAGTACTTTTTTCCATAAATCTCTTCCATGAATATCACCACAAACTAAAACTCTTTTTTTCATATTCTTCATTTTTACCTTACAAATATACAAAAAAATTTTCAAACTTTAATATATAAATTATGATTTACATAAAAATGTTTGAAAATTATTTAAAAGATAAAGAGGATGTGAAATTTCACATCCAACATGCTCGTATTCCAAATGAATATAAAGAAATAGCTTTAAAATTATTAAAATCTTATACAAGAGTTAAAAAAAGCGTAATCTATGAATTAGAACTTCATCCTGATTTAAAGAAAAAAATAAAAGAAAAAAACCTACCTGACGGGTTTTCTATGGGTATAGATAAAAATGGTTTCTTTATACAAACCCATCGTTGTCGTAGTAAATCTCATCCAAGTCCTGATAAAATCACTATTAAGGAAATTAAGTTTGTTGATTCAACAGGTTAAATACTGTATAATATAGTAGGTTGGTCTTTTTTTATTTCTATTGTTGGATAGATTTTACTAAAATTATTTGGATTGAATCCACTTGTTATAAGATGAACACCATTTTTTGTAGGAACTTCTAAATATAATGTTGCTTTAACATTTTCTAAAAACTCTTTAACTTCATTAACAAATGGTAGATGCTCTAAGTCTAAATCCAGTATCCATTTCTTATTTGTTTCATTATTAAACTGACCACAAGCAGATAAGTATGCTTTTGGTACAGCTCTATAATCTTCTTGTTCTAAGTAACCAGCAATTAACAAATTAGTTTTATAAGCTATTTTCTTAAAACTTCTACGATTTAATCGTATATATGCTCTTGCACGATTTCTATCACATATTTCTATGATACGTTCTTTATATTTATCAAAATCTTCTTTTGATTTTATATAAAAGTTATCTATGTTGATAACATCAGTTGCCATATCGGGGTTTTCTTTGCGCCGGCGAAGCACTTGACAAAGATAAAAATCATCTTCACTATCAAACTCCACAAAGTTCTTTATTAATTCAAAATTGTTTACCATTATTAATCATTTAATAAATTATCAATAAATTTATTTCTTTCTTCTATTAACCTTTCATTTTTTGGTGAATTTTTATATACTAATATATTATCTATATCAGATATTCTAATATATCCTATACCTTTATCGTCCTCATAGAAAATAGACCAATCACAATTAATATCTTTTATACAAAAATCATAATATTTTTCAGATATATGATATTTACCAAATGGACCATTTTTACCATTATAAGAAATATTTCTATCTGGATTTTCTGTAATATACTTTATTATATCTTGTTTTAAGACTTTTCTTTTATAAGAAAAATATTTTCTCTTAGCTCCTACTAAATCAGTGATAATATTTACTAAATTATTATTAGAATCATATTCAAAATATTTAATATTACCATTAGAATCTTCATAATAAATTTCATTCCCAAATTCATTATAATCTTTTTTCCAAAGAAGATAATGGTCATCAATATAATCTTCACAAGTAATTATATTACCTTTTTCATCTTTTACTAAATAAGGGAACTCTTCTTCTAATTTAGGTGTATAGTTATGATGGAAAATCATAAACATTTCCAATTCTTCTTTAGATTTTATTTCAGATCTTTTTATTTCTTTTACAAACCTTAAATACCTAAAATTTTTATACCATTCAATATTTTCTTTAATATAAAGCATAATTTCTTGGCCGCCTAATGATCCTTCATTAATACTTCCAAGCAAAATAGAGAAAATACAATTTTTTTCATGCTCTGATAAATTATCTAATTCTGAACGTTTAAAAGTTTCATTTAAATCTACCCTTTCAACAAATTCTTTTATTTTACCTTTTACTAAAAAAGGTTTTAACATATTAATCCAACCTCTTAATACCGAACTTTTTTCTTTTGACATAATTTTTATATTTTGATAAATCAAATATACGAAAATTATTTGAAATTTTCAAATTTTTTATTTTTTATTTTAGTATAATAATTTATAGAGATTTACTATTCTTAAATGTTCTTTTATTTCTTTTTTAATATGCTCTTTTGCTATAGGATGAATGTGATTAATTTCAGTATCATTAATAGAACTTAAATCTCCAATATATTTATCATAATTAGAAAAAATATCTTCATAAGTTGTAAAAGATTTTATATAAAATATAACCATCTTTTCTTTAATACTAAGTAATTTACTTTTTCCATAATCAACACTAAGTGGAGAAGAACGAGTTCTAAATAATATCCAATTATCTTCTGTATATCCACCTCTTTTAGCAAAAAAATCAAATGAATATAAATATTCATCCAATTTTTCTTTCTCAATAGGTTCTCTTATAACAACATCATCTATATTACCTATTAAGGTAATAAATTTTTCAATTATATAATTAGGCATTAATATATTTTCATTAAGCATAATAGTATTAAATGTTAGTAAATTAGTTGCTTGTATATGAGTCATGATTAAATTTTTACAAAAATACAAAAAATAATTAACAAAAAAAAAGTTATGTGAGAAAATCTCACATAACTTTTTGCTATATATGAAGGGAAATACTACTTCTTTTTAGCTAAAATAGCCTTTTGTAAAGCAGGAGGTAATTTCTTTTGAGCAGCAGTTAAACCTTTTCCTTTTGGTTTTTCTTCTTTCTCATCAGCTTTTTTACCTTTTTTATCAGCTTTCTTATCTTCTTTCTCTTCTTTATCGTCACCTTTTTTACCTTTTTTACCAGCTTTCTTATCTAAGTAAGCTTGTAATCCAGCAGGTAGCTTTTTCTTTTCATCAAATTTTTCAAAATCAGATAAATAACTTTCTGTAGAATGTTCATATTCACAAACACATTCTTTTTCACCACATTCTGAACAAGTTTCATTTTCGTTATGAACGTGTGGAGCAGTTTCGCATTCGCACATATCATGTGGTTTACGACAAGTTTCGCATTCCATTGGAGCATCAATTCCTTCCATTTGCTCACGATTGTTTAGCATTGCGAAGTCTTCGTTAAATTTTTTTAAGTATTTCATATTTTCTCTTTCTTTTTTATTATATATTAAATGATAAAAGTCATTTTTTAACCTATATCTTTTTTAATAGCATGAGCTCCTTTAGCAGTTTCTTTCCAAATTGAAGATATTGCTTCTTTCCAAGATTTATCAGGATTTTCTTTTTTATATTTTCTAACAGAACTTAAAAAAGCAGCAGTTAATGTAATCGCAGGAATACCCATTCCAATAGCCATTCCAATTAGACCACCTTCATCTTCTTCTTTAATTAATTCAAACGATTCAAAAGTTTTTATATATTTCATTTATTATGTTTATTTTTATTATATATTAAATATATATTATGATTTTTTTAACTTTATTAGAAATTCTTCAACGTCATCAAACTTAATAGATAAAAGACCACTTCCATTTAAATCTTCAATTGGACAAGATTTTAATTTATCTAAATAATCAGATAATTCCTTTATGAATTTATTACATAATTCTAAACTATTAGTTTTTTTTATTTTATCTGAATATATTTTTTTGTAATAATTTATATAAAATATATATCTACTAACTTTATCCATTTTTTTATACTTTTCAAGTTCAACCCCAAATACTTCTCCTTGAGATCTATTTTCCTCCTCTTTAGGTTTTTCTACTTTTGGTAGACTCCCTTTTATAAGAGCATCTTTTTTTGCTTCTTTATCTGTATTTCTAATAAATAAATCATCATCAGATTCTTTCCACCAACCTTTATCAGTTGATACATGTATAGGGTGATTTAATGATTTACTAATATCACTAAATCTTTTTTGTTGCATAGATTTTGGTATGAAGTTTTCATCACCACTATACCCACTCTCAAACATCCTAAAACTAAATAAGTGTTTCATAATTAATATATTATATTTCTATTATATATTAATTATGAAACACTTAAAAATTATTAGAATTATTTAAAAAATTATCCCCTCAATTTATTGAATATATCTTTACCCAATTCAATATCACCAAAACCAACTTCACCCTCTGAATTAGAATACTTAAACAAATAATCTTCATCATCTATAGCCAACATTGTCCATCCATACTTAGATAACTTATCTTTTATATCCTTGATGTTTTTTTGTTTAAGTTCTTCATATCTTTGTGCATAACTTACACCTTCATCATCTTCATCATCTTCATCAATTTCTGAACCCATTTCAGATATGTAATCAAAAACACCCGTATCACCAAATCCACCACCAAACAATCTATCTAAAATATCTGCTTCGGCATCACTGATTTCTTTAATACTTATTTGACTTAACAAATCATCACCATCTTCAAATTGAAGATCTTCATTAGTACCAAAGCCAATGCTTATTTCATCATCATAAGTTTTTAATACTTCAATAATAGAGATAACTTCATCTCCTTTCATTGTCATAAACTCACTCATATCAAATTCATCAGCATAATTACCTGAAAATGTTGCTAAGTAATTTTTATCTACATCAATTGATTTGATATCTAACTCACTTAATGTATCTTCTGATACATTTTGTCTTACAATTTGTTCTACTACAACCTCAGCAGGTAGTCCTGTATGAATATGATTATCATTATCTTTAAAAGATAATGGATTTTCACTTAGAATCTCAATTTCATAATCAGTTAACAACTCTTTAATCTCGTCTGTAATTTTTATCATATATTTAATTTAATTTTTAACTATTGGTTCTGCACCATAAAAAACAACTTCAACAGGATTTTCTATTGAACTAAATTTAGGCATATCTATCCTAGTAATAACATTTCTCTCAATCTCCATATTAGGATTTTTGTGAGCATTGTGTTTCTTAGGTAGAGCTTCCAATTCTTCAATTGAAAGTGGTTTCTTTATACGAGTTTTTCTAATATAAGAACCTCTCTTGAACTTAGGGTGAAGATCACTCCAATTCACACCTTTTTCTTCCATCATCAAATCTTGCATTTGACTACCATTTAGACCTTGAAGTCTTTTGTGAGAAAAAAGACTTTGTGCCAACATAGAAACAGAGTTCTTAGTAGCATCTTTTTCTCTCCATAGCAATTGCTTACACGCCCATTCCATAGTTGGAACTTGATATATACGACAATCAAAGTTAGCTACCTTTTCGTGTTCAGGTAGATAATCATATCTTTTATCATTGAAAAAAGTAACCAATTTACCAGTTAGTTTGGACAAAATCTTTTGCTTTTCCCCATTGTGGTAAATCGGTGATTTCAAAGAATCACTATATAGAACCAAAGTTATTTCGTCCGATTGGGTGAATGATATAACAGCTCCAGTTTCTTTTACAAGAAATTCGGCAGTATCAATCATTAAATCAGTTAGACCTTCATCAAAAGGTTTTTCTAAACCTTTACAAAAATTATGAAAGTTGTTTCCATCCAGACGGATGATAGTAGGGATTAGAGGCATCATAACTTCAGGGGAATAATTCTTCTCAAAGAATTTGCATATATCTGATAACTTATTATTTTCCATTTTATTTTATTTTAAAAATTTACACTATACCAACTACTAAACCAAATTATATACTCATAAAAAAATACAGAGTATAGTATAAATATAAAAACTAAACTCACCATTACAGGAAGATTATCATGGTATTTGATAAACCCATCACATATCTCCATAAAGATATAAAACATAAGTATTCCTAGAAAAAATCCCTTCATCATATTAATATGTATTTGTACTTAATTCTAATTTAGATAAATCAACACCTTTTAATCTTAACTTACCTTTCCATTGTCTTACAAAAACTCGTAAAGCACCAACATCACCATGATTATCCCAATCAAAACGAGACATTTCTCTTGGTGCTATATCAGCAAATGTTTTCTTTAACAAAGTTAAATCTTTGTCTAATAATTCCCTCTCAACCTCTTTATCCAATTGTGGTTTAGTATCTACCACAGCAACTTTAGCAACTTCTTCGGTTGGCTTGTCGTTGACATGGTCAAGCATTTCTTGAAGAACTGCTTTTTTGTTCTTCATTAAGAAGTGTTTTGATTGACCTTTATACTTTGGTGACCTTAATAATACATCTACGATTTCTTCTTTTAACATATTTTCTCTTTTTTGATAAATCAAATATACGAATTTTTTTTGAAATAAAAAAAAGAATCTTAATTAAGATTCTTTAATATTATATACGATAATCTCCATAGAGTTAAAATTAAGAAATATAGTGGTAAATACACAGGATGTCCTGCTATTAGTTTAAGTTCACAAAAAACTATACCACCACCAACTACTAATATAAATAGTATGAATCTTATCTTATCTTCTAATGAATCATACTATTCATTAGATTTGAATAACCATTTCTTCATTTTACTTTGTTTGTAATTGTGAAAAACTTTTTACAAAATTAGCTTTTACTGCTCCTGTTCTATCTTCTAGTTGAAATTGATAATTTATATGTAAATTATCAATGTAATTTACATTTATAGTATCTTGTTTACCATCTAAAGAAACTATTCTTACTGTACTATTATGTACATCATATCCACAAGCGGTCAGTAATAAAACTATAGCTGCTATAATTATCTTTTTCATATTATTATTTGTTATCATTATATTCTTTATAGTTTTTTATCACTTTATAAGGGGCTGAATTACAATAAATTCTTTTCGATCCAATTTCTATATAATTTGTTCCTCTATCAGACCCAAAATAAAATTCATTATCATCCGTATATGTTGAAACAGTATCTTTATACCCCGGATAAAATACTACATATTGTATATATGTTCTATAGTGTTTAGGTTCTACTATTGGTTGACTTAAGAAATGACAACCCATTAGGGTTGTCATTATTACCAAAGTTATTATCTTTTTCATACTATATTATGATATGGTTATAACCTATACGGTTAATTTCGTTCAATACCATTTGACTATCTTTAGATGATACAAAATCTTGATATTCTGTATTAATCTTTAATCCAGCATCTCCTAAAAGTTTTAGTATTTCTTCTAAAGTTAAGAAGTTAGCAAATGCTTCATCTAAGATTGTATAAGAACTTTCTGCTTCTTCACCTAATCTTTGACCCAAAGACTTTAACAAAGGAAACTTCTTTTTAAGAATAGTTTCAGTATGACAATCGTAGCAACAATTTTCAGTTTTCCAATATGTGTAAGGAGTTATATGAATACTAAACTCTGGGTCCATATTACCTAATGTATTAGTTATTCCAGGTGTATCATCTTTATAGATAGCAAACAAAAACTTATCATCAATAAATTCTTTTTGATCTTCTACTATTTCATCCTCATCATCATCTTCCTCTATTTCATTCTCATCTTCTTGAACCTTTTCCCAAACAGCTCCAAAAGTACCTGCCCCAATAGTTGTAGGCATTGATGCTTGTGCAGCTTGTGGAATATTAACTCCCATAGATTTCAACATTTCATCCATACTATTTATGGTGTATAAAGGATCTAATCTTTTAGCCATATCCATATCTCTATAGAAACCTGCTCTTTCAAAGCTCTTTACTATATCATGCCAATCTTCACTTGATGAAATAATATATTTATCTTTATCCCCTTGACTATCACCTAATTGTACACTTAGACCTTTTCCTTTTAAGGCATCTTTGATTTCAACAGGTAAATCTTGATGCTTCTCAATCTCAACACCATCTTTTTCTAAGTGGAAAACATATTTACTTTCTTCAAATAATCTCAATAAAGCCTTACCATTTATATTCTTAGGTAATTTTTCCAATAACTTAGCTGCAAATGATTGGTCAATTTCTAACTTAGATTCAGTTGCAGGTGATATATAAAATGAATAACCATTTAATGTGATTTCAGTGGTCATTGCATCAATTCTTGCTTGTGTCAATTTATAATCTGCTTCTAAACCATCAATTATCTTTTCTAAGGAGTTTAGAGCAAATCTTTCTTTATTGATTCTATCTTCAGTTGTTTCTAACTTAGATTTCAATTCTTGTAATTTCAACTCTTTCGCTTTCTTAGCAGCTTCTTCCATATAGTTTGATCTACTAACAGGAGTATCAATTTCTACTTCGGCTTGTGGTTCGTTTCTTGATTTCAATGAATTAACTAACTCTTGTAATTCATCTACTTCTTGTGGTTCATCATCAAATAACAAAGAATCTAACTTTGATAAAGTTGATTCGGATAAGTTATCAAAGTTAGATAACTCTCTTAATCTATCAATAGGTTTAACTAATTCTTGGGCTAAATAAAGCTCAATATTTCTGTTAGAAAACTTTTCTACAGAAACGAATTTATAGTCAGGAAATACTGATAGTTTGTTGTAAGGAACGGTGTCGGAGTTAAGTATATCTTCAATATACCTTTTACGGGTTTCAAAATCAGTTTTATTAGTATCACTGATTTCTTCAAAATCTATGGTATCATCATCACAGATTGTGAGTTTAAATACTACATCATCTAATCCTAGACCTGAGATGTATCTACCTTCAATAGTTGCTTCTTTAGCGATAAAGTTGATACCTAAAGCTTTTGCTGTAAATTGTGCTATCTTTTTAGATGGCTTGATTTTACCTATTTTTTTTTCCTCTACTTCCGTAGGTGTGTCAATAATTTTGTAATCCATATTTTTGTTTTATTTTTACAAATGTAAGTAAATTTTTTGAAATAAAAAAATTAAAGTAAATTATTTATGATAGCTTCTCTTCTTTTAAAGATATTATAGGTTTGAATATCAATTTGTGATACTAGATTATTATTTTCATCAAATGTATATAAATATCCATATCCATTAGAATTTTCGTGATAAGTTTTATTTCCTTTTAAATCATATCCCATTTTAATCCAATAACCAAATTCATTTTCCCAATATGCAATTCTTTCTACATCATCTTTCTCTTCATATGGAAAGTCTTTTATTCCTAATTGTTGTGCTCTTGTCATAATTAAAATTATATACAAATATATAAAAAATATTTCAAATAAAAAAATAATATATAATCTATGAAATACTTAAAATTATTTGAAGAAACCGAATATTGGGGTCATTTAGGTGCAGGTATCCTACCGATATGTAAAGAAACTAAAAGATTACTTGTTCCTTTTAGGTCAGGTTATGTTTTAGAACCTCACACTTGGGGTGTTTGGGGTGGAAAAATTGATTTAGGAGAAGAAGATGAATATGAAAGAACTCTAAGTGTAGATGCTTCTGTTGAAGCAGCAGCTAAAAGAGAGTTTGTTGAAGAATCTGAATATGATGGAGAAATTAAATTAATTCCTGCTTATGTATATAGAGATGGTTCATTTGCTTATCATAATTTCTTTGGTTTAGTTGATTATGAGTTTGAACCTGTCTTAAATTGGGAAACTGAAAGATTTAAGTGGATGACTTATGAAGAATTATTAGCTTTACCAAAAAAGCATTTTGGTTTAGTTGCTTTACTTAAAAATAGTTCTAAAGAATTAGAAGCATTATTAGGTTAAAAAATTATTAATCACTAAGATAATAATGTGTTAAAAACATATTTGTTTTTATTTCCTAATTCACTGAGTGTCTTATGACTGCTCTCCAAAGGCGTTAATTTCCCATCATTGTATAACTCATTTTTTGTTATTTTTATCAAAATTAAATAAAAAATTTCATAAAATTACAATTTTTTTGAAATCAATTCATCTATAATAGATACTATCTCAGTTTTACTTATACTTCTAGGTCCGACTGTATTATTATGATCCCATTTTATGGATTCAAATAATTCTTGAATCTCTTTACTAGCTTTTAAAAAGTAGTGGGATTGTTCTGATTTATCTTCAATCTCATTATAAATTTTTCCGGCGTTTACACCAACCCTTCTCATTGAGAAATCAGGTGAGTCTTGTTTTTTTACAAATTTAAAATTTTTTGAAGATTTTGGTAAAACCTCTATTACTCTTAATTTACTTTGTAATTCCCAAATTTGGAAAACACAAGGAACATCATATTCAGTATTTAATAAAGTAAATGAGTTTGGTTCTAAATCCAATTCATATTTTAATTCATATTCTAAAGGAATCCTATTTCTAAATGAATCTTTCTTAAAGGATTTAGGTAAAATAAAGGCGATTGTATCTGCTTTTATTTCTGCCGCTTTTTTAAAAAAAGCAAATGCAATTGAACTTTGATTCCCAAAAGGTGGATTTCCTATTACTAGGATTTTTCCTGTTTTTTCTATTTTAAAATCAAACCAATTTTGTTTTAAAATACCATTACATTCAGGTTCAATATCTAATCCTATTAAATTAGGGTGGTTAATATTTTTATAAAAAGAACCACTACCTGCACTTGGTTCTATTACCAATGAATATTCATTCAAATTTAATTTTTCTATTAATTCTATTGCTAGAAATTCTTTGGTATAGAATTTGTCGTTTATATTTTTTCTATTTTTTGCCATATTTTTATATAATAAATAAAAGAAAATGTTGATTTTATAATAAAACATTTTCCTTTATAAGGATGTTCTTAAAATCAGTAAAATTAATAGCACATTGAACTCTTTTTTGGTCTACATGATCTCTTTTAAATCTTAATTTAACTATAGCATCTCCATATGATTTTTTAAATTTATTCATAAAAGTATGCCACTTAGCATCATCATCATATGAGTTAGATATACCATCCATTTCTTTTTTTAAAGAAATCTCATCTATATGATTACCAAAATATCTACTCCAATTTTCTTTTTTTACTAAAATTTTGTGTTCTTCTACTATATTGGATTTTTTTCCTTTCCAAAATCCAATATAAATAACAAAATCATGACAAGTTTGACTTTGGCGAAAAAAATCACCTAAACATACATCTGTACCATATTTTATATTTTTAATAGAAACTTTTTCGGTAGTATCCCATTTATCTGTATAATCTTTAGATTTTATAAAATCATTTTCATTAATGATTTTATCTTCATAAAGAAATCCATGTGCTTGTTTAGCACCTGTGCCTTTTTTAGGCACAAATACATCTAATAATTTTAGTTCATCATAATCTTGTTGAGTTAACAAACTCATTAGATATTGTTTGGTTTTAATATGTAAGGATTTGTATGTTTTTTCTTTATGTTCATTATAAGTTAATAACTTATTAACAATAACTTCTTTTTTAGTTCTATTTGAGAGTTTACGTTCTTCCATTTTTATTATTTTGATAAATCAAATACACGAAAATTATTTCAATTAAAAAAATTTATGTTAAAATAATGTGGTCTTCTAATTCCTTTCTCGGAGTATTACTAATCAAGTGAAACCGTTTACAACAATCTAGTATATATTTACTGTGTTCAACATTTTTCTCATTCACTACACCTAATGTCAAGTGAAATGTAAAGTAAGGTATTCTTGATATACCAACCTCCTCACGAATGCTTTCTGCTTGAGGGCAGAAAGCTCTCAACCACCAGTGCTCACTATTTGAACGTGGTTCAATCTCGTAATAAAAATCAATTTTATTACCTTGATACTTGTTAGCAACTGATTTGTATAAATCATTATTGCGTATAATATCATTAATTATAGTAACGTGAGTTCCTCTTAATGGAGGATTTAAGAATAAATTAAATCTTGTTTTAAGAAACCATCTGTAATAAGAGTGTAAATCACAATTAGTAGTAATTAAACAAACCTTCTTTGCAAGAACTTCCTCCTGCTTAAAGTGTTTTTTTGTTTTGTTTTCGGGGAAAAAATCTAAAACCCCTTGTGTCTTAAATGCTATCATTTGTTTTTATTTTATTATTAATACTCGTATATCTGTACAAGAAAAATTCAGATTCATGCAAGATCATGATATATATAATATAAATAAATATACATAATTACTTACAATTCCTGACTTTCAATAAACAATCCATCTAATATAGAATCTATTTTTAGACCTCTTAAAAAAGCAACTAATCCTGCATAAGAATCTTTATCATGTTCTTCTAATGCTTCTTCACAGTATAAAGTATGACCATAAGTTAATTTATCAGGATTAATATCAAAATACCAGTATATCGGACACCAACCAATACTACCCATGAAATTTTTATCACTATGATTTATTGTTATTAAAGAAAACCTGTCGGAAGGACAAATTAGTAAATTGTTTATTTCATATAATGAAAAATTACATTCAAAAGTATGAAACCATTCAACATTACCAAATGGATTGATAATTTTTCTAAAACTATCTTGTGGGTGTCTAATTTTGTGAATTACTTGATGAAATCTCATACTCTAATATTATTAATATCCTTCTAATTTGATTATCTAAACTCAAAAACTCAAGTTCTTCTGAATTATTCAATATAATAAATCTACATTTAGATACCATCTCTTCTTGAGATATTTGTTTACTTATTCTTGCTAATGCTTCTTCTTTTGTACAATTATCTCTTTTAATTATACGGTCTATCCGATTTTCTTTGTATGCGGTCACGCATATCAATTCATCAAATATAGTATATAAATCGGAATTAAACATAATGGCTGATTCTACTACACAAAAATCAGTAGTTTGCGAATCTATCCACTTGATTATTTCTTGTCTAACTATTGGATGTGTGATACTATTCAAGATTTCTAATTGTTTAGAATCATTAAATACTATATTCGCTATATATTTCCGATTTAACTTATTATCTATATAAGATTTTTCACCAAATGTTTTTTTCATAGATGAAATAATGGTTTCGTTTGATTCCATTATTTCTCTAGCTAATATATCTGTGTTTAATACAGGTATTCCTTTTTCCTTAAATTTTATAGAAACTGTAGTTTTACCGCTACCGATACCACCTGTAAGTCCTATCTTTATCATATTATTTATATTTAGCTGCCCTACCTCTTGTTTTAGGTGCTTCGGGCATTTCAGGTCTTGCTACAAAAAATGGATTTTTCCACATTGTGTATGTCATTGTAATAGTTCCTGACTTAAAAGTTTTTGGTTCACCTATCATTTCACGATTTCCGACTGTTGTGAAATCAATTTTAGCTAAATAAGCAATTTCTTCGCTTTTATCGGCGGCTGTTACTTTTTTAGTAGTTCTTTTCTTAGGCTCTGCGGCAGCAGGAGCCGTTTCTACATTCTTAGGTTCAGAAACTACAACAGTTCCTTTGGATTCTTCTAATAATTTTAGAAGTACGTCTTTAGTTTTCCCCATTAAAGTAGATTGTTTGTAATCTTTCCACTTTTCTGTTTTTAACAATTCACCAACTATGTCTGTTTTTGTTATGCTTGCCATATTTTTACTTTTTTGATAAATCAAATATACGAAAAAATTTTGAATTAAAAAAATTAATTAAGAATTAAGTATGGTATTAATTCTTAATTCTCTCCATTCATTTATACTTAAAAATCTTGATTTGTAATAGCTTGACATTTGTTCAGAATCATTTAATATTATGTAATATTCTATTCTCCCAATTTCATCTTGATCTTCATCTAATACTTTATAGTATTTTCCTAATGTAAGTTCAATAGCTCCAGACACATTAACACAAACTACTTTCATTCTTCTAATATTTTATTAATTACTCTTTCTCTTAACTCATGGATAGACATAAAATATTCTTTATAGAAATAGTTTATAAATGAATATTCATCTTCTTTTTCATAAATACGAACCCATATTTTTACATCTAAAAAATCATCTAATGTATAGTAATAAGTTCCTTTATAAACTTTATCAGGAATTAACATAGGATAATTCTCATTCTCTTCACTAAGAGTATCTTTGGCATCTTCTATACATAAAAGTTTAATCATTCTCTAATAATTTGTTAATTACCAATTCTCTCCATTCTTGGACGGTGATAAAATTCTCAGGTTCATAAGCACCGATATAATCAAAAACATCTAACCCATCATATATACCCCATAATGACCAATTAGTTTTATCATCCCAATCCTCTTCTGTTATATAATAAGATTTATATTGAATTAATTCCTCACCATCATCATCCAAAAAAGGTGAACATTTTTTAATACAAACTACTTTAATCATTTTCTAATATTTTATTTATACGTTGTTCTCTCCTTTTATCCAAAGAAATAAAACATTTTTTATAAAAGACCCCAAGATACTTATAATCACCTTCATCAAGGTAATATACTTGGATAATATCAATATTATCTGTAAATGATGATACATCTACATAATAATAATTATTTTTATTAACATAAGGGATTGGTTCATACGGATCTATGGATCTATAATACGAACTATCTGTTCTTACACAAAATACTTTAATCATTTTCTAATATTTTATTAATTATTTGCTCTCTTAATTTATAAGGTGATGTAAAATTAATTGCATCAAAAATACCTAATTCCCAAAACTTTTTAGTAGCTTCATCCCATTCTGATATATAAATATATTGTTCTGTATTATCATAATCTATATTAGATATATAATAAATATTACCTTTATATGCTTCCGCTATATCTTCCCAATCATAAGCAGTTTCGTTAATCATTTTACAAGTTTTGATACAAACTACTTTTACTCTTTTAACCATTCTGCGTCTATTTTTTCGTTTGAATCAAATACACACTCTTCAATTTCTACTTTATCATATTCTATACCCATATTTTCCAATGTTCCTGTCATTGTATGAATAATTGATTTGAATGAAATTAGGTTAGTATTATATTGTCTATATGTAATCATTAACCAATCAAATTCATCATTTTTCTTGAAAAGATTTCTTGATATATGAAACTTCATATATTTACAAATGTGGTGTAAAGGTGTTCTATCGTATCCTTTTTTTAATTTTAATCTTATATGTGACTCATAATATATATGAGAATCAGATTTTTGTTCATTTGGTAGGATTTCCACTTTCTGTCTAAGTATCTTTTGATTTTTATCAAAAAGATTTTTAGATAAATTGTTCATGACTTCTCTCCAAGATGTTCCGCTATGTTTAGAGCTTGTCATTACTTGGTTAGACTCTTTGTTTGTCTCATCAACTACAATAACGATTGGTTTTACTCCAATTTCTTCACAAGTCTTAATGAAGGTGTCATTGTTTTCTACGGTGATGTGAATTTCGTATTCCATATTTTTTATTTTAATATTTTATCTATTTGTATCTCTCTCCATCTTTTGAATGTAATAAAATTACCTCTAAAAAACTCATTAATATATTCATATCCACTTTCATCCCTATATATACTTATATATGTATATTCATACATCGGAATAGGTGCATAAACCACTTGGTTAATATTAATGATAATATCATCCCCAAATATATCTTTACAAGTTTTTATACATATTAATTTAGTCATTATTTAATATTTTATCAATTCTTCTTTCTCTATATTCGTCTAATGTATCAAAGTAATATTTGATAAAATCTCCTTCTTTACTGCGAATATGTATCAACCAACTATCACTATACCACTCTTTTCTATCTACTTCAAAAATCTCACCCTTTTTTATATCCCATGTGTAGCTTACACTGATTATCTTAATCATTTCCCAATATTTTATCTATTATGTATTCTCTATACTGACTTTCTGTTAAAAAACAATCTTTGTAAAATAGCCCTACCCATTCTTTATTCTCCTTTCTTATTGAAATAAAACTATTTTCATCACTATAATAATCAGCATAATATATTTCTCCACAAATTGCTTTTTCATCTGATGTTATAGATACCGTAACACAATCTTTAATACAATATAATTTAACTATCTCAAATAGAACCATTTAATATCTTATTTATTTTATCCATTCTTTTTTTATAAAAAAAATATTCTTCTTCAGTCATAAAATCTTTTATATGATAAATCCCTAAATAACCCCACTTAGGATTTTTCAAACAATTTTTATCCCAAACATATACTTCACCATTTTTTTTCATTTGATATTTTTCATAGTAATACATTGTTCCTTTATATACACGAGTTCTTTTCAATCTTAAACAGTTAGTAGATCTAATACAGAATAATTTATCCATTACTTGTCATTTTTTAACTTTTAAAACCAAAAATATAAAAAAATTTTCAAGTATAAAAATTAATATATAAATTATGAATAAACTTATTTCATATAACCTTTTTGAGAATCATTATAATTATAATAAATCTTATACTAATTTTATAAATGAAGCTTCCAAAATAGATTCTTTAATGAATAAAATAGGGTTTTCTGAAAAAAATGCTAAATTTTTAGATGAAAAATGTGGTCCACTAAGTATTTGGATGGGAAATAAAATAATTAATAATGAAAGGTTAAAATATAGTGAAGGATTAAAAAACAGTGATGTTTTATATTTTATTAATACAAATTCTAGTATAGAAACTTTATATGGTTATAAAATTAATTATATAATGGATTGGATTAAAGTAGGGTTAAATGGTTCATTAGGCATAAATAAAGATTTATCATTAGATGAACTATATAAAAAATCTGTACAATGGCATGAAAGCTTACAAATTGGAGAGGGTGATATTAATTATATAGAAAATAATCCTATATTAATAGATTATAGAGATGATAAAGGTATAGGATTTTATTGGGCTAATTTGGAAGTAAGTTATAGTGAAGAAGAATCTAAAAGAATGGGACATTGTGGTAATACAGGTGCTAAAAATACTTTATTTTCTTTAAGAAAAACAACTAAATTAAATGATAAATATACTTTAAATAAAAGTATATTAACTGCTTCAATAGGAGATTCAGATGGTAAATTATGTCAACTAAAAGATGCTGGAAATAAAAAACCAGATGATAAATATCACAAATATATAGTAGATTTATTGTTAACTGATAAAGTCAAACAAGTTGGTGGAGATATTGAATATAGAGCATTAAATGATTTTAGTTTATCTGATTTAAATAATTCAGAAATTAAATATTTATATGAGAAAAAACCTTTATTATTTAATACTTATTCATCTAAATTACTTTTAGTAAAAATTGAAATTCTTCCTGAAGAAAGTCTTCATACTTACTTTGAAATTAAAATAGATTGTGATGATATATCTAAATATGTTAATGGAGGATGGAATGTATCTAGTTATAAAGATAAAAATGGTAATAAAAAACATATAGATATATTTGAACATATTTTATCAGGTGATATGTATTTAGATTATAATTCATATGATGGAGATTGGAAAATGGGTATAAAATATTATCTAAATGAAGAGAATAAAAATAAAATATGGGCATTACTTAAAATAAAAGCTAAAGAAGAAAATATTGATTTAGAAGATGATTTAGAAGATTCAATTAAAGAATTAGATTATGATGAATTAATTTCTATTTTAAGAGATGTTATTAACGATTGTGAAGCTAATAGTTATTATACTTATTATTATAATAAATTAAAAAATTGTTTAGAATTTTATGGAAATGTTATACAATTAGATGATGAAGGAATAAAAATTAATGCAGATTTTTATTCAATAACTAAAAATTTAGATCAAGGAGATATTGATTTAGCAATTGATAATACCTCAAATTATGATGATGCTCTATATGAATTAATACAAAATGAAACAATAGAAAAACCTAATTTTTCAATAGATGAAAGATGGGAACCTTCTATTGATGAAAAAGATTATAATGAATTATTATCTGAGAAATTAGATGAATTACAAAAAAATTAATAATAAAAATGAAAAATTTAATACCATTTGCTTTTTTTGAAGCAATTAAACCAGAAGCAAAATTATTTATGGTTAGAAAAACAATTATGACTATGTTTTCTGATAAATATAACAATAATGATACATTACAACATGGTAATATTGATTTTAGTAAATTTGTACCACAAATCGGAGACGTAGTTAATTCTTACTTAAAAACTAAAAATATTGATGAGATATACAACATGTCAAAAAAACAATTAAAAGATAAAATCTTCACAGAAATTGATGAAAAAGTCGTTAACAAACTAAAAAGAAATGACCAATTCAAAAAATTATTTTTGGATAAATCAAAATAATTTCATATATTTACTTTATAAATAAATATGAAAAGAAATAATATTATATTTAATATATAGATTATGAATTTTAATGAATCAAATATAATAACTTTAAAAATAAAGATTAAAAGTTTATCAAATGAAAAACTGATAGATGATAAGATCTTTATGTATACTGGCTGTTATAATTATCTTTATAAATGTTTTGAACAAGTAGAAGATAAAGATTTCTTAAATGAAGTTAAAGAGAAATTTAATATAAATGAAATTGAACTTCGCTCAATAATAAGTCAAATTAAAGTTAAAAAAGATATTGAAATTGTTAATAATAAGAAAAAATTGAATAGGATTGAAGAATTATATAAATCTATTAAAGAGTCCAATAATTCAAAGAATATATTTAAATGGATTCAAAAGATAGAGTTTCTTAAAAAATCAATTAAAAATAATGAAGTTTTTGGTAAAAGATTCTTACTACAATCTATAACTAAAGACGCTAATAAAGGTATTAGAGATTCTAAGAAAATAAAAGAATGGAAAGAAAGTCGTAAAAGAAATATTTATATAATAGGTGAAGCAAATCAAAAAGGAAATAGATTTATTAATTTTGATTTACATAATAATCAATTAATTTATAAACCTAATTTTGGTTTAAAATGTGTAATAGAACTTCATAAATACAAAAATAAAAGAATAGATTTTAATAAACTTCAATATCTTATTGATAATAAAGAAATTTCTATATCAATTGATTTAAGTAAAGATTATGTTTGCTTAACATTTGATCTAAATTCTTATTTAGGAATTAATCAAAAATTAAAAGAAATAAAGGCTAATCTACAAAAAGAGATTAAAGATAAGTTAATAACTGATAAACAAGTTATAAAAGATATGTACTCCTATCAATATAGATTATTAGAACAAGAATTATCAATTAAAAAGATTAAAAATAGATATTGCTCTATTGATATGAACCCTGATGGTATAGGTGTTTCTATATTTGATTCAAAAAATGATAAGCAAATATTTTTAGAAAAATTCTATATAGATTATTCAAAAAATAACTTAAATTTGAAATTATCAACAAATCATGAATTAAATATTAAACAAACTAACAAACGTAAAGCAGAAATACTTTACTCATTATCAAGATTAATTGAGAAATTAAGACATTATGGTGTTTATAACTTTGTTATGGAAGAACTTAATTTTACAGATATTGATGGTAAAAAAGTTAATAACAGAAAAATAAATAACGTATGGAATAAAGATTTAATTTTAAGAAAGATTCGTAAAGAGATATGTTTATCTAACATGAACTTGATTGAAGTTAATCCTATATATACAAGTTTTATAGGGAATATACAACATGAAGAATTTGATCCTATCGCTGCCTCAATAGAGATTGGTAGACGTGGATCATCAAAATACAAAAAAGGTAGTTTCTACCCAAAAATTTATCTTAAAGATATTGACACTTTGGAGTCAATTATTGGTAAGCCAATATTGAATGATGCTCAAAATTTAAATGATTTAAATTGGAAATTACTTTACAAAAACTACGCAAAATTTAGATGGCGTAGGTCTCTTGATATACAAAATTATCAAAAGATTAGGATAGGTAATAAATTATCAAAAACAAAAATTTTAAAACAAATAAATTATTAAATATGTATCTAAAAAGAGTATATATTGACATGGATGATACATTAGCAAAATATCAACAAGCCCATAATTTAGCTAAACAAACTACAGGTATAGAATACCCACAATCTTTACCCAATTTCTTCTTAAACCTCGAACCAATTGAAGGTGCTATTGAAGGAGTTTTGCTTTTAAGCAAAACTTATGATGTACACTTCTTAACAGCACCATCTTATATGAATCCACTTTCTTACACAGAAAAAAGACTTTGGATTGAAAAATACTTTGGATTAGAGTGGTGTAAGAAACTTATACTAGCTTATGATAAATCTTTATTAAAAGGTGATTATTTGATAGATGATTCTGTTGGTAAAGGTCAATTAGAGTTTGAAGGTGAGTTAATACAAATTGGTACAGATAAGTTTCCTGATTGGAAATCTATAATAAATTATTTTTATGGAAGTATATAATAAATTGGTTAAGAAATGGAGCAGTAGCTCCATTTTTTTTAATGAAAGTAAACTAGGAGCTGATATAGTGAAGAACTTCCATCTTAATTTATTTGATATTAGATTGAAAAAAATACCTGATTATAATGGGAGTATTAGTTTTTTTATTGATTTTGTAGAAATGTACTTTGTTGTAGATGGAGAAATGACTAGCAATTATTTTCATTTAGACTATAATTTCTACAATATAGATGCTCTATTGGAATTAGTAGTAAATGGGGTAGATATAGGGATACCTAATTTTAGGGACTTGGTTTTATCTAAAAGTCGTGAGAATAAAATTAACGCAATTTTAAAAAATTAGGGTTCTCTACTTATTATTTTCATATTTTGTGGCGGGATATTATCTATAATATAATAGCCAAAAGGATAGTTTGGATCTTTAAATAATTTTAATTTAAAATCATTTGGTTTATTTGATAAGTTTGTATTTATTTCATAAATAACCCATTTATCATTTAATTTCAATTTTTTATTATTAAATTTTTTTTCATTGAAACTTAATTTCATTCTTGGTATTAATTTTTTACAATCATCTATGTTTTTACAGACATATATTCTTTCAAAATGTTTTGTTAGTTTATTACCTGCTTTTGGGATTAATCCATTCTTTGAAATTTTAGTTTCAAATTGTTGTATTGATAAATGGTATAATTTATTTGGTATATTTTCTTCTAAATCATATTTAGCCTCATAAGTTATTTCAACACTTTTTAAATTTTTATAAATATTTAATAAAAATTCCTCATCATACATTTTAGTATTAATCATATCCATCCAATTAACCATTACCATTTTTGAAGGAAACCAACCAAACCAATTTATCATCATTATATTAATAACATCTAAACATAAACCAAATGCATGATTATACATAATATCATTTATTTTAATATTAATTTTATTATCATTAATATTAACATCCGCATTAATTCTTTGTAAATTTATCTCATTTCTAGCCTTATCAGCTGTAAGATTTATATCATAAGTTTTCAGAGTTTCATTAAGTAAATATGTATTAAAATCATATATTATATTCATAATTAATTTGTGTTTTGTTTAAACTTTTTTGGTTTTAAATATTCATCCAAATTAGTGTTTAAATAGTTTTCAATTGGTTTCAATTTTTCTTGAATTGTTTCAAAATGTTTATATTTTTTGTAAAGATTTAAAGCTTCTAATATAGGTTCATCTAAAATATCATTTTTATCATTTACTATTTTTATTAAATAATCAATATATTTAACTATTATATGCCTATTAATTACTTTATTCTTTCTATAGCTTATATAACTTTTTATATCAAAATCAGTAAAAATAACTTCTATTGGTCTAATTTTTTTAATGATTATATCGTGTTCTAAATTCTTAACTGATTTTAGGACATCTAAATACGTTTCTTTTAGGTCATGGTTCGTATTTGAGATTATATCAATCATATAATTAACATAATCTATTATATATTCTTTACATTGGTAATAATCTTTTCCAATTTCAGTATTTAAATTTATTAAAAAATCTTCGTTCATATAGTATTTAAAGTTATGTCTAATTTAACTACATCATAATTATCTAAATTTATAATTGATTTATCAGGCTTTCTATAATTAACGGAATATTCAGGATGAATATTCTTATTCCTTAATAAGAATTCAATATCTTCATAAAATTCTGTCATCCATATTGGATCCCATTTAGATTCACTAAAATAAAATTCACAGCCAAATTCTATGTCACCAACAGATGATTTAGAAACTCTAATTATTTTTTTAGTTTCTTTGTGTATAAAGCTCCATGCTTCCATATATTTCTACTATTTTTTCTTTAATATCATTGTCAAATATTATATCTTTAATTTCTATTTTTGTATCTTTTCTTTGTATTATACTATCTAATATATTTTTCAAAATAATATTGGATAATTTTTTACTTATTAAGTAACTAAAAAAATTAGATGTTATGCAATATACATCATTATTTTTTACTAAGCTAAACCATAGATTTTTAGCTGAATCAGAAGAATTTATATCAGAACTAATCCAACCAAAATAATGGATTACCAAAATATAAATTTTATAAGCAATTCCTAATCCTTGTAGTGGTAGAGGTATTCCATTTTCAAAATCTATTAAATTATAATAATCTTTTCTTATTGAAATGTCAATTTGATTAATATTTATTTTATTTAATAAATGGTTATTTAATTCATCTATTAGACTTAAAAAGTCTTTATCAGGATAAATAATTGTTTGATAAGGATTATGATATATTCTAAATTTATTAAAATCATAGTTTCTTATATCACTTAATAAGTAATTATACTCTTTATCTTTTTGATCGTTAAATCTTTGAAATTTTTTAATATAAGTTAATCCCTTATTATTTAATTCTATAATTTCTTCTTCACTTAGAGTTTCAGATAAATATTTATAATATTCCTTTTCTCTTTCTAATTCACCTTTGTATATTTCTTTTTTCTTCATTAAATAAATATTTTCATATAATATATATTATTTTTAATTTTGTTTAAAAATTCATATTTAAATAAGTAAGAATATGGATTTAAATTTTTCAAATCATCAAAAAATTCGTGTAGGTATGAATAGTGGAGGCCGTGTACGCGCGGGTATCCTATATATAGGGTTAAAAATATTAAAAAATATGAATGGTTCATTATTTAAACTTTTTTGGTTTTAAATATTCATCCAAATTAGTGTTTAAATAGTTTTCAATTGATTTTAATTTTTCTTGAATTGTTTCAAAATGTTTATATTTTTTATAAAGATATAAAGCTTCTAATATAGACTCATCTAAAATATTATTTTTATCATTTACTATCTTTATCAAATAATTAATATAATCAACCATTAATTCACGATTAATTACTTTAGCTCTTTTATATTTTCCATAAGTTACTAAATCATAATCATGAAAAATAACTTCTATTGGTCTAATTTTTTTAACGATTATATCATGTTCTAGATTTTTACATGATTTTAGAACATCAATATACATTTCTTTTAATTCATGATTTGTATTTGAGATTACATCAATCATATAATCAACATAATCTATTATATACTCTTTACTTTGATAATAATCTTTTCCTTTTTCCGTATTTAAATTTATTAAAAAATCTTCATTCATAAATATTTTATATTTTTATGATTTTATCATTATATGTAATAATACAATTACTATTATATTTAATTAAGTAATTTTTTAAAATATTTCTTATATGATTTAGATCATATAAATCTTCAAAATTAATACTTATTAAACATTTATTTAAATTAATAATAGATTTTGGTAGAATTTCTTCATATTCAAATGGTTCTTTTCTAAATAAATCCCCTTTTAATTTAGTATCTTTATTTTTATGTGTAAAAAAATCAAAAGGTATAACTTTATTATTATATTTTATAGAATACAAATCTAATTCAATCCTTATAGGAGAACTCCTCATTGGATCTTTTAAATTTTTATTTCTTGTCATTGATAAAACTTTCTTAAAATCATCTTTAAATTTCACATCATATAAATTACTAATATTTAATCTATTAGATTCTAATATTGGTTTTAAAGCATAAGAATCGGTAAAATGATACAAACTATTTAAGAATTTACCTTCTAATAAAAATTGTGTAAAATTACATATTTTCATATAATATATATTATTTTCAATTTTGTTTAAAAATTCATATTTAAATAAGTAAGAATATGTATTTAAATTTTTCAAATCATCAAAAAATTCGTGTAGGTATGAATAGCGGAGGCCGTGTACGCGCGGGTATCCTATATATAGGGTTAAAAAATTTTTAAGAAATACATCTGTTATAGAAAAAACATTTTTTGAAATTATGAAAAATTTTTCTTATATTTGATATATCAAAATGATAGGAAATATGATTATTAGACACGAAGCATTTGACAACATATCAATTATTAATCCTGATTTTTTAAATCAATTCTATAAAGTCAGAACATATAATGAATTAATTAAATTAATTACAAGTATGTCAAAAGAATATCAACAATTTGACTACCTAGATAGTATCAAAAGGTTTCACTCTGATTTTGATTTAATGTCAGAAACACAAGTTAAATCAATTGCTGAAAATAAATTTAAAGGCGACTTATTTGAAATCTTTGCCGAAGGTTTTTTCCATCTAATGGGTAGTTATCCTACTATTTGTGTTAGTGGTTACAAACCAATTGCATCCTATGATGATAATGGTATTGATGGTTATGGTTTAGGGGTAGATGGAAAACCACTTACTGTTCAAATAAAGTTTAGAACTAACTCAACTTACGAATTAAGGAGAGATGATATAAGTTATTTTGGATGGTTATCAATTCACCCACCATTTAATGTAGAATTTAATTCTAAAAATTTTGTAATATTTACAAATTGTGAAGGAGTACATTACAGTACAAAGGAAACTTACTTTAATAAGTTAAGAGTTATTAATGGTAAGATTATTAAAGGAACTATTGATAATAATGCTAGTTTTTGGAATAATTTTTCTGAACTAATTGAAAATAGTTTATAGCGATTTTTTACTTTGAAAATATTTTCGTATATTTGATATATCAAAAAATAAGATAACAACATAATAAAAACTTAATTAATTATTTTTCTATATAAAAGAAACAAAAAATAATTAAGTATGAATTTACAATTTTTTAACAACATTATAAATAGATTAAAAATGACTTTTATACCTGAACATCCAATGCCTGTATTTGATACTAATTTGTATGTAGATAACAGATTCAAAAAATTAAATATAGACCAAAAAGATTTGGTATCTAAAATTGATAAACATGATAAGATTAATATCTGCATACCAACAGGTACTGGTAAAGGTTATATGATGTTTTTTGATATATTATTTAATATTGAAAAAAACAAAGCTGATGTTATAGCAATTGCTACTCATAGATTAATGTTGAACGATCAACATTCTCAAGATATATTTGATATATTAACACCATATGCAGGGGAGATAGGTTTCATTATGGTAGGTAGTGACCATATTACTTTAAAAAAAGTAAATACCGATGGTTCTGATAATAAAACATACTATCAGTGGTTTCCTTACTTAAAAGCTAAAAGAACTACAATAAGTAGATTAATTAAACAAACTACTAGAATGAAAGATGTCCAAGAATGGACTGAACAATTTAGAAAAGAAGGGAAAAAAGTAATAATTGTTTCAACCTATCAATCATTAGGATCTTTAAAAAAGATTGACATAGATAAAATCTATTGTGATGAAGCCCATATGTTGGCATCAGGTTCTGAACAATCTAAATTTAAAGATGATTATTTAAGTCTTTCTGTAAAGAAAAGTGTATTTTTTACAGCAACCCCAAAAGATTTATTAGAAAGAGAAGGTTCTCCATTATCAACATTTTTAATGAATAACGAAGAAATCTTCGGTATTCGTGAAGGATGGAAGTATGGTGATTGTATTAAAAAAGCATATATAACAACTCCAATTGTGCATTTAGCATCACCTATTGACCCTATCTCTGGTCAAATAACTATTATGGACAAAGCTAAATTTGCTAAAAATTCATTTATAGCACATGATAAATATATACAAGAAAAATCTTGCATTAAAGGTGCTTTAAAAGCAAAAATGTTAGTTAAGTGTTCGGGTGTCGCTGAAATGTGGGAGGTAACGTCAATCTTGAAAAGCATATTACCTGGTGTAGTTATTGCAGCTGGTGCTTCTGTCGGTGAAGGTGGATCTAATGATAGACACGTAATAAATGATAAAGTTTATTACAAAAGAAATGAGTATTTAGATGCTTTAAGAGCATATGGAGATGATACTCCAATGATAATTCTTCATGTAATGACTATGACTGAAGGTATAAATGTAAATGGTTTCACTGGTGTTTTATTTCTACTAGAAAAATTACCTAGCGATAAAGAGATTTTACAAAACTTAGGTAGAGCAATGAGACTTCATTCTATTGATAGAAATAAATTATTTAATAATGAATTATCAATTGAAGATAAAAGTAAGTGGGTAAAACCTTATTGTGCTGTTATAATCCCTTATTGGGATTCTTCTACTGCTGCAAATGCTACTAATATAGCAAATAAGATTAAAAAGATGTCAAAGACAATGGATTATGAATTTGAATGGTCTATATCTTTGGGTGATGATATGCCAATTGGAGTTTCTGAATTGGAGTTACCATTACTTAACACGCCTGAAAAAAGAAAAGCAAAAGATTTGATAGATGGTATTAAACATGTAATTGATGATATTGAAGTTATCTATGCTAATGAAAAAGAGGTAGAAGAAGTTGAAAATGTATCTAAGGACGGGTTTAATGTAGTATTAAAATATGTTGACGAATCAACTGATGGATTATTTGATTAAACTTTTTAATATATAATTAATAAAATTATATATGATTATGATTGAAAAAAAGTTTGAAGAATTTGTTTTAAATCTTAAAAAAGAAGAAATTAAAAACAAATTTCTCTTTTTAAAAAAAGAGTGGTTAAATAATTATTCATTTCTTCCGAATGAAGAAAAATATACGAATGATTGTTATAAATCTATTATTAACATAGGAAATGATGTAGTCCCACTTCTAATAGAAGATATGTTTAGTGATACTGGTATATCTTGGTATGAGGCTCTTACTCAAATAACAGGGGTTTGGCCTATACCAAAAGATAACTATAATAGGAAAACTTATAAAACCTATTGGAAAAAATGGTTTGAAGAGAATTATGTTTAATATAAGTCATTACCCTAACATAAACATTTATATAAATTTTATACCTAAAAGTCCTGTTAGTGATGATTATAATTGTATAGCATGGTCTTTAGGTATAGATTATATGTCTGTAGGACATGAAAATCTTAGAGGGATATATTGGCCTCCTAATATATCAAAAATACCAAATATAAATAATTATAAAAGAATGTATAATTATTATGGGTTTATTGATGCAGACGATTCTAGTATTGAGATAGGATATGAAAAAATAGTAATTTATATAAAAGATGGTATTGTTACACATGCAGCAAAACAATACAATAAGGATTGGTGGCATTCAAAAATGGGTGCTAGTGTAGATGCTATTCATCATTTGAATGCAATTCAAGGAGCTATTTATGGTTATCCTGAGTTTTATATGAAAAGAAAAAATAGTTAATTAGTAAATGTTTAATGAAACTGAATTAGAAATAATTAAAAATATTATTTTTTTTGATGAAAAATTCATTTTTCCTAAAAAAGATTTAAGTTTTTATAAAAAAATGTATAATTTAAATTTAAATGAAGAGCAAATAGTAATTATTGATGATATTTTAGAAAAAATTAATTTGTTTATAAAAACAAATTCTATAAATACAAGAAAAGAATTTGAAGATATTTTTGATTTATATTATTTTGAAATATTAAATAATAAAAAACCTTTTAAAAATTTCGTTAAAGATGAAAAATCAATTTATTATTTTTTTTAAATCCATAACTTTTTAAGTTATGGATTTTATAATATATAATTTTATGAAAAAAATAAATGAATTTATAAATTATAATCAATTAGATAACTTAAGAAATTATTACACTGAACAAGAAATAACTTATTTAGATAAATTGGCGGATGATTTATTTTATGAAACTTCCCATTTATCATGTACTCATACAATAAGCAATTCTGAATCATTTAAAAATTTTTTGAATGAAAAATATATTCCTTATATTATATATAGATTATTCAAAAAAGAAAGAAGCTCTTTTGGTTATTTATTATTAATATATGACTTAATAAAAATTACCTATGATAATACTAATAATACATTAACTACGGAAAACATCAAAAAAAATATTTATGAATGGTGGTTAAAAAATAAATCAGAGTATGGAAGATAAAAGTTTTTATAAAAAATTATTTCCATTATTAAATGATTACCATTTAATAAATAATAGTGAAACGGATAATTATAATTGCATTTCACATACTTTAAATATTAAAAATATAAGTTCATGACCTCATAAAGATGAACAAAAATTTTATTGGCCAGTAAAAAGAGAACTTTCTATAGAAGCATTTGATGAATTTTATAAATATCATGGATTTATTAAACTAAAATATATAGATGATAGATACGATAAAAATATACTAAAAGTAGGACTTTATATAAAAGATAATATACCTACACACGCTTGTGTTCAAATAAATGAAAGATTTTGGCAAAGTAAAATAGGAGAATTAGGAGTAATTATACATGATTTATATGAATTAGAATCAAATGCTTATGGAACTATATATTGTATATATGTAAAGAAAAAAGGTATTTTAAAATTTAATGAACGTATATATTATAACAACTTAGAAATTTATTAAACTTAATTAATTAATTTATATATAATGACATAACAATAATTTTTTGTTATGTCATTTTTTTTCCTTATATTTGTATAAATAAAAAAAAAGATATGGCAATCACAAAAGAAATTATTAGCAACGCTTTACTAGCAAATGAAAAATATTCTTCAATGACTTTAAGTAAGTTAATGAGGAACACAAAAGATACTTTATTAAAAATGTTTGATGAAATTGGTGGTGATCTAAATAGTTTAGAACCGAAAAAAGAAAAAAAGACTAAATTGGCTAAAGTTGATTTAGCAATGACAAGCGATATATCAAGTTTAGGATTAACATACTCTATGGTCCATTATGAAACTTTTAAAATTCATAATGATAAAAATATATTTGAAGATGTTATAGATAATTTAATGATTGATGAAATACTAAGTAAGGATATTAAATATCGTGATGATAAAGATGTTTTACATACTTTAACTTTTGGAACAGAAGAGCATAAAAAAGCTTCTTTAGAATTTAAAGCGGATGTATTAAATCCCTTGAATAGGGCTAAGAAAAGACTTAAAATATTAAAGTTCCTTTCTGAACAAAACTCTGTCTATGTTAATATCATTAACATAATTAAGAAGAAAGAATCAAAGTTTTCTTATATTAAAGATGTTATTAGAGAATTAAGAGAATATGTTAAAGTAGGAGAGACAGAAACTAAACTATTTGGAGAAGTTATGACCCCTTTGGAATTGGTTAAAGAAATGATAACAACACTTCCTGAAGAAACATGGTCTAACCCTAATCTAAAGATTTTAGACCCAAGTAATGGTTGCGGACCATTTCCTGCTTTTATTATTTATAAACTAATGATAGGTTTGACCGAATGGCAACCTGATGAAGATTTAAGGTACAAACATATCATAGAAAATATGATTTATACTTGTGAATTACAACCTAAAAATATGTTTCTATGGTTATTTACTATAGATCCAAAAGATGAATTTCAACCTAATATATATACAGGATCGTTTTTAGATCAAGGTTTTGATAATCATATGAAAAATGTCTGGGGTGTTGATAAATTTGATATTATTACTGGCAACCCACCATATCAAGATGGTAAAAATAAAAATAGAGCACATCCTTTATGGGTTAAGTTTATTGAAAAATCTTTTTCTATACTAAATAATAGTGGTTATTTAAATATGGTTACTCCTAACTCATGGATTACTCCTAATTCTAAAATAACATCATTTTTTACAGAATCTAAATTAATAGTTCTAAATTTAGATTGTAAAAAATATTTTAAAAATGTAGGATCTACTTTTACAGCATATTTAATTAAAAATGAAAAAAATGATATTAATTTTTTAACAAAAGTAGTATCAAATGATATATCATTTTTAAATATCAAAGGTATGAGTTTTATTCCTAGTGATTTCAATCCTACTACAACAAATATAGTTAAAAAAATGTTATCTAATAAAAAAATTAACTTACTAAGTATAGGAAAACCATTTAGGTCAGATACAGAAGAAAATGTTTCTTTGATTAAAGAAGATAATTTTAAATATGAATTGTTTCATACTAATACTGAGAATTACTTTTCTATATTAGAACACCCTAATCAGTTTACTAAGAAAGTAATCATTAATAAAACAGGTAAATGGAACCCGTTTTATAGTGAAACATTAGGTTTTACCCACATAAATTATGGAGTTGAAGTTTCTTCTAGTCAAGAAGGAAAATTGTTAGAAACATACTTAAATTCTAAATTAATTTTATTTTATATAAAGGTAATGAATGTATTTGGGGCAAGAGATAAATTTACAATAGAGAATATACCTTCAATTCAATTGATTAATAATATAGATGATAAATATATATACGAATATTTTTCTCTAGCAGAACAAGAAATAAATTTTATTGAAAATTATGATATATAAAAAGATTTTAATTAAAGATAAAATAATTTATCCTTTAATGATACCTAATTTAAAAATAAAAAGGTTTTCACCATCTTTAGGAGAATTTTATATTACATTTTCTGTTGAAGAAATATTGGAAAAATATAATTCAATAAATTTTAATAAAAATTTTCTTAATTTAGAACATACCGATGTTTGTTTAAACATAAAAATAATAGATTCTTTCATAAAAGATTTTAAAAATTTAAATATGATTCCAAAAAAATTTCATGATCTTCCTAATGGAACTTGGTTTATTATTACAGAATATAATAAACTATTTGAAAAAGGCATTAAAGGAGTTAGTATATCTACTGATAAAATTATTGATACAGATAAAGGTAAAATAAGGTTTTATGATGATTATCAGAGAGTAAGTAATAATAATGAGTTTAATAACTTTTATTTAGATATGAAAGGAGGTGGTACAAATACAGGAAGGAATGAACATGGTCCTCCGCATGTTCATATATATGAAAAAAATTCTTGTAAGGAGATTGGGAAAATCATAATTCCAAAAGAATTAAATAATATTTTACTTAGAAAAGACAAAATACAAGAAATTAAAAAATCCTGTGATTGTGATCTTTCAAAACAACAAATTAATGAATTAATATCATATTTTGATATTAAAAAAATTAACTATTTATTATTTTTATGGGATAAATTAAATAAAGATAATGATATGTTATTTATTAAAAGAATAAAGAAGAAATAATATGAAAGAAGAAATAATATGAAAGAAGAAATTAAAAAAGCATTACAAAATGGTAAAAATTATATAGAAGAAGTATATAATAATTTAGGAATTAGTATTCATATTTCAAACGATGAAATACATATTGGAAATAGTTTAAATAAAAACTATGATAAAGAAAAAACTATTTGTAGTCAAAATCTTATAATAACAAAAAGTGATATTGAAAATTATTGGTTAGATCCTAATCTAATATTTAATTAGAAAATAAACAAAAATAACCCCTATAAGGGGTTATTTTTTCCCTAATATATAAAATTATGAAACCCTTATCAATCCACGAAGATAACTTATTTCCAAAAACAAAAAAACCATTTACTAAATACGAAGCCGAACAACTATTAGGAATTCCATTAGACGACTTTATAAGATATACAAAAAAGAAATATGATATAATTAAAATAACATTTTATGAAAATTGTATTGAAATATTTTTAGTAGAATATTATTGTGTAGCATTTTGGAGAACTGAAACATTCACATATCCAGAATTTATAAATATAGCAAAATTATTAAACGAAGATTATAAAACCCATTCCAAAAAAGACTTCTTTAAATAAATTAACTAAAAGTATTTTAAATATTCTAAATACTCTTCTTCTAATATTTTATTAATTTTACATTCTCTACTATAATGTTTATATCTTTCACTATTTAAATAATGTTCATAACTATTTTCATAATTAAAATATGTAGTTATATATTCTAATTTTTCATTTAATCTTTCACTTACTTTACTTAATAATTTTCTTTCTAATTCAGTACCCTTTTTAAGAAAATATTTTTTAACTTTTTCTAAATACTCTAATAATTCAATTTCATTAGTAATCTTAGTTTTTATTTTTAATAAATGATTAAAATAATTAAATCCAAATATAATATCTTCTATATTAGAATTTATTTTTAAAAATTGTAAAAACTTTTTTGGATTAAATTCTTTTAGATTTTTAGAATTTTGCCATTCAACACTACCTTTTAATATTTTAAGTAATGTATTTTTATCTTTATTAACATTACATAATAATATTTTTATACTACCTATATTTGCTCTAATTTCATGAGGAAATGATAAATAAAAAAGATCTTTAAAAAATCCTATATCTTCATAATTGAAATTTTGTAAAGCTAATGTTCTATTCCAATATGATTTGTTAAATTTATTTTTTAACTGATATAGTTCATATAAATGAACTAACTCATGAGATAATGTCTTTAATACAAGTATAAAAATAAAATTATTAGGTATGTTTAAATTAATGACACATTTTTGATAATTTGAAGTAATTAAATTATCAAATAATAAATTACCATAATAATTTTTAGAACTATAATTAAAGTTGATTTGTAAATTTGGTATAATAAAATTTATTTGTTTATTTCTAATATTAATACTCTCATTAATATCTAATAATATAGAAGATTTTTTGTTATTTATACAACTATAAATAACACTTTGATTACTTTCAATAACATTAGTTATTATATCAGGAGTTCCTAATTTTTCATTTATTATCATACTCTATATATTATAAATTAACAATAATATTAAAAAATAATATATAGATTATGAAAAATCTATCAAAATATGATATGTTTCATTACTTAAATGAAATAACTATTTATGAATTTCCTTTATTAAAAAATATGAATCATATCAGAAATAATATTAAAAATATTAAAGAAGATAAAAATACTTTCTTCTTTAACTTTAACTTCTCTAATAATAATTATTTTGATCCATTTCAAATTAGCTTTTATATTAATATTTTTTATACAAAATCTATAAACAATGATTATAGTGCTTTTGTTAATTATGATGAAATGAAGAATAATAATTTCAAAAAATTTAACCTTAATGTTAAAATAACTACATTAGATATTGATTATGAAAAAATGTTTAATATTATTCTACATGAACTAAAACATATTTATGATTTATATAATAATATAAACCAAGATTCCTTTGATAAAGTAGGACATAATAATGGATTACTCAAATTCTATTCTTTAAATAAAGAAAAAAATAAATGGATTATAGATTTTTTACAATTAAATTATTTAGCTTTTCAACATGAAGTAGATGTTCGTTCAAGAATGATTTATGATAAATTAAAATATTTAAAAATTTATGATAAACAATTATTAAAAAAAGAGTTTGAAAATACTTATATGTATAAATCCTATGAAATGATTAAAAATTTTGATTCAAATAATATAGTGAATAATACAGATTTTGAAA
>Ga0316227_1000847_pt1 | contig 38235 bp, 33 predicted proteins | sample TBH18019metaG_FD_206012 | JGI IMG/M metagenome (GOLD analysis project Ga0316227, IMG submission 206012) | Freshwater microbial communities from Trout Bog Lake, Wisconsin, USA - TBH18019 | ecosystem: Environmental > Aquatic > Freshwater > Lake > Hypolimnion/Profundal zone | place: USA: Wisconsin... | reverse complement strand
GGGGCGCGGCGCTCGCCGAGCAGGGCACCACGCGCAACGCGGGCGACGTCGCCGCCGAATGGGCGACGATGATCGAGGACGGGGAGAGCGACAACCTCCCCGAACTCGCCGGCAACGACCGGGTGCTGAACCAGGACGAGATCGACGGCGTCCTCGGCTTCTCCATGCGCGAACTCTCGGCCTCTGGGGCCGGGGGCGTGCAGGCCATCGTCGATTCGGGCGTCGTCCAGTACGAACGCCTGCCGATGCTGGAGATCGTCTTCGACCGGATGATCCGGTTGCTGTCGACCTCCCTGCGCAACCTGTTCCAGGACAACGTCGAGGTGACCCTCGACAACATCACCTCGGTGCGCTTCGGCGACTATCTCAACGCGATCCCGCTGCCGACGCTTCTGGGCGTGTTCCGGGCCGAGCAATGGGAGAATTCCGGCCTCGTCACGGTCGATTCGAACCTTGCCTACGCAACCTTCGACCTGCTGCTCGGTGGCAAGCGCGGCGGCTCGTCGAGCCGCCTCGACGGGCGCCCGTTCACCGCCATCGAGATGACGTTGGTGCGCCGCCTCGTGGAGATCGTGCTCGGCGACCTGGAGATGTCGTTCCAGCCGCTCTCACCCGTGACCTTCGGCATCGACCGGATCGAGACCAACCCGCGCTTCGCCACCATCACGCGGCCCGGCAACGCCGCAATCCTCATCAGTCTGCGCCTCGACGTCGACGGGCGCGGCGGCATGCTGCAGATCCTGTTTCCCTATGCGACGATCGAGCCGATCCGCGAGCTGCTCACCCAGAGCTTCATGGGCGAGAAGCTCGGCCGCGACCATGTCTGGGAAGGCCATCTCGCCACCGAGATCTGGCAGGCCGACGTGACCATGGAGGCGGTGCTGCACGAGATGATGCTGCCGCTCAAGCAGGTCATGAGCCTGAAGGTCGGCGAGACGCTGATGTTCGAGGCCAAGCCCTCGGACCTCATCACCGTGCGCTGCGGCGACTGGGCGCTGACCCAGGGGCGGATCGGCCGGGTCGACGGGCACATCGCCGTCCAGGTCACGCGGCCGCTCCGCCGCTCGCGCACGACGATCCAGGCCTACGAGGCCTCGATGAACAACCGCTCGGACAGCTAGCGCCGATGAAGGTCCCGTCATGAGTCTCTTCGTCACCCTCGCGGCCGACATCCTGGTCGCCGTCCTCCTGGCGGCGACCATCGTCACGTCCCTCCGCCTCTCGCGCCGCATCGGCCAGATGAAGAGCGACGAGGCCGCGCTCCGCCAGACCATCGGGGACCTGATGGTCGCGACTGGCACGGCCGAGCGGGCCATCGCCGGCCTGCGGGCGACGATCGACGAGGGCGACCGCACCTTGAACGCGAGCCTGGAGAGCGCGACGGTCCGCGCCGCCGAGCTGCGGCTGCAGGTCGAGGCCGGCGAGGGGGTGATCGCCCGCATCGGCGCCATCGTGGCGCAGATGCGCGCCGTGCCGGTCCGGCCCGAGCCCGCGCCGGAGCCGAGGTCCGCGCCGCAGGCGATCCCCGAGCCGACGCGCGCGCCGGAGATCCCGGCCGAGCGCCGGCCGGAGCACGCCGGTCCGAACGGGGAGCGCCTCGGGTTGGCGGCCGCGGCGGCCCTCGCGATGAGCGAGCGCGCCCTCGCCCGCGTCCGGGCACGCGCCGCGTGACCGGGGTCAAGGCTCCTAAGCTCCCGCCGCCGAAGCCGGATCTTGAGGCGAAGATGCGCCGCGCCGCGACGCCGCTGCGGCGCTCGCGCCTCAAGCCCGTCCGGAAGTTTCGGCTGCGCCTCATCGATGCCGTGGCGCTCGCGGCAGGCGGGCTGCTCGTGCTCAAGCTCCTAAGCCTGCTGCAGGCCGGCCTGCCGGAGAGTGGTGCGCTGCCGGAGTACGGGCGCGCAGTCGTCCGGGCGCGCACCGGCTTCGAGCCCTATGACCCGGTGACGACCGGATCGGTGGGCGCCAAGGAGGCGTCGGCCCCTGCGTCGGACCAGCCGGCCGAAGCGGCGCCATCGCAACCCGCCCCTCCCGCGGCAGGGGCCTCGAACTCCCCCACTGAGCGCCTGCTCCTGGAGAAGCTCGGCGCCCGCCGCGACGCCCTGCGCCAGAAGAGCGACGAGCTGGAGCTGCGCGAGAAGATGCTGGGCGAGGCCGAGCGCAAGCTCGAGACTGGCCTCGGCGACCTCAAGAAGGCCGAGGACAAGGTCGACGCCGTCGCGAAGGCGAAGGAGGAGGCCGAGAAGCAGGGCCTGAAGAACATCGTCACGATGTACGAGGCGATGAAGCCCAAGGACGCCGCCCGGGTGTTCGACCGGCTCGGGCTCGACGTGCTGGTGCCGATCGTGCTGGCCATGAACCCGCGCAAGATGTCCGAAGTCCTGGCGGTGATGCAGCCCGAGACTGCCGAGCGGCTGACCGTGGCGCTCGCCAACCGCGCCCGCGGCGCCGCAGGGGCGCAAGCCCAGGCGGGAACGGGCCTCCCGGCCAACGAGCTGCCGGCGATCGATCCCGGGCAGCCGGCCCGGTAGACTTGCGGCGCGGCGCAGACCTGCCGTGCTCCGCGCCGGAGCCCTCCGAGAAATCCGTTTGTCGGGCCGCGTGCAGCATCCGCATTAGGGTCCAGGGCCGGGCGCGCTATAAGGGGCTCATGTCAGAGGCCGATCCCCAGCCCCTCCTCGCCGTCGAGGACCTGTCCGTGGCGTTCCGCGGACGGGAGGGTGAGACCGCAGCTGTCGACGGCATCACCTTCGCCATCCGCCGGGGCGAGACGCTCGCGCTGGTGGGCGAATCGGGATCCGGCAAGTCCGTGACCGCGCTGGCGATCCTGCGCCTCCTCGATGGATCGGCCCGTCAGGATGGCCGGATCCTGTTCAAGGGCCGCGACCTCGCGCGGTTGCCCGAGCGGGCGATGCGCGACGTTCGCGGCGCCGACATCACCATGGTGTTCCAGGAGCCCATGACTTCGCTGAACCCGCTCCACACGATCGAGCGGCAGATCGGCGAGGTGCTCGGCCTGCACCGCGGCCTCACCGGAAAGGCGGCCCGCCGGCGGATCCTGGAGCTTCTGGAACTCGTCGGCCTGCGCGACGCGGAGCGGCGCATGGGCGCCTACCCGCACGAGCTCTCCGGCGGCCAGCGGCAACGCGTGATGATCGCCATGGCGCTCGCCTGCGAGCCCGACCTTCTGGTCGCCGACGAGCCGACCACGGCCCTCGACGTGACCGTGCAGGCCCAGATCCTGGCGCTGCTCGCCGACCTGCAGAAGCGCCTCGGCATGGCAATGCTGTTCATCACCCACGATCTCGGCATCGTCGAGCGGATCGCCGACCGGGTCTGCGTGATGCTGAAGGGCAGGATCGTCGAGACGGGCGCGACCAGGACCGTCTTCGCGGATCCGCAGCACGAGTACACGCGCCGCCTGATCGCCTCCGAGCCGAAGGGCCGGGCTAACCCCGTCCCCGCCGACGCCGCGCCGCTCCTGGAAGCCGGCCCCCTGAAGGTCTGGTTCCCGCTGAAATCGGGTCTGCTCCGGCGCGTCACCGGCCATGTCAGGGCCGTGGATGGTGTCTCCCTGCGGGTCCGGACCGGCGAGACCATCGGCGTCGTCGGCGAATCCGGCTCGGGCAAGACGACCCTCGGCCTCGCCCTGCTGCGCCTCACGGGCTCAGAAGGCCCGATCGTCTTCCTCGGGAAGGCGATCGACGGCTACGGCGTGGCACAGATGCGCCCTCTGCGGAAGGACATGCAGGTGGTCTTCCAGGATCCCTACGGGTCCCTCTCGCCGCGCATGTCGGTGGCCGACATCGTCGCCGAGGGATTGGTGGTGCAGGGGACCGCACGCTCCCGGGCGGAGCGCAGGGCCGTGGTCGCCAAGGCGCTGACCGATGTCGGGCTCGATCCGGCCGCCATGGACCGCTACCCGCACGAATTCTCCGGCGGCCAGCGTCAGCGCATCGCCATCGCACGGGCCATGGTGCTCAATCCCCGCTTCGTCGTCCTCGACGAGCCGACCTCGGCCCTTGACCGCTCGGTCCAGGCGCAGATCGTGACGCTGCTCCGCGACCTCCAGCGCGAGCGGGGCCTCGCCTACCTGTTCATCAGCCACGACCTGAAGGTGGTGCGGGCGCTGGCCAACTACGTGATCGTCATGCAGAACGGGCAGGTGGTCGAGGAGGGGACCGCGGAGACCATCTTCGCGAATCCCCAGACGCCCTACACCCGCGCCCTGTTCAAGGCCGCCTTCGCTCTCGAGAGCGACGCACCTGCCGAGCTGGAATCCGCCTGACCGTGGCGCGCGCGCTCCTCATCGTGCTGGATTCCGTCGGTATCGGCGGCGCTCCGGATGCGGACGGCTACGGCGATGCCGGCTCCGACACGCTCGGGCACATCGCCGAGCGCTGCGCGGAGGGCCGCGGCGACCGGGCGGGTCTGCGCGCGGGTCCCCTGCGCCTCCCCCATCTCGCCGCCCTCGGTCTCGGACTGGCCGCCGCCGGGGCCTCCGGCCGCATTCCGCCGAATCTCGCGCCCGACGGCGTGCCGAGCGGCGTCTACGGCCACGCGGTGGAGAGAGCCGCCGGAAAGGATACGCCCTCCGGCCACTGGGAGATCGCCGGCCTGCCCCTGACCGAGCCCTGGGGTCATTTCCCGGACACGCGGCCGGCCTTCCCGCCGGACCTGACCCGCGCGCTCATCGCCGCGGGCGGACTTCCGGGCATCCTGGGCGATTGCCACGCGCCCGGCGTCGCGATCATCGACGCGCTGGGCGCCGAGCACGTCCGGACCGGTCAGCCGATCTGCTATACCTCGGCCGACAGCGTGTTCCAGATCGCCGCCCACGAGGAGGCGTTCGGGCTGGAGCGGCTCTACGACTTGTGCCGCGTGGCGCGCCGCCTGTGCGACCCCTACCGCGTCTGCCGGGTGATCGCGCGGCCATTCGTGGGTTCGCCCAAGGCGGGCTTCCGCCGGACAGGCAACCGCAAGGATTTCGCCGTCGCCCCGCCTGGGCGCACGCTGCTCGACCGGGCCGAGGCGGCCGGCCGCGCGGTCGTCAGCGTCGGCAAGATCGGCGACATCTTCGCCCACCGCGCCACCGGCCGCGAGATCAAGCCGGGCCCGAACGCGGCCTGTCTGACGGCGGGGCTCGAGGCGTTGGCGGCGCTGCCGGAGGGCGGCCTGATCTTCGTCAACCTGGTGGATTTCGACACGGAGCATGGCCATCGCCGCGACGTGCCGGGCTACGCCGCGGAACTGGAGGCGTTCGACGCGCGGATCCCAGAGATCCTGGCGGCGCTGGCGCCGGGCGACCTCGCCGTGATTACGGCCGACCACGGCAACGATCCGACCTGGACCGGGACCGACCACACCCGCGAGCAGGTCCCGATCCTGGCCTTCGGCCCTGACGTCGCCGCCCGGTCGATCGGGCGACGAGAGACCTTCGCGGATATCGGCGCCACCGTTGCGGCGCATCTCGGCCTGGAGCGGGACGGGGCCGGAACACCGTTCCTGTAGGGAGGACACGACGTGCGGGACGACGACGACCGGCCGCGCAAGGCCGTGGTCCATGAGATCGGGCAGGCCCTCGACACCCTCTCGCTCGAGGATATCGACGAGCGTGTCGCGCTCCTGCGCGCCGAAATTGCCAGGCTCGAGGCAGCGCGTGCCGCCAAGCAGGCGGCGCAGGGCGCGGCCGACGCCTTCTTCAAGCGGGGCTGAGGTTTGGACCGGAGCGAAACCCTCGCCGCCCTGCGGCGCGGCGACCTCGGCGGCGCGCGGGAATTGCGGTTGCCCGACGGACTGACCGAGGTGCCGCGCGAGGTCTTCGCCCTCGCCGACACGCTGGAGGTGCTCGATCTCGGCCGGGGCAGCCTCGCCGACCTGCCGGACGATCTCGGCCGCCTTCACCGCCTGCGCGTGCTGTTCTGCTCCGGCAACCCGTTCCCGCGCCTGCCGCCGGTGCTCGGCGCCTGCCCCGCTCTGAGCCAGCTGGGCTTCCGCGGCTGCGGCATCCGCGAGGTCCCGGCGGAGTCGCTGCCGCGCGACCTGCGCTGGCTGACGCTGACCGACAACGAGATCACGGAGCTGCCCGCCACCCTCGGGGAGCGGCCGCTCCTGCAGAAGCTGATGCTGGCGGGCAACCAGCTCACTGCGCTGCCCGATAGTCTTTCAGGCGCGGACAGTCTCGAGCTGATCCGGCTCGCCTGCAACCGTCTCGCGGCGCTCCCGCCGTGGCTCGCGCGCCTGCCCCGCCTCGCCTGGATCGCCTACGCCGGCAACCCCGCCGAGCCGGCGACGACGCCGGTGGCGGCCCCCGCGGTGCCGTGGGCCGACCTCGTCCTCGGCGACCTGCTCGGCGAGGGCGCTTCTGGGCGTGTCTACCGGGCACAGTGGCGGGATTCGGCCGGCGGTCAGGACGTGGCTCTGAAGCTGTTCAAGGGCGTGATGACCAGCGACGGCCTGCCCGAGCGGGAGATGGAGGCCTGCCTCGCCGCCGGGACGCACCCGGCCCTCACAGGCGCGCTCGGCCGGCTCGACGGCCATCCCGACGGCGCCCACGGCCTGCTGCTACGGCTCCTTCCGGCGCACTGGCGCGTGCTGGCCGGGCCGCCGAGCCTCTCGAGCTGCAGCCGCGACGTCTACGACCCGGATCTGCGCCTCGACGGCGACGCGGTGCTGCGGATCGCCCGCGCCGTGGCCGAGGCGGTGGCGCACCTGCACGGCCGGGGCCTGCTGCACGGCGACGTCTACGCCCACAACACGCTCTGGGATGCTGGAACTGGCGCGGCCGTGCTCAGCGATTTCGGGGCGGCCTCGGCCCTGCCGGACGGGCCGCTCGGCGCGGCGCTGGCGCGGATCGAGGTCCGCGCCGTCGGAATCCTGATCGGCGAATTGCTCGACCGCTGCGCGGCGCCGCCGGACAGGCTGCGCGCCCTGGCGCAGGCCTGCACGGAGCCGGATCCCGACCGGCGACCGGGACTCGGGGCGGTGATCGCCGAGATCGGGCGGCTCCAGGCCTGAGCGCCGCGCAGCGTCGACCGGTGCCGGGACCGGTCCGCCATCCTCAGCTCGGCTCAATCCGGGATGTCGCCCTGCCCGCGCGCGACCACGGCGAACAGGTCGCCGAGGGCGGCGAGGCTCGCGGCCTGAAGCTGGACGGCCGGCACCACGGTGCCGTCCGGCCCAGGCAGATCCCGCGTCGCCGTGGCGGCCGCCACGACGGTAGGGCGGAACCCGAGGTTGAAGGCGCTTCGGGCGGTGGAGTTGACGCACATATGCGTCATGAAGCCTGCCAGGACGATGTCCTTCACGCCGGCCTGCTCGAGCCGCGCCTGGAGGTCGGTGCCCACGAAGGAACTCGGATAGGCCTTGGTGATGACCGGCTCGTCGCCCTGCGGCGCCACCTCCGGGCTGATCTGGCCAATCGGCGCGGTCACGTCGTAGGGTGTGCCCGGTCCGGCATCGTGGCGGACATGGATCACCGGGATCCCGGCTTCGCGCGCCCGTCTCAGAAGCTCCGCCGCCTCCCGGAGCGCGGGCTCGACCCCGTCGAGCCGCATCACGCCCTCTCGATAGGTCTGCTGCAGGTCGATCATCAGGAGCGCCGAGCCCTTGAGCGGGGCCGGCGCGGGGCTCAGGCCGGACAGGCCGCGCAGCGTTGCCAGATCGGACATCGGCGGATCTCCCATGGGGCCGCCTTGGTGGCGGCTCTCTGAAGCCGGGACGCTACGACAGGGCGGCCCGGTCGCGCCAGTGCGCAGAGGTGCAACCCGCGGCCGTGGAGCGGGATCTTCCCCCAGGAAGGTTCAGGGCGCGGATTGATCCGCACCCGCAGGTCGCTACATGCCCAACGTGATCGCCCTGCCCCTGCGCCTCGGCGCGCTGCTCCTCGCCCTCGCCTGCGCGCATCCGGCTGCGGCTGCCCCGTCCGAAGGGGCGACCGAGACCGTCGAGCAGGCGTTGTGCCGCCTCATCGACGATTCCGCCAAGGCCCGCGGCCTGCCGGTGTCGTTCCTGACGCGCCTGATCTGGCGCGAGAGCAGTTTTCGCGTGGGCGTCGTGAGCCCGGCCGGCGCGCAGGGCGTCGCGCAGTTCATGCCCGGGACGGCCCGCGAGCGCGGCCTCCTCGACCCGTTCGACCCCGAGCAGGCAATCCCGCACGCCGCTCATCTGCTGGCCGATCTGAAGAGCCAGTTCGGCAATCTGGGCCTTGCCGCCGCGGCCTATAACGGCGGCGCCGCGCGGGTCAGCAAGTGGCTCGCCGGGGACGGCGGCCTGCCCGCCGAGACCCGGACCTACGTGGCCGCCATCACCGGCCTGCCGGTGGACGATTGGCGGACGGGTCCCGCCAAGGCGATCGAACATCCGGAGGGCAGCACGCCGGCGAATCCCGAGGACAAGGACACGAAGGACGCGAAGGACACCAAGCCGGAGCCGCCGAAGACCTGCCTGCAGGTGACAGCCAGCCTGCGTATCCCATCCCGCGGCGACCGCTTCGCCCTTGGCCTCAACGAGGGGCCGGCCGCACCCTGGGGTATCCAGCTCGCCGGCAACTTCTCAAAGGCGCTGGCGCTCCAGAGCTTCAACCGCGCGCGGAGCGCCTATGTGGGGGTGATTGGCGAGGTGCGGCCGATGATCATCGGGACGCGTCTGCGCAACCGTGGAACCCGCGCCTTCTACCGGATCCGCATCCCCGCACAGAGCCGGCAGGCGGCCGACGACCTGTGCGGCCGTATCCGCAAGGTCGGCGGCGCCTGCGTCGTGCTGCGGACCTGATTTTTACGATCCGCCCCGAGACCGTCATCAATCCGCCCCGAGGGCGGTGCGGTATGGCCCGGTCGGGACAACCGGATGGGAAATGACACGTCTCCTCATCGCGTTCGCTAGCCTTCTCTGCCTCGGGCTCGCCGCGTTCGGCTTCACCGCCGCCTCGCCGCTCGCCCTGTTCGACGCGATCGGCCCGCGTGATCCGGGGGGGCGCCTCGCCGCGAAGGATCAGGCCTTCGGAGAGGGACCGCGGCGGCAGCTCGACGTCTACGTACCGACTGCGGCCGCCGAGAACGCGCCGGTCCTGGTGTTCTTCTACGGCGGATCCTGGCAGAGCGGCTCCAAGGACGACTACGCCTTCGTCGGCCACGCGCTCGCCGCGCAGGGCTTCGTCACGGTGCTTCCCGATTATCGCCTCTTCCCGGAGGCGCCGTTCCCCGGCTTCCTGGAGGACGGCGCGGCCGCCATTGCCTGGGTGCGCGACAACATCGCTGCCTATGGCGGCGATCCGCGCCGCATCGTGCTCGCCGGCCATTCCGCCGGCGCCTATAACGCGGTGATGCTCGGCCTAGACCCGCGCTACGTCATCGCGGCCGGCGTCGATCCCAAGGTGATCAAGGCCGTGGCGGGCCTGTCCGGCCCTTACGACTTCCTCCCGCTCGATCAGGACACCACCATCAAGGTGTTCGGGAACGCACCCGACGCGGTGGCCACGCAGCCGGTCACCTTCGCGGGCCCGCTCTCGCCGCCCGCCTTCCTGGCGACCGGGGACGCCGACACGATGGTGAAGCCGCGGCACACGGTCAGCCTCGCCGCCAAGCTGCGGGCCGAGCACGTCCCGGTCCAGGAGCGAATCTATTCGGGGCTCGATCACAAGGACACGCTCCTGGCGTTGTCCGTCACTTTCCGCGCGAAGGCGCCCGAACTCGCCGAGATGGCGTCCTTCCTGATGCGGCAATCGGCCGGCCGCACCCAATACACGATGCGGCGCTGAGCAGCCCGGGCGGGCGTCAAGGTTATCGCGCGATCATCGTGCCCAGCGTCTGATTTTCCATCGCCCCGGACCCGCGAGCCGCTAAAATGCTCTCGGCCGCGCGACGCGGCTCTCGCGGTGGGACGGTATGGCTTCTGCGCACGCGGCGATCGGGATCCCGGCCGACGGGCGGCAGCGTGGTGCGGCGGGTCGCGACGTGCCGGACGTGCTGCGCGTGCTCCTGAACGGGGCCGTCTTCGTCCTGCTCTGGAACCACGTCTGGTTGAAGGACCTGTCGGACCGATCGATGCTCGCGGCTTCCGAGGAGGGCAGCCTGCTGACGCAGATCCTGTTTCTCGCTGCCGGTGCCGCCATGGCGGCGGCAATCCATCGCATCGGCTTCCGCCACCTCGGGCCCCTGGTGACCCGCCCCCTGGTACTGTGCGCCCTCTGGCTCGGCGCCACAGCGCTGCTCTCCATAGAGCCGAGCCTGTCGTTGCGGCGGCTGGCGCTCTTCGCCATCGCCGCGATGCTCTCGGCGGGCGTGCTGATTGTCGCCCGCTCACCGCGGCAGCTGGCACTGACCATGGCGGGATCCGCCCTGGTGGTCGTGCTCGCCTCCTACCTTGCGGTCGCCTTCGTGCCGAACCTGGCGGTCCACTCGGCCTTCGACGTCAATTCCGATCCGAGCCATCCGGGCCTGTGGCGAGGGATCTTCCCGCAGAAGAATGAAGCCGGCGCCGCCATGGTGATCCTGGTGATCGTGGGCCTCTACGTCTCCAGCGTCGCGAGCCGCCTCCTCGGCTGGGCGATCGTGCTCCTGGCGGCCGGCTTCCTGGTGGCGAGCGGCTCCAAGACCGCGATCCTGCTCCTGCCGGTGATCCTCGCCGTGACCGGCCTGTGCCAGGTCCTGACCGGCGGGTTCCTGCGCCGTCTGCTGCTCCTCGGCCCGGTGATCGGGTTTTCGCTGATCTCGATCGGCTCGGTGCTCGCGCCGCCGATTCAGGAGGCGGTCGGATCGCTGCTCACCGACGCGACCTTCACGGGCCGCAGCGAGATCTGGCAATTCGCCATCGACAACATCATGATCCGGCCCTGGCGCGGCTGGGGGATTGGCGCGTTCTGGATGACCGAGCGCACCATGTATGGCGGTTCCGAGGAGCTGACCTGGGTCAACACCGTCGATCACGCCCACAATGCCTATCTCGATACGGCCCTGATCGGCGGCCTTCCATTCCTCGCCCTGACCGTGCTGGCCTTCGTGCTTGCGCCGGTGCGCGACCTTCAGCGCGTGGCCGGCGGGACGCGTCTCGACGCGGAGAGCATGCTGTTCCTGAGGCTGTGGTTCCTCGGGCTGGTCTCGGCGTCCTTCGAGACCGTCCTCTACAACGGCAACAACGCCACCTGCTGCATGTTCATGATGGCGGTGTTCGGCCTGCGCCTGCGCACGCGCTACGCCATCGCGGCCAGCTGAGGCGGTTCCATCCCGCCATGATCCGCTGCTCTCAGCGTTCCGCCATTCCGGCGCGGAGTGCCGCCGGCGAGCGGCAAGCTTGCACATTCGATTTTCGTTGCCGGGCGGGACGAAGCGCCCGATCGCGCCCACAGCCGCACCGCCACTCTGTGGCCTCCCGTCAGAGCGACACGTCAAACTTCAGATCCAGGCAAGTCGTCTGACTGATTTCCGCAGGTGCTCCGAAGCAAATACTTTATCCCAACATGTCAGCCGTCTGTCGCGATATCTTAACCCTTCGCGCAGTCTCTTAGACGAGAAAGGAAAGCAGAAAGGTCTGTTCTTCTAGCTTGGCTGGGGCGAGCCGATGCTCGAAGCGGGTGGAGAAGCTACGCGCCGCTCGGTCGCATGAAGGCTCGCTGTCGCCAAATGTCAGAAATCCTGCGCCACGAGCGGTTTGAGGAGGAGCGCTTGGCCGCGCTCTACGAACTCAACCTCCTCGACACGCCCCAAAGCGAGAGCTTCGACCGCATCACGCGGATGGCCAGCCAAATCTTCAACCTGCCGATATCCGCGGTGTCGCTGACGGATCGCGACCGGCAATGGTTCAAATCACGCGTCGGCGTCGACCATTGCTCGATTCCCCGCGATAGGGCGCCGTGTGCCCAGGTGGTCGAGAGTTCGGACGTCCTGGTGATCCCCGACTTTGCGCAGGATGCCTGTTACGCCGACAGCACGCTTGGCCGTTCTGGGATCCGCTTCTACGCCGGCGCACCGCTCGTTACGCGCGACGGTTACAGCCTCGGCGCTCTCTGCGTTCTGGGCACCGAGCCGCGCGCGGCCGCTGCCTCCGAGGTGACCGCTCTCAAGGACTTGGCCGCGATGGTCATGGCGCAGATCGAGCTGCAGCATGCCTTCGGCCGGGTCGATCCGCTGAGCGGCCTACCCAGCCGGAACCAGTTCTTGGATGATCTCGCCGACCTCGCCGCCGAGCATCCGGACGTCGCCCGGATCGCCGTGCTCGTCGACCTTGCCCGTCCCGAGCAAATCGCCGCCTATGCCCGCGTCATGGGGCCGAGCCGCATCGACGATCTGGTGCGGGAGGCAGCCCGCGAGATGAGACGGCTCGTGGGTCCGGAGCGCAGGCTCTACCACACGGCAGCTACGCAATTCGCATTCCTGGCCGCCCCGGGCGTCCGGCAGGAGGATTGCGTCCAGCGTCTCGCGGAGGAGCATCGGAAGGCGCGAGAGCGCTCCATGACCGGCATGCTCCTGACCAGCGCCATCGGCGTGAGTGTGTTCAAGCCCGCCTCGACAACGCCGCAGGATGTCCTGCGCGCGCTCTACAGTGCAGTCCAGGACGCGCGTTCCTCGTCCGACCTGATCAGCGTATACTCGGCCATCGCCGACGAAGCCTATCAGCGCCGGTACCAGCTGCTCCAGGATTTCGGCCCGGCCCTCCTTGCCGACGACCAATTGCGGCTCGTGTTCCAGCCGCGTATCGACCTGTCCACCGGGGAATGCGCCGGCGCGGAAGCGCTTCTCCGCTGGAACCATCCGGTTCTGGGCACCGTGTCTCCCGGTGAATTCGTCCCCGTCATCGAGCACTCGCCCCATGCGCAGGCCATGACGGCCTTCGTCCTCGACCGGGCGCTCGACCAGGCGCGTCGCTGGGATGAGGCCGGGCACGGGCTTGTGATATCGGTCAACATCTCGGCCGCTAACCTGCACGAGCCGGGCTTCGCGAGCGCGGTCAAGGCCGCCCTCCGGCATCACCGCCTCGCACCTGAGCGGCTTGAACTGGAGGTCACCGAGAGCGCGATCATGCAGGATGCCGGCCAGGCGCGTCATCAACTCGACGCGATCGCTGCCGCAGGCATCCACTTGGCTATCGACGACTTCGGGACCGGCTACAGTAGCCTGGCATATCTTCAAGAAATCCCAGCCCAAGTTGTGAAGATCGATCGGAGTTTCGTCCGCAAGCTGGGAGAGGGCAAGAGAGAACAGTCGCTCGTCCGCTCGATGATCGGGCTTTCGCACGACCTCAACTATCGCGTGGTCGCGGAGGGCGTGGAGACCATAGAGACTGCCGACCAGCTTGCGGCGATGCGCTGCGATGAGGCGCAAGGCTACTTATATGCGCGTCCGCTCGAGATTAGACAGTTTGAGGTTTGGCTTCAGGAGTACGCGCGGCGCGCCGGGCGCGCTTCTGCACCGCAGGTCTGAGACAGGGTGCGTGAGAGCAGGCTGGCCTGCTTCAACGGGGATCGCCGGCGGTCGCGCGCAGCCTGTCATTTACTGAAGGTCTGACCCCGTGCCTGTGAAACGGGGGCGGGCAGACTGAAAACCACGCCGCTCGGGTTATCGCGACGGTTATTGAGGATCGGGCGTGGATCATCGGGAACACGCCACGATCCTGGGCCGCGCTGGCATCGACGGCCGCACGGAACTCCTGAGGCCGCCGAAGGCTGCGCCCGGCTCTGTCTGCCGAAGCAGGATCAGAGACCGGAATCCTCCGGTGGCACCAATCGCGGGCGCCGATCGTCGCCGATTGCCACGAAGGTGAAGGTCGCCTCGGTCACCTTCATGGTGGCCTCGCTCGCTCGCTCGCGGCGCCAGACCTCGACCTGGATGCGCAGGGAGGACCGTCCGACCTTCAGGAGCCACGCGTAGAGGCTCACCTCGTCGCCCACGAAGACCGGATGGTGGAACGTGATCGCGTCGACCGCGATGGTGGCGCAACGTCCCCGCGCCCGGCGGGCCGCGACGTTGCCGGCCGCGAGATCCATCTGCGCCATCAGCCAGCCGCCGAAGATGTCGCCGGCCGGATTCGTGTCAGCGGGCATCGCGATGGTGCGGATCACCGGCGGCCCGCGATCCGTCGGCTGGGCCGCTGCGCCGACGCTGGTGCCCTCGCCGCAATCCGCCATGACCATCCGTCCCCCGAACCGGCAGGACACATCCGGCCAAGCTCGGCTGCGGTCAATCGGGCAGCGCGAAGACCAGCAGTGCGTCGCCGGTGCCGAATCCGGACGCCTTGGTGAAGGACGCGCCGCCTGCCGCCACCGCGAGGTACTGCTTGCCGTCGAGCGCGTAGGTCATCGCCGGGCCGCTGATGCCGGCCCCGCACTGGAACCGCCAGAGCAGCCGGCCGTCCCCGGCATCGTGGGCGTCGAAGTGACCGTCCTCCTCACCGGAGAAGACGAGGCCGCCGGCAGTCGCCAGCGTTCCCCCCGAGAGGCGGCTCGCCGACCGGACCGACCACGCGATCGTCCCGCCGTTCACGAGGTCGACGGCCGTGAGGGTGCTGTAGGACGGCTCGCCTTTGGCCTCACCCGTTTCGGTGTAGCGGATCTCCGGACGCTCGGCGGCCGCCGGCACGGTCTTCACCGTGTAGGCCGTCGCTCCGTGGCGGACCTGCACGTAGGCGCGCCGGCCGTCATAGGCGGTGGGTGGCCACGAAACTGCGCCGAGCGGCCCCGGCGCCACCACGGTGCCCTGCGCGGTCGGTGGTGCGAACAGGTTCTTCTGCTCGATGAGCGGTGCCGAGCGCTCGATGAGCGTTCCGGTGGCGCGGTCGTGGACGTAGATCCACCCGGTCTTGCTCGCCGAGGCTACGGCCTTCGCGCCGCCGGGCATGTCGAGCAGGAAGGGCGGCGCAGCGACGTCGTAGCCCCACTCGTCGTGTGGCACCTGCTGATAGTACCAGCGCAGCGTACCGGACTTCACGTCGAGGGCGACGAGGCACATTGTGTAGAGATTGTCCCCCGGCCGCGAGAGGCCGAAATTCTGCGGCGCCGGGTTACCGGTCCCGAGGAAGATCAGACCGAGACCGGGATCGTAGGCCGGCGTCATCCAGAGCGATCCGCCGCCCACGCGCCAAGCGTCACGGTTGGCGTGTGCCGCCGCCTTCTCGGCGGCGATGTCGCGGTGGAGCGGCGTGCCATCGGCGGTTTTTTCCACGAAGCCGCCCTCCCAGCCCTCCGACGGCGTAACGTACCAGCGCCAGCGCTCTTCGCCGGTCTTGGCGTCGTAGGCCGCGAGCCAGCCGCGCCGTCCGTAGCCACCCTCGATGCCGACCACCGATCCGCCGTCGAGCCCGCCCGCCTCGTCCTCGATGTGGAGACCGTAGCCCGCTCCGGTGACGCCGACGATCACCAGGCCGTCGGCGACCAGCGGCGGCATCTTGAAGCCGAGACGGCTCGAACCCTGAACCGGCTTGCCGCCGAGCGTCGCGGCGAGGCCCGAGGCGGTCTCGCTCTCGCCGTCCTCCGGGCGCACCGCCTCCTTGTCCCAGACGATCCGGCCGGTCTTTGCGTCGAGGGCGATCAACCGCCCGTCCATGGTCGCCTCGAAGACGAGGCCGCCCGACACCGCGAGCCCGCGATTCGAGGGCGGTCCGAAGATCTTTTCGGTGCGCGGCTTGTGCGTGTAGGTCCAGAGCGGCTTGCCGGTGCGCGCGTCGAGCGCCGCGACGTTGTTCTGTGTCGTCGAGACGTAGAGGGTACCGTCAACCATCACCGGCTGGGCCTGGAAGTAGCCGGTGATCCCGGTCTGGAAGATCCAGGCGGGGCGCAGCCGCCCGACAGTGTCGCGGTTGACCTGGGTCAGATCGGAGAAGTTGCGATTGCTCGGATCGTGCCCGAAGGCCGGCCAGGGCGTCTCGATGGCGAAGGCCGAACCGAGGATGCCAGGTCCTGCAAGCCAGGCCAGCAGGGCGGCCCCAATCCATCGCGACAAAGCTGTGCTCCCGTATGCGGCGACCGTCGCGCCCGAATGGGCCTGTTTCTGAGCCGAGGGCCTATGCCGACCGCTTCCCAGCCCCATCGAGCTGCGCCGGCGTCGCCTCGGCGCCCATTGCCCGGGCCATGTCGGCGGCGCTCTGGCCGGAGGCGTCGCGTCGATCCGGGTCGGCGCCATGCTGGAGGAGCAGGTCGACCATCTCGGTGCGGTCGAACATGGCCGCGGTCATCAGGGCCGTGCGGGTGCCGTCGCCAGTCCCGTCCACCGCGGCGCCGTGCCGGAGCAGGAGCTGCGCGATGGAGAGATCGTTCTTGAAGGCTGCGCCGGCGAGCGGTGTCTGACCGCGGTCATTGGCGAGTTCCGGGTCGCCGCCGGCTTCCAGGATTATCCGGGCCGCCTCCGCCTGACCGTTATAGGCGGCCAGCATCAGCAGGCTGTCGCCCTTGTCGTTGCGCAGGTTCGCCGGCAGCCCCTGCGCGAACAGCGCGGCGAGTTCCTCCGCGTGGCCCATCCGCGCGTACTGGAAGACCCGCGCCGCGAAGGCCAGGGTTTCGTCGTCGAGGGTCGGGGGCGTCTTTGTCTCTGAGGCCATCGCGTGCTCGTCTCTCGTCGCGGCTGATCTGGGCCGCTGCGGCATCCACGTCCAGCGGTGGCGGGAACAGTTTTGGCGTGCGGCTCGTTCCAGCCGCCAATCCGGGCCCGAAGGTCCGGCGCTTCCGGAGCGCGACGATGCCCCGACCGTTTGAGCCCTACGCTGACGCGCTGCGCACCGCCCGCGAGATCGTGCGCGAGCAGGCGGGCGCCATCGTCGAGGCGGCGGTCCGTGCGGATTCCCACGCTTACGACGAGGCGTGCAACGTCCTCGTGGTCCGGATCGCCCAGGCCATCGTCGATGCCGGCGAGGCCGGGACGGCGCATCGCCTGGCCCGAGGCGACGCGGCCGCCTGAACTTCGCCGCCGGTCAGCCCCGCCGCCGTCCGCCGCCGCCCTTGTACTTGGGCTTCTGCCCGCCGAGTCCCTGCGTCGAGCGTGGCTTCGGCCGCTCCTGCCAGACCGGTGCGAGGCCGCCCACCGGCAGCTCCCGGTCCGTGCCGGGGCCCATATTGTCGAGGTCCGGCTTGGCGATCCGGCTGCCGCCTCCCCCGCGTGGCGCCTTCCGTCCGAACTTGCCGGCCTCGCGCTCCACATCGCTCTGCCGGGCCATCGGATCGTCCGAGACCAAGAGTTCGGTCGCCTGGAGCCGCTTCAGCTCGTCGCGCAGCCGCGCCGCCTCCTCGAAGTCGAGGTCGGCCGCCGCCGCCCGCATGCGCTTCTCCAGATCCGCCATGACGGCCTTGAGGTTGTGGCCGACCGTGATCGCGTCCTTGGCCAGCCCGGTATCGACCTGGACATGATCGCGCTCGAACACGCTGCTGAGGATGTCGGCGATGCCGCGCTTCACGCTCTGAGGCGTGATTCCGTGCTCTTCGTTGTAGGCGAGCTGCTTGGTGCGCCGGCGCTCGGTCTCGGCCATCGCCCGCTCCATCGAGCCGGTGATGGTGTCCGCGTACAGGATGCAGCGCGCGTCGGCGTTCCGGGCCGCGCGGCCGATGGTCTGGATTAGCGAGGTCTCCGAGCGGAGGAACCCCTCCTTGTCGGCGTCGAGGATCGCCACAAGGGCGCATTCCGGGATGTCGAGGCCCTCGCGCAGCAAATTGATGCCGATCAGCACGTCGAAGGCCCCGAGCCGCAGGTCGCGGATGATCTCGATGCGCTCCAGCGTGTCGATGTCGGAGTGCATGTAGCGCACCCGCACGCTGTTCTCGTGCAGGTACTCGGTGAGATCCTCGGCCATGCGCTTGGTGAGCGTGGTCACGAGCGTCCGGTAGCCGGCCTGCGCCACGGCGCGGACCTCGCCCAGCAGGTCGTCGACCTGGCTTCGGGCCGGGCGGATCTCGATCACCGGATCGACGAGGCCGGTGGGCCGGATGACCTGCTCGGCGAAGACGCCACCGGTCTGCTCCATCTCCCATTTGCCAGGCGTCGCCGAGACGTGGACCGTCTGCGGGCGCATCGCATCCCACTCCTCGAAGCGGAGCGGCCGGTTGTCGAGGCAGGAGGGCAGCCGGAACCCGTACTCGGCCAGCGTCGCCTTGCGACGGAAGTCGCCCCGATACATGCCGCCGATCTGCGGCACCGTGACGTGGCTCTCGTCGGTGAAAACCAGGGCGTTGTCGGGCAAGTACTCGAACAGGGTCGGCGGCGGCTCGCCGGGCTTCCGACCGGTGAGATAACGGGAATAGTTCTCGATGCCGTTGCAGGCGCCGGTGGCCTCGATCATCTCGATGTCGAAGGTACAGCGCTGGTCGATGCGCTGCGCCTCGATCAGCCGGCCCATCTTGGTCAGCTCCTCGATCCGGGCGTTCAGCTCGTGCTTGATGCCCTTGATCGCCTGCTGCAGCGTCGGGCGCGGCGTGACGTAGTGCGAATTGGCGTAGACCTTCACGAACTTCAGCTCGGAGATGGTCTTGCCGGTGAGCGGATCGAACTCGACGATGCTCTCGACCTCGTCGCCGAACAGGCCGATGCGCCAGCCGCGATCCTCCAAGTGGGCGGGCCACAGCTCGATCGAATCGCCCCGCACCCGGAATGTGCCGCGCGCGAAATCAGACTGGATGCGCTTGTACTGGAGCGCGACGAGATCGGCGATGAGCTGGCGCTGCTCGATCCGCTCGCCCAGACTCACCGTGAACGACATGGCCGTATAGGTCTCGACCGAGCCAATACCGTAGATGCACGAGACCGACGCCACGATGATCACGTCGTCCCGCTCCAGCAGGGCGCGGGTCGCGGAGTGCCGCATTCGGTCGATCTGCTCGTTGATCGAGGATTCCTTCTCGATGAACGTATCCGAGCGCGGCACGTAGGCCTCGGGCTGATAGTAATCGTAGTAGGAAACGAAGTACTCGACGGCGTTGTCGGGGAAGAAGGCCTTGAACTCACCATAGAGCTGGGCGGCGAGCGTCTTGTTGGGCGCGAGGATCAGGGCGGGGCGTTGCGTCTCCTCGATGATCTTGGCCATCGTGAAGGTCTTGCCCGAGCCGGTGACGCCGAGCAGAACCTGGTCGCGCTCCATCGCCTGCACGCCGCCGACCAGCTCGGCAATCGCCCTGGGCTGGTCGCCAGCCGGCTTGAACTCGGATTTCAGCGTAAACCGGACGCCGCCCTCGGATTTCTGCGGCCGCTCCGGCCGGTGCGGGACCCAGGTCTTCCCGTCCTTGAACAGCGGGTTGCCCTCGACGAGCAGGCGCTCCAGGGCGCTCACCGTTGCCGAGGCGCCGCCGTCGCCGCCGGGATCCGGCAGGTCTGCGCCCTCGGGCACGGGGCCGTCCTCGGGCGGCGTCAGGCCCAGCGCCTGCGCCAGACGCGGATCGACATCAGCCGCGTCGCCGAGCGCGTAGCCGGCCTGAGGCGCCTCTGCGAAGCCGTCGCGGGCGATCTCGGCCCGGCGCGTGGCGGCCTTGGTATCAACCTTGCCGGCGCGCGCCTTCGGCTTGCCCGGCCGCGCGGGCGGCTCAGGAGGCGGCTCGATGGGCGCCAGCCGGTTGCGATTGAGCGCCGGGTTCAGGAGCTCCGCCAGATAGGTGTCCAGGGGCTTCAGCTCGGGCTTCGACGCCTTGGCGGACGTGGCCGTGACGGAGGCGGCGCGCGGTTTCTTCGGTGCGGGCATGTGCACAATATGGGCCCGGACCCCGCTCCGAGAAACCCTGTGGGGATGCGGTTTGACGGCTTTCGTTGACCGCTGGCCGCGCCGCGGACCGGTGGTGGGACGACGCGCCTTTCCACTAAAGACGGTGTGGCGAATACAACCACTCGGTAGAATTCACCCGGGAGCGAACTCGACCGCGGCCCCGGTTGCTGAGAAGATCGGCAGGCGCGGCGCGGGAAATCGGCTTGCCGTGAGCCGACGCGGTCGATACTTTGCGCTGCAAAGCATGCTGCAGCCGGGGGCTTTTGGCACATGCAGGACCTGGACAAGGCGCTGGCCGACATCGTGGCGATCCGCTCGCAGATCGCCCGCGACACGGCGTTCCGCGGGGTGGGGGCGGCGACGGTGGCGGGCACCGGCGGCTTGGCGCTGGCCTGTGCGGCGGGCCAAGCGCTGTGGCTCGGCGATCCGGCGGTGCGAACCGGCCTGTTCTTCGGCCTCTGGATCGCGGCCGCCCTCGCGGCCTTCGCGATGATCGGCGTCGAGGCGGTCCGGCGCAGCCGGCGCCTGCATTCCGGCCTCGCCGATGCGATGGTGTGGAATGCCATAGAGGTGTTCCTGCCGGCGGCGGGTGCGGGGGCCTGCCTCGCCCTCGTCATCGCGCGTTTCGCCCCCGGCGAGGTCTGGATGCTGCCGGGTCTCTGGCAGGTGCTCGTCGGCCTTGGCCTGTTCGCCTCGGCGCGGATTCTGCCCCGAGGGGTGCAGGGCGTCGGTGCCTGGTATCTGCTTGCCGGGCTCGCGGTGCTGGCAATGTCGGCCGAGACGCGCGGCCTGTCCCCCTGGACGATGGGCCTGCCCTTCCTCGTCGGTCAAACCTGGCTGGCGGGGATCATCCATCGCGGGGCGCGGGCCTTCGATGACGATCGCTGACCGTTCCGACGGGCGCTTTTCCTACGAGGGGCTCGACAGGATCATCCACGAGCGGGCACGCCTGAGCGTGCTGACCTCGTTGGTGGCGCATCCGAAGGGATTGCCCTTCCCGGATCTCAAGCGCCTGTGCGGGCTCACCGACGGCAACTTGAGCCGCCATCTCGCCGTGCTGAGCGAGGCCGATCTGGTGAGCCTCGAGAAGGGCTTTGCGCACAAGCGGCCGCAGACGGTCTGCCGCCTGACCTCCGTCGGGCGCCAACGCTTCATTGGCTATCTCGGCGTGCTCGAGCAGGTGGTGCGCGACGCCGCGGAGGCCGCCGAGCGCGGGTCCGAATCCGGTGTCCGCGGCCTCGATCCGGCCACGAAAACGGCGTGAGGACGCCCCGCCCGGCCGGGAATATTAACTCCGTTTCGATAGAGCTCAACGCCACGCCCATGCCGGGAGACTTTACGATGCAAAGCGAAGCGGTGCCGGGCCCCCTGCACGCCGCGATCATCATGGACGGTAACGGGCGCTGGGCCACGCAACGCGGCCTGCCGCGGCTGGCCGGCCATCACCGGGGCGTGGAATCGATCCGGCGCACCGCAGAGGCCTGCCCGGATCTCGGCATCGGCACGCTCACGCTCTATGCCTTCTCGGCGGATAACTGGCAGCGGCCCACCGAAGAGGTCGGCGGCCTGATGCGGCTCCTTCGCTCCTACCTGCGCAACGAGACCCAGCGCCTTGCACGCACCGGCACCCGCCTCAGCGTCGTCGGCCGGCGCGACCGCCTGCCGGACGGCATCCCCGAGGCGATGGCTGCGGCGGAAGCCGCCACGGCGGCGGGGAGCCGGCTGCATCTCCGGATCTGCGTCGACTACTCGGCCCGCGACGCGATCATCGCGGCCGCACAGCGTCTCCAGGGCGATGACCTGACGCGCGAGGGCTTCGGCCAGCTGGTGGCCGGCCCGATGCACGGTTCGCCCGTCGACGTCGACCTGCTGATCCGCACCGGCGGCGAGCGCCGTCTCTCCGACTTCATGCTCTGGGAGGCGGCTTATGCCGAGCTGCATTTCACCGAGCGGATGTGGCCTGATTTCGGCCCCGAGGACCTCGCCGAGGCGGTTGCCGAGTTCGGCCGCCGCGAGCGCCGGTTCGGCGGCCTGAAGGCGCCGGCCGTCTCGGCCGCGGCCTGAGCCGCTTGACGCGCGCGTACCGGCGCGCAGAGGGTCGCGCGCATGATCGAGACCCTCCACAAGCGCCGCGTCCTCCTCGTCATCGGCGGTGGCATCGCGGCCTACAAGGCGCTCGACCTGATCCGGCGCCTGCGTGAGCGCGGCGCCAGCGTCTGCCCGGTGCTGACCGCGGGGGCGCAGGAATTCGTGACACCCCTCGCGGCTGCGGCGCTCGCGGGCGAGCGGGCGCATACCGATCTGTTCGACCGGGCCTCCGAGGCCGAGATCGGCCACATCAAGCTGGCCCGTCAGGCGGATGCCGTGGTCGTGGCGCCCGCAACCGCCAACCTGATGGCCAGCATGGCTGGCGGACACGCGGCTGATCTGGCGACCACGATCCTGCTGGCGACGACCCTGCCGATCCTGCTGGCGCCGGCCATGAACGTCCAGATGTGGGCCCATCCGGCGACACGGCGGAACCGCGCGATCCTGGAGGGAGACGGCATCCGGATCGTCGGCCCGAATGCCGGCAGGATGGCGGAGCCCGAATCCGGGCCTGGCCGCATGGCTGAGCCCAACGAGATCGCCGACGCGCTGGAGCGGATGCTGGGGCTGCAGGCCGGCGACGGGCCCCTCGTCGGCCGGCGCGTGCTCGTCACCTCCGGTCCGACTCATGAGCCAATCGATCCGGTCCGCTACATCGCCAATCGCTCGTCGGGCCGCCAGGGCCACGCCATTGCGGCCGCCGCCGCCGCGGCCGGTGCCGCCGTCACCCTGGTCTCCGGGCCGGTGGCGCTCCCCGACCCGCCGGGCGTCGCCGTGGTCCGGGTCGAGACTGCCCGGGAGATGCTCGCCGCCGTCGAGGCGGCGCTTCCGGCCGACATCGCGGTCTTCGCCGCCGCCGTCGCCGATTGGCGTCCGGAACACGAGGCTGGAACCAAAAAGATCAAGAAGGACGGCACCGGGCCGGCGCCGATGTCGCTGGTGGAAAATCCCGACATCCTCGCCACGATCGCGCGCCGGCCGGCGGGCCGCCCCCCCCTCGTGGTCGGGTTCGCCGCTGAAACCGACAGGGTTATCGAACACGCACGGGCGAAAATCGCCCGAAAGGGGTGCGACCTGATCGTGGCCAACGATGTGTCGGCCGAGGGCGGTGTGATGGGCGGCGCCGACAACGCGGTGCACGTGATCCGCCGGGACGGCGCGATCGAGACCTGGCCGCGCCTCGGCAAGGACGAGGTTGCCCGGCGCTTGGTGGCGTATTTCGCGGGCCTTCTGGCTGATTGATGGAGGTCGGCCCGACTGGAGTGCTGTGACGCACCTGGGACGATCGCTTCCGTTCGGGAACAACTACGCACAGGAGAGATGGAAGACTGGCTTTCAGGTTTGCATCGGATCGTGAGTGAGAATTTCGGATCCGGCGCATTTTGGAAGCGAAAAATATGATTATTCTTGATGCTTGCCTTTCTGAACTGCTCGGAACGAGAGTCGCATTAAAAAGAGTTTGAGCGTCGCGGCGGTGGCTGCAGCGCTGGGCGCCGCCACGCAAGAGATCGTCCGCAACGTCGGCCGAGCGGCTCAGGCCGCCGCCGCAATGGTCGGTCACATCGCCGGCGTGGCCGCGGCCTCGAAGGCGACCGACGCAGCGACGCACCCTGTCCTCAGGGGGGCCTGTCGGACCGAGCCTTTCCCTGCGGAGGTGGGCCGCTTCCTGGCCGCCAGCGTCCGGGCCGCCTGAGCGGTCCCGGTGGTGCGGTCGGCCGCCTCCCTGGCCTGGACCGGTCCGAAGCGATAGAAGGCCCTCCGAAGGCCGGCGCGTACGGCGCCGGCTCCAGGGAGAAACCATGCCTCGCCTGTCCCCCCTCTTCGGAGCCGCGTTGATCGCCATGACCACAGCCGCCAATGCCGAGACCGTGACCACCCCGTCGGGCCTCAAGTATCAGGACGAGGTCGTCGGCACCGGGCCTGAGCCGAAGGCTGGCCAGCAGGTCACCGTCCAGTACACCGGCTGGCTCGACGAGGGCGGCAAGAAGGGCAAGAAGTTCGACTCGTCCCGCGACCGCAACCAGCCCTTCAGCTTCCCCCTCGGCGCTGGCCAGGTGATCAAGGGCTGGGACGAGGGCGTCGCCACCATGAAGACCGGCGGCAAGCGCACCCTGATCATCCCGCCGCAGCTCGGCTACGGCGCCCGCGGCGCTGGCGGCGTGATCCCGCCGAACGCCACCCTGATCTTCGACGTCGAACTCCTCGGCGCGAAGTAAGGCATCGATCGGGGCTCGGGCTGCGCGGCGGCGAGAGTTTTCAGAACCATGCTGTTCGCGCAGCTGTCCGACGAGCTGTTCAAGCCGCTCGCCTCGCCGAGCCGCGGCTTCAACGCCGCCCTGCTCCTGCACCTGCACCGGCGCGTCCTCGGGGCCGAGCCGGTGCGCAAGGCCGAACTCCTGGCCGAGATCGGCGACTTCGCCGCCGGCTGGGGCGATCCCGAGGTCAGCGGCGACGAGCCGATCTCGGCGGATCCGACCGAGCGCCGCACGGCGCTCTACCGGCGCCTCCTCGACACCGGCTGGCTGATCGAGCGCCGCGAGCGCTACGTTCCGGTCGCGGAATTCGACCCCGAGGCCCGCCTGCTCTTGGAGGAGCTGTCGCGGCTGGAACGGGGCGAGACCCGCTCCTACGGCGGGGCCGTGCTGGAGGTGTTGGGCGGGCTCGAGAGCGCCCTGTCGGACCCGGCGAACCGCTCCGAGGCGCTGTCCAACGCCGCCCGCGGCGCGGCCGCCTTCCTGTCGCACGTGCGCGGCCTGGCAGCCGGCATGCGCAAGGTCGAGGAACGCATCCTGCGCGAGCCCGACCGCGCCAAGACCTTCCGGCTGTTCTTCGAGGATTTCGTCGAGCGCCACCTGATCAGCGACTACCGGACGCTGCATACCCGCTTCAACCCGTTCCGCTTCCGCGCCAGCGTGGTGCGCGAGGCCGGGCGGGCGCTGCGCGACGCCCTCACGGTCCGGGCGCTGGCCGAGGGCCTGATCCGCGAGGGGCGGAGTGCCGACCTCGACGCGGCGCAGAAGGCCGTCCGGGCCGATCTCGCCCAGATCCTCGCGGTGTTCGAGGGTCTCGACAACCACCTCGACGCCGTCGACGCCGTGGTGGCGCGCCTGGAGCGCCGGATCGCCTCCACGCTGCACGTGATGGACCGCCCGGACCCGAGCGGCGTCGAGCGCGTCGCCGCGCTGCTGCGCGCCGTCGGGGGAGCGGAGATCGCCCCCGAGGTGCCGGGCGACGTCTCGCTGCTGCGGCCGCCGATCGGGCACGCGCATCTCCAGGCGCCGCGGGCCCGCAAGGCCGCGATCGACATGGAGCCCCTGCCCGACATCGAGGACGACCCCGTGGTCGACGCCTTCGCGGCCGCCAAGGCGGAGTTCCGGCGCCGCACCACCGTGACGCCCGAGAGCATGAGCGCCTTCGTGGAGGGCCGCCTCGGCAAGGCCGTGCGGCTGCGCGGGTCGCAGATCGTGATCGCGGGCGTCGACGACTTCATCGTGTTCCAGCGCCTGCGTGAGATCGACGTGCTGTTCGACGCCAAGCTCGGCGCGCGCTACGCCCTGACCCGGCTGCCCGAGCGGGTGGTCAACGGCTGGCTGGACTGCCCGGATTTCCTGCTGGAGCGCCGTCCCCGTGCTTGAGGGCTTCCGCGCGATCATCGACGGCGACGAGCCGCCGCCCCCCGGCGCCCGGGCGCCGGACGCCGAGGAGCTGTGCCGCGCCCTCCAGGTGCTGCTGAAGGGTCAGGTGATCTACGCCGAGACCCAGAACATCGGCCGCTCCTACGAGCTCGCCCGGCACTACGCGCCGTTCTTCACCGACTACTTCGCCTGCCTCGGCTACGCGCTGACCGTCTCGCACCGCGACCAGATGGTCTCGCTGAGCCCGGCTGCCGACGCCCCGCGGCACGACATCGTCTCGGAGCGCCTGCGCAAGGACGAGACCCTGGTGCTGCTGGCGCTCCGGCTGCTCTACGAGGAGGGGTTGCGCGACCATCGGGCCGGCACGGACGGGATCGTCGACTGCACCACCGACGAGATCGTCGAGAAGATCCGCGCCGTCGCGCGCAACGAGCCCCCCGAGGAGGGGCGGCTCGCCGACATCCTGCGCCTCTACGCCAAGCGCGGCGGCCTGCGCCTCGGCGAGCGCGACCGGGTCGAGCGGGTCACGCCGCTCGCGCTCCTGCCGGGACTGACGGTGCTGGCCTCCGACGCCTGGATGGAGCGCCTGCGGGCGTGGTCCGAGGCCGGCGAGGCCTGAGGCCGGCGCCGGCCGCTTCGGAAACGCGTCCCCGGGCGACCGAGCCGTGCCTGTCGGCTCCCGGTCAGGCCGCCCGGACCGTCGCCAGGAAGTGCTCGACCTCGCTGCCGAGATGGGCCGCCTGGCGGGCCATCTCGGAGGCCGAGGCCAGGACCTGCGCGGCGGCCGCGCCGGTCTCCTCTGCGGCGCCCGCGACGCCGCTGACGTTGGCGGTCACCGACCCGGTCCCGGTCGCCGCCTCGGCGACGTTGCGGACGATCTCCTGAGTGGCCGCACCCTGCTCCTCCACCGCCGCCGCGATGGAGTTGGCCATGCCGCTGATCTCGCGGATGCGGCCGGCGATGCCGTCGATGGCCTGGACAGCCTGACCGGTCGAGCCCTGGATCTGCGCGATCTGCGCCGAGATCTCGGCCGTGGCCTTGGCGGTCTGGTCGGCCAGCGCCTTCACCTCGGTTGCGACCACCGCGAAGCCGCGGCCGGCGGTGCCCGCGCGCGCGGCCTCGATCGTGGCGTTCAGCGCCAGCAGGTTGGTCTGGCTGGCGATCGCCGAGATCAGGTCCACCACCTCGCCGACCCGGCGCGCGCCGGTGCTCAAGGCCTGGACGAGGTCGGCCGTGGCGGCCGCCTCGCGGACGGCGGCCTGCGCCAGATCCGCGGAGGAGCCGACCTGACGGCCGATCTCGTTGACCGAAGAGCCGAGCTCCTCGGCCGCCGCCGCGACCGTGGTCACGTTGGTGGAGGCCTCCTCGGCGGCCGCCGCTGCGCTGGTCGACTGGCCGGCCGTCTGCGTCGCCGTCGCGGTGAGGCTCTGGGCCGTGGCCTGAAGCTGCGTCGCCGCCGACGTCACCGAGCCGACGATGCCGCCGATGGCGGATTCGAACCGGTCGGCGAGCTCGCGCGTCGCCTGCCGGCGCTGCGCCTCGGCGCCGGCCCGGGCCTGCGCGGTCTCGGCCTCCAGGGCGCGGGTGTGCAGCAGGTTCTCCCGGAAGACCGCGACGGTCGCCGACATGGCGCCGATCTCGTCCCGCCGCGCCGCGTAGGGAATCTCGGCCTGCGCGTCGCCGTCGGCGAGGCGCCGCATGGACAGCGTCATACGGGCGAGCGGCCGCGACACGCCCGTGAAGGCGTACAGCATGGCGCCCAGCGCGATGACGAGGCTGGCGAGCAGGCTCACGATGGTGGTCCGGACCGCGTCGGCCTGGCTGTCGCGAGCCGTACGCCCGGCGGCCTCGCCGGTCTTGATGTTCAGGTCGGCGAGCGCGCGGGTCGCGGTCGAGGCCGCGAGGTAGTTGGCGTTCATCGGCCCGCGGAAATAAGCGAGCGCCTGATCGTGCTGATCGGCCGGGAAGGCGCGCAGACGAGTCCAGTCGGTCTGCTGCACCGCAAGCTTGGCGAGCAGGTCGTCGTAGATCGCCTGCTCCTCCTTCGATGCCACCAGACTGCGGTAGGCCTCGGCCTTCGCCTGGCGGTTCCGCATCATCTCGTCCGCATTCTTCAGGCTGGTTTCGCGCTCGGCGTCAGTATCCGCCGTCACGTAGCGGAACTGCCACAGTCTCGCGCGCATCACGAGGGCGTTGATCGTCTGAGCCTCGTTGATCGACGGCACGGCGTTGTCGATCAGCTCCGCAAGTCGCTGGTCGACCAACTGCATCTTGTAGAGGGTCACGCCACCCTGAACCATCGCCGTCAGGAGCAGGAGGGCGAAGAGGCCGCTGAGTTTCGCTTTGAGACTGAGACGCATCGGTATTTCCGGTCGTGCGGACGAGACCGGAACGGCATGAACAGGTTGTGCTAACAGGGTCATAACCTGTGGTGGAATCGGGCTTCAGGGCTGCGCGTGTGTCGGCTTGCATACGCGGCCGAGTCCGGCCAACTGGGCCGATCATTCTCCGCCACCGGCCCGGCTCACCGACATCGTGTACGTCCTCACCGACATCGCTATCTCGAATTGGTACCTGATCCGCCGCGAGCAGATTCGCCTGCGCGGCGCCGCGGCGCTGGTCGGGCCGACCGGGGCCGGGAAATCGACGATCTTCGACGCGGTCGGCACGGTGCTGGCCGGCAACAATGCCAGCCGCCTCGCCCTCAACGCCTCGGCCTCCGGCCGCAGCGCCCGCACCGTGCGCGATTACTGCCTGGGCTGGATCAGCGACCCTGCGGAAGGCGGCCGCCCGACACGAGAATCCTGCGAGACCGTGCTGGTCCTGGTCTTCGAGAACCCCGATTCCGGGCGCGTGGTCTCGGTCGGCCTCGCCCTGGCGGCCCGAGCGGCGGAGCCGAAGGAGACGGTACTGTCGCGCTTCATCGCGGTCGGACACCGGTTCGAGGTGTCCGACTACGCCCGCACCGCCCCCGGCGGCACCTACACGGCGCCCTGGAGCGAGATCGCCGCCGACCTGCGCGCCCGCGCGTCGAGCTTCACCGAGTATCGGACCTCCGGCGAGCGCTTCACGGCCGACGTGCTCGCCACCCTGCGCGAGGGCGCGCCGGCGCCGGAGCCGCGCCACTTCCTGCGCAGCTTCGCCAACGCGGTGGCGTTCAAGCCGATCTTCGACACAAGCGCCTTCGTGCGCGCCTTCGTTCTCGACCCGGAGCCCCTCGACGTCGAGCGCGTGCGCCACTCCATCGCCAACTGGCGGCGCCTCCTGGAGACCATCGCCGAGCTGGAGAGCCGGCTCGGGCGCCTGCGGCGCCTGCGCGACCGCTACGAGGCCTGGGGCGAGGCGGTCCTCGCCGCCGCGACCCACGAGTTGCGCGCGGCCAGCGCCGAGCTGCGCCGCCGCAGCCTCGACCTCATCGCCGTCCGGAGCCGGCTCCGGGAGGGCGCCGACACCCTGCGCATCGCCCGCGAGCGGGTCGCGGCGAGCCGCGGCTACGTCCGCGAGATCGACGGCGAGATCGCCGAGAAGAAGGCGCTGGCCGCCGCGAGCGCCGCCGAGGGTCGGCTCGCCGCCTCGACGCTCGGCCTGTCCATGCTGGAGCGGGACCGCAAGGAGCTGATCGGCCGGATCGGCGACCTCGTCGCCCTCGTCGGGCAGATGGCCAAGCTCCAGCCGGTCGCCCCGATCCTGCGCCAGAGCTGCCCGCAGGCGGCCCGCCTCGCCGAGGCCTGCGCCCGGGCGGGCCTGCGCCGGGAATCCTCCCCCGAGGAGATCCTGCGCCCCGAGGGGCCGCTGGCCGAGCTGGCCGACGGCCTCGCGCGCCTCCCCGATTTCGACGAAGCCCTGGAGCGGGCCGCCGAGGACGCGGCGCTGAAGGCCCGCGCCCAGGAGAGCGAGGCCGAGCGCACGGCCCCCCGCACCGGCGGCGGTCCGGCGGCGCGCCTGTCCTCCGACACCGTGGCGTTCCGCGGCGAGCTGGAGCGGCGCGGCATCGACGCGCTGCCGATCTGCGAGCTGGCCGAGATCGTCGACCCGACCTGGGGGCCGGCCCTCGAGGGCCTGCTCGGGCGCGCCCGCGAGGCTCTCGTGGTCGCCCCGGACCGGCTGAACGAGGCGCTCGGCGTGCTGCAGTCGGGCCGCGACCGCTTCAGCCGCTGCATCCTGGTCAAGACCACCGACACCGCCAAGCAGCGGTCGCGCCGCTACGACGACGGGCCGCTGACCGTGATCGAGACCAGCGACCCCCACGCGGAGGCCTTCCTCGGCGTGCGGCTCGGCGGCTACGACCTCGCCCGGGACGATGCCGAACTGGCGCGCCTGTCCCGGGCCGTGGCGCCGAGCGGCCGGACCACGGCCGGCATGGCCTATACGGTGACCCGCAGCGTCGACCTGCTGATGACCCGTGGCCATCGCGGGCCGACCGCCGACAGCCGCCGCGCGCACGAGATCGCCGCAGCGGAGGCGCGGCGCCTGCGCGGCGAGGCCGCGGTCCTGCGCGAGGCCGCCCGGACAGCCGCGGCGATCCGGGCCCGCGTTGCCCGGGGCCTCGACGACGTGGAGGCCCTGCGGGCCGAGCTCGACGGGCTGGAGGGACGGCGGCGCACGCTGCAGACCGAGCGGGAGGGCATCGAGAAGCGCGATACGGCCGGGCTCACCGCCGAGATCGCCGCGCTGACCACCGAGCGGGTCGGCTACCTGCGGGAATTGTCGGAGGAGCTGGAGCCCAAGCTCGACCGCCTGCTCGCCGACGAGGCGGCCCTGCGCGCCCGGATGGGGCCCGTGCGCGAGGCCGTCCGCGCCGCCCTGTCCGCCCGCCGCGCGGCCCTGCGCCAGCTGAGCGCGGGCGACGCGGCGCGGGTGCGCCTTGCCCGGGCCGAGCCCTTCGACCTCGGCGTGGTCGCCGAGGCGCGGCGGGCGCTCGCCGGCCTCGACGCCAAGGCGGCCGGGTCGCGGGTGAGCGCCGAGCGCGGCCTCGCCCGGGATTCCGCCGAGGCCGCCCGCTCGCACGGGCGAATCGCGGAGCGCGAGCTGGCGGAGGCCTGCGCAGCCTGGCGAGTGGAAAACCCGCTCGCCTCCGGGGACGCGCCGGCGATCGACGGCTTCGCCTGGGTGCGGCGAGAATACGAGGCGGTGGAGGGGCACGAGCTGCGCCGCTACCGGGCGCAGGCGGAGCGGGCCGAGTCCGAGATGCGCCGCCTCATGACCGAGGACCTGCTGACGCGCCTCGCCGACCGGTTCGAGCGGGTCCATGCCCGGCTCGCGGCCCTGAACGAGCGGCTCTCGGCCCGCAGCTTCACCGGCCAGACCTACGCGTTCGAGGCGGCGGTGGATCGCCGCTACGCCGCCGTCCACGCGCTCGCCACCGAGACCGCCCGCTCGCCCGAGGCCGCGCAGGCGCTGCTCGCCGGCGAGGCCGAGGGGCCGATGGCGGCCGCGCTGGAGGAGATCACCGCCCTGATCGCCGGCGAGGAGGACGCGGCGCGGCTCGCCGATTACCGCAACTACTTCGTGTACGAGATCGGCATGCGCGACCGGGCGGGCAACCGCACCACGATGTCGGCCCGGGCGCTGCGCGGCTCCGGCGGCGAGGCGCAGGCGCCGTTCTACGTGGCGATCGCCGCGTCGCTCGCCAGCGCCTACTATCCGGGCGACCGGCCGGGCGACGAGAATCCGGGCTTGGGCCTATGCCTGCTCGACGAGGCGTTCTCGAAGCTCGACGTGCGCAACAGCCAGGCGCTGGTCGATCTCTACCGCGCCTGGGGGCTGCAGCTCCTGATCGCCGCCCCCGAGGACAAGCGCACGACGCTGACCGAGGTGATGGACACGATCGTGACGGTCTACAAGAGCCCGGATCTGACCTCGGTGCGGATCGAGGCCGAGCACCCCCTCGAGGCGGCCCGGCGGGCGCTGCACGCGATCAACCCCGACCAGATCGGGATCGAGGGCTTTCGCCAGTCGGACGCGGCGGAATGAGGTCTCGACGTGAGGGACAAGCGCGAGGCCGCGGGGCACCGGGGCGGGGCTTTGCGCCGCCGTCCCCGGTATCCCCGTTCATCGGGTGAGCGACCGTCAGTTCAGGTAGGTGCGGATCCAGTTCGGCGAGAGGATCTCGCCCTCCTCCGTGATGATCCAGGGCTGCTTGGCCGGGTCGGTCAAGGCGCCGGCCGCGGCGGCGATTGCCTCGCGCAGGGTATCGTAGCGCTCGGGCTGCGCAAGCGGGGCGCTCGCCGGGGCCGTGCGCCAGATCGTCAGATCCGCGGGCCGTTCCAGAGCTTCGGTTTCCATCGGTACTCGTCCTTCCGAACCGTTTTTGACCGTTCAGATCGCCGCGGCCGGGCTGAGCCGGGAGGTTGCGGCGATCAAAGGTCTGAGCGTCAATGCAAGCATCTCTGCGGCAGCTTTGCGATCAATTCAGGCGGTTTTCGAAGCCAGCCTCTCGTGCCGAGGCACGAGAATGAGCGTGTTTCGGTTTTCCATGTCCGTATCGAGCGCGACTGAACTGCCCTGGACTTGCAAGAATTGTGGCTCCTGAATGATGACCATTCCGTTAGCCAGTTTGCGCCGGTCGCCGACGTGCGCCAGAACACGTCAGGGGCCTATCGGCGCCCGTGCCCCTCTGTGTTGACGCCCCGATCCTGAACGCGCACTTAAGGCTCAGCCCGTCGAGGGCCCGCCTTCGCGCTTCTTTCGGAGACACCCGTGCCGGATCGCACCGTGCGCATCGTCCTCGCGGCGGTCCTGGTCCTGCTGGCGCTCTATGTCGCCCAACCCTACTTGCAGCCGCTCCTCTATTCCGCCGACGCGCCTCGGGCGGTGCTGGCCCGCGGCGATTTGGCGCCGGCTGAGACCTCGACGATCGCGCTGTTCGAGCGGGCGAGCCCGTCCGTCGTTCACGTTTTCGCGCAGGGTGCGGCGCAGAACCGCGATCTGCTCGACCTCGACGATCAGGGGGGCGAGCAGGGCGGCACACAGACGGGCACCGGCTTCGTCTGGGACGGCGCCGGCCACATCGTCACCAACACCCATGTCGTGCAGAACGCCGCGCAGAGCGGCGGGTCTGTCTCCGTCCGGCTGAGCGACGGCACGGTGGTCTCCGCGACGTTGGTTGGTTTGGCGCCGTCTTACGATCTCGCGGTCCTGCAGCTCGGGCGGGTGACGCGCATGCCGCCGCCCCTGGCAATCGGCACCTCGGCGGATCTGAAGGTCGGGCAATCGACCTTCGCCATCGGCAATCCGTTCGGCCTCGACCACACCCTGACCACCGGCGTGGTCAGCGCCGTGCGGCGGCGCATGCCGACCAGCGAGGGCCGCGAATTGTCCGGCGTCATCCAGACGGATGCGGCGATCAATCCCGGCAATTCCGGCGGACCCCTGCTCGATTCCGCCGGCCGACTGATCGGCGTCAACACCGCCATCGTCTCGCCGTCCGGTGCCAGCGCGGGGATCGGCTTCGCGATCCCCGTCGACGTGGTGAACCGGATCGTGCCGGAGTTGATCAAGGCCGGCCGGGTGCGCAATCCCGGCATCGGCATCATCGCCGCGCAGGAAGCGGCTACCGCGCGCCTCGGCATCGATGGTGTGGTGATCGTGCGGGTGCTGCCCGGCTCGCCCGCCGCGCAGGCCGGACTGCGCGGCGTCGACCCACAGACCGGCGACATCGGCGATGTGATCGTCGAGGCCAACAATCGTCCGGTCCATCGGCTCGCTGACCTGACGGCAGCCATCGAAGAGGCCGGCCTCGGTGCCGGTGTGACTCTGAAGGTCGAGCGCGACGGCCGGGTCCGGCAGGTCCGCGTCACCACGGCCGATGTCGCGGAGAACCGGCGATGAGACGTCTCCGCCTCGCCCTTCTGCTCATCCTCCCCATCGCGCTGATCGCTGGCGCCGCGCAGGCCGGCGAGCCGCCCACGCGCGCGCGCCTTTGCCAGGACAATCTCCCCGAGGGCGTGCGCCTGCCGCCGCAACCCGGCTGCGACGCCGGCACCCGCGCACCGAAGCCGCGCCGGCCGGGCTTCTACGATCTGGGCGACGGAACGAGCCTCCAGATCGGCGGGAGCGCCTCGGCTACCTACGGCGTGCGGCGCTGAGCGATGGTGCTGTTCGCCGGCCTGCTCGCCTGCCTGACCCTGTGGTGGCTGTCCAAGAACGGCGGCCTCGGCCGGCGGCTCAAGCGCGGTCTTGGGGCGGCCCTCGCCGCCGCCCTCGGGGGCGCGCGGCTGCAGACCTTCGGCGCCTTCGCACTGCTCGCCGCCGGATTTCTGCTCCTGCGCGGCAACTTCGTCCTCGCGGCGCTCCTCGGGCTCAGCGGCGTCTGGTTGATCGAGGGGCAGGCCGCGATGACCGCACGGCTCCGCCGCTTCATCCGGCCGGGTCCCGGTCAGGGAGCCCGCGACGCTGAGGACCGCCGCTTCCGCACGACTCTGATTGACGCCCTCCTGCGCCCCGACGGCAGCCTGCGCACCGGCCGGGTCATCGCGGGTCCGGGTGCCGGCACGTGGCTCGACGCCATGCCCACCGGGGCCGTGGTCGAGCTGCTGCGCCTCTGCCGCCTCCGAGACGCCGCGGGCGCCGCCCTGCTAGAGCCGTATCTCGACCGCAGGTCGCCCGGTTGGCGTGTAGACGCTGAGGGCGATCGTGACCCGCGGCCGCGCCGTCCGCCGAACCCAGGGGCGATGACGCAAGAGGAGGCGTACCAGGTCCTGGGGCTTCAGCGCGGGGCGACCGCTGAGGAGATCCGGTCGGCCCACCGGTCTCTGATGAAGCGGGCTCACCCCGACCAGGGGGGCAGCGCCGAGCGGGCGGCGCGCGTCAACGCGGCCCGGGACAGGCTTCTGAACCGACATCGCTGAACTCCACGCGCGTTGTCAGAGAGATACCGATTGGCGGCCGCGAGCGAACTCAGTCGCGGTCCTGTCGTCCACGGGCACGCGGGTGCGCCCATGATTGTCTTGAGCGAGGTCTCTTAGGGCGCTGCCGGGCGCCTCAGCTCCGGGTGGCAAAGCAGCTGAAGCCGCTGCGCTTCAGGGCCGAGCAGGCCTCCTGGGCGGAATCCTGCTCGGCGAAGCCCGAAAAGCGGGCACGGAACAGCGTGGTGCCGCCATGCTCGACCTTGACGGTGTAGGGCGCAGCCTTCGAGAGGCTTCCGCCGACCTTGGCGCGTGCCTCGGAGAGCATCGCGCGGGCCTTGGTCTCGTCGTCCATGGCGCCGAGCTGGACCACCCAGGCGGTCGGTACGACGCGGGAACCGGAAACCGCCTTCGGGGGCTCATCGCGTTCGAGGGAGGCCACCCGGGCCGTCGACTTGGACGCCCCCGGGAAGGGCGGCTGGGCATTACTGGCGCCGGCATAGGCCTGGGCCGCCTTCGGGATCCCCTGCGGACCGGGCTTCCAGGTGCCGCCCGGCGTCGTCGTCTTGGACGGGGACAGATCGAGGGGCTCGCCGGTGGTGCCGGTGGTCTCGACATCCTCGTCGTCGGCGGAGGCGACCTGCGTGCGGGTCCGCGAGACTGCGTCGGCGATGACCGCCGGACGGGCGCGCTCGGCGACCTCGGTGACGGGCGCCGAGATCCGGGCGCCGGCATAGGCCCGCGGCAGGCTGGAGCGGACGAGGTCGGCCATGATGCGGTCGCGGCCCGCGCCGGACTTGCCGCCCAGCACGATCGCGACGATCTGGCGTCCCTCGGACTTCGCGGCGGTCATCAAGTTGAATCCGGAATCCCGCGTGTAGCCGGTCTTGATCCCGTCGACGCCCTGAACGTTGCCCAGCAGATGGTTATGGTTGCCGATCACCCGGCCGCGGAACGCGAAGGAACGGGTCTGGAAGTAGCGGTAATAGTGCGGAAAGCGATCCTGGATCGCGCGGGCCAGCACGGTCAGGTCGCGGGCAGTGGTGAGCTGGTCAGGATCGGGCAGACCGGAGGCGTTGGCGTAATGCGTCCGGCTCATGCCGAGCGCATGGGCCTTCGCGGTCATCAGCTGGGCGAAGCGCTCCTCGGAACCGGCGATGTTCTCGCCGATGGCGCAGGCCACGTCGTTCGCCGACTTCGTCACGATCGCCTTGATGGCATCCTCGACCGAGATGGTCTGACCGGGACGCAGGCCGAGCTTCGACGGCGCCTGTGCGGCGGCATGGGCCGAGATGGTCAGCTCGGAATCGAGGGCGAACTTGCCTCGCTCCATCTGCTCGAACAGCATGTAGAGCGTCATCACCTTGGTGATGGAGGCCGGGTGACGCAGGGCGTCCTCGTTGACCGCGTGCAGGGTCTTGCCGCTCTTCACGTCCACAACCATCGCGGCATAGGGCGGATTGTAGCCGCCGCCGGCGCGGGCATGGTGATGGTGCCGGCCGCGCCGTGCCTCGGCCGGCGCGGCCAGGGTCGTCAGGACCGCGGCGGCCAGGATCGCGGCCGGGAGCGCTGGAATCGTCCGGGAGCGGCCTACTACGCTACGCATCACGCCTGATTGCCTCGCGAGACCGGAACTGGCCGGTCGTATCCCCTGCAGAGCCTCCCGCCGATCGCGTGGCCCCGCTGCATCACTGGAGAGTTAGGCAAGTGCAGTTACAGGCCCGTTAATGCGATCGCGGCGAATGCCGGATCGCGTCATTCCAGCCGGCAGTTGCGGGCGGACGGTCACGGCCTGGCATTCCTTCCGGCGACGGCCGTCGGGTCTTACCGGCCCGAGCTTGACGCTGGCTGTCGCCCCGCACACTCTCGTCGTGATCCCAGGATGTCGGTCGCGCGGCCGGCATTTTCGGCGGCGGTCTGGAGATCGGCGATGCAGAGACACCCTGCCCTCCCGGCGAGCTCGACCATCTCGGGGATCGGAACGCACCTGCAGCGTCTCGGGATTGCGGGCCGGGCAGCCCAGACCCTCGGTGTCGAGTATGCCGACTCGTTCAAGAAGGGGTTCGACGATCTCGGGGGCACTTGGCGCGCGCTCGCGGCGGCCCGCAGCCCGGCCGAGATCCAAGCGATTCAGACCGCATTTCGGAACCGGGCCGGGGAGCGTGCTGCGGCCCGGTTCGCCGCGGTCGGCGACGTGATGCTGAGCCTGACCGCCCCGCTTCTGCGGCCGAAGACGGCGGCGAGCGGCCCGACCCGTCCGGGCCCGGCGCATTAGCGGATCGGCGGATATGCGCCGGGGACGAGCTGAGCAGGGCGGACAAGTGCGCACAGGAGTCTGGCGAAGTCGGCTCACCGTCTGTAGATTAACGGCTGTGGAGCCGAGCGCTGCTCCCGGCAGGCCAGGATCAGGATCGGCCTTCAGGGCCGGCGGCGCCCGCTCCAAGCAAGGGATCGGTTCGACGCACATGACACAGGTCCCCATGCAGGGCACCGCGAGTTCGACGAGGGTTCACCGGCCGGCGCGCACCGCGGTCACGGCATCCGGTTCGCGCGCGCCGGGGGGCGACGACCGATCCAACACGGCCATCATTACGCGGACCAAGCCGCGGACGAAGCGGCCGAGTCTGTACCGGGTACTCCTTCTGAACGACGACTATACGCCGATGGAGTTCGTGGTCCTGGTGGTCGAGCGGTTCTTCAACAAGAGCCACGAGGACGCCTACCACATCATGATGCACGTGCATCAGAACGGGGTCGGCGAGTGCGGGGTCTTCACCTACGAGGTGGCGGAGACCAAGGTGACGCAGGTCATGGACTTCGCACGCAAACACCAACATCCTCTCCAGTGCGTTATGGAAAAGAAATAGGCGCCGCTCGCGGTAGGCACGAAGGACAGAGGCCAGCTTTGCCAAGCTTCTCACGCAGCCTAGAACAAGCCCTCCACCGCGCCCTGGCGCTCGCCGGGGAACGTCGGCACGAATACGCGACGCTGGAGCATCTCCTGCTCGCCCTCGTCGACGACCAGGATGCGGCGGCGGTCATGCGCGCCTGCAATGTCGAGATCGACACGCTCAAGCGCAGCCTGGTCGACTACGTCGATACCGAGCTTTCCAACCTCACCGGCGACGGGCGGCAGGATGCCAAGCCGACGGCTGGATTCCAGCGCGTGATCCAGCGTGCCGTGATCCACGTCCAGTCGTCGGGTCGCGAGGAGGTGACGGGCGCCAACGTGCTCGTGGCGATCTTCGCCGAGCGCGAGAGCCACGCCGCCTACTTCCTGCAGGAGCAGGACATGACCCGATACGACGCGGTCAACTATATCAGCCACGGCATCGCCAAACGTCCGGGCGCCTCCGAGGCAAAGCCTGTGCGCGGCGCCGAGGATGAGGGCGCAGCCGAGCGGCCGAGCGATGAGGGCGATCCCCGCGGCGGCGCGAAGAAGAAGGGCGACGCGCTCGACGCCTACTGCGTCAACCTCAACAAGAAGGCGCGCGACGGCAAGATCGACCCGCTGATCGGCCGTGAAAGCGAGGTCCAGCGGACGATCCAGGTGCTCTGCCGCCGGCAGAAGAACAACCCGCTGCTCGTGGGCGATCCCGGCGTCGGCAAGACAGCGATCGCGGAAGGACTGGCGCGCAAGATCATCCAGCACGAGGTGCCGGAGGTTCTGGCCGACGCGACCGTCTTCTCCCTCGATATGGGCACGCTGCTCGCCGGCACCCGCTACCGGGGCGACTTCGAGGAGCGCCTCAAGCAGGTGATGAAGGAGATCGAGGCGCACCCGAACGCGATCATGTTCATCGACGAGATCCACACGGTGATCGGCGCCGGTGCGACCTCGGGCGGCGCCATGGACGCGTCGAACCTGCTCAAGCCCGCCCTGGCTTCGGGCACGCTGCGCTGCATCGGCTCGACCACCTACAAGGAGTACCGCCAGTACTTCGAGAAGGACCGCGCCCTGGTGCGCCGGTTCCAGAAGATCGACGTCAACGAGCCGTCGATCCCCG
>Ga0316227_1000833_pt1 | contig 38891 bp, 34 predicted proteins | sample TBH18019metaG_FD_206012 | JGI IMG/M metagenome (GOLD analysis project Ga0316227, IMG submission 206012) | Freshwater microbial communities from Trout Bog Lake, Wisconsin, USA - TBH18019 | ecosystem: Environmental > Aquatic > Freshwater > Lake > Hypolimnion/Profundal zone | place: USA: Wisconsin... | reverse complement strand
GCGCACGCTGCACATCGGTCGATATCCAATCCAACGTATCCAAATGCGCGTCCAACCAATCGGACACCGCTTTCAATTCCCGGCCAATTTCGTGTTTTGAAAAGGCTTCGTATATACTCATCTGGTGTGTGCGTTTGGCACGCATTTTGGAACCCCGGTGCTTTTGTTTATTTTTTACAATCAATGGCTCGAAGGTAATGATACCCATTTCCACCGGGTTCTTCCACTGCAAAATTATATTTTATACAATAAAATCAAATCGATACGTTATCTTGATGATAACTAGTTATGTTGTATCGCATACAGTAAATATAGCGTTTTTCTTCGCGACACAAATTTTTACTGTCGATTTATTAGCATATATGAACCGCTCAACCCATAATCCTGTGATTGCAATAATAACAACAGAATACCCATGCTCGAAGACATCAAGAAAACCCTGTGGGCAACTGCCGACAAGCTGCGCGCCAATATAGATGCCGCCGAATATAAACATTTAGTGCTGGGATTAATTTTCGTAAAATTCGTCTCTGATAGCTTCGTCTCCCGCCGTGCTGAGCTGCAAAGTCGCTTTACCGATAAGTCGGATGACTATTACCTGCCTGACTGCACTGATGAGCTGTTAGCTGCTGAGTTGGAAGACCGGGACTATTACACGGAGGGGAACGTTTTCTGGGTGCCGGAATCCGCCCGCTGGGAAACTTTGCGTGCAGCAGCCAAGCAACCGGATATAGGTCGTCGCATAGATGAGGCGCTGGTGGTGATTGAGACAGAGAACCCCAAGCTCAAGGGCATCTTGGATAAACGCTATGCGCGTGCGCAGTTGCCGGACGGCAAGTTGGGTGAACTTGTGGATCTGGTTTCAACCATAGGATTCGGTACTAACGCAGGACAAGCACGGGACATATTAGGTCAGGTATATGAATACTTTCTCGGTCAGTTTGCCAGTGCAGAGGGCAAGCGCGGCGGTCAGTTCTATACCCCCGCCTCTATCGTAAAAACCCTGGTAGCGGTACTCGCACCTCATCATGGCAAGGTGTATGACCCCTGCTGCGGTTCAGGCGGGATGTTCGTGCAGTCTGAAAAGTTTATCGAGTCGCATGGCGGCAAGTTAGGTGACGTGGCGATCTTCGGGCAGGAATCGAACCCGACGACATGGCGACTGGCCGCGATGAACTTAGCCATACGCGGCATCGACTTTAATCTGGGGCGCGAACCGGGGGATACTTTCACCAGGAATCAGCATCCGGATTTGCGTGCCGACTTCATCTTGGCCAATCCACCGTTTAATATCAGCGACTGGTGGCATGGCAGCTTAACGGGCGACCCGCGTTGGGTATATGGTGACCCGCCAGCTGGCAACGCCAACTATGCGTGGTTGCAGCACATGCTGTATCACTTAAAACCGTCGGGTCGTGCAGGTATTGTGCTGGCGAACGGTTCGATGAGTTCCAGTCAGAATAGCGAGGGCGATATACGCCGTGCGATGGTTGAAGCGGACGTGGTGGAGGTGATGATAGCCTTGCCAGGACAGTTGTTCTTCAATACCCAGATACCCGCTTGTCTATGGTTCCTTAAAAAACCCGCCGGGAGAGGGAGTGAGGGAGAGGGGGAAAAACGCTGCGGCGAAGTGCTATTTATAGATGCCCGTAAGCTCGGACATATGATTAGCAGGGTGCAGACCGAGCTGACCGATGAAGTGATAGCGCGCATTGCAGACACGGTAGCCGCATGGCGTGGCGAAATCCCCCGCGCTCCTCAGTCTACAAAGGCTGAGATGGTTTACCCCTCTGTCCTTCCCTCGCCCTCTGTTCTCCCCTCGCCCTCTGTTCTCTCTTCGCCCTCTGTTCTCCCCTCGCCCTCCGGGAGAGGGGTAGGGGGTGAGGGGGGTGAGGGTGGTGAGGGTGAGGCTGATATGCAGATTCCCGCAGTTAAACTAACTCAACACAAGCTTCCCTTGCCCGAAGACCTGCTTGAATTTGCCCGTCAATTAAGGCAACACAGCACAGATGCAGAACAACGGCTGTGGTTTGCATTGCGTGACCGTCGTCTGGCGGGCGTGAAGTTTCGCCGTCAACATCCAATTGCACCTTATGTTCTGGATTTTTATTGTTCAGAATTGAAGTTGGCTGTTGAGTTGGATGGCGGGCAGCATGGTACCAATGAAGGTCAGTCGCATGATGAACAGCGCAGCCGCTTCCTTGCAGAACAGGGTATTCAGATACTGCGCTTCTGGAACAACGACGTATTGCAACAGCCGGAAGTGGTACTGCAAGCTATCTATAATGCGGTTAATGTTCCCTCACCCCTAACCCCTCTCTCGGAGGGCGAGGGGGACAATTTACGTACACCCCTAACCCCTCTCCCGGAGGGCGAGGGGGATATTTATCAGGACATTCCCGGCTATTGTCGCAGCGTTAAGTTAGCTGAAATCGCCGAACACGGTTATGTTCTCACGCCCGGTCGCTATGTTGGTGCTGAAGCGGTCGAAGACAACGATGAGGACTTCGCCGACAAAATGCAGACCTTGACCGAAAAGCTGGGTGAGCAGATGACTAAGGGCGTGGAACTTGACCAGTTGATACGGCAGAAGCTGGGAGGACTGGGCTATGTGTTCTGAACTATTGCTATCATGAGGGGAAATTAACATGTTGTATTTAAATATCGACCATTTGCGACGCTGTATGCAGACGCTCAATTCCTCACTGGCGCTCTATAGGAAGGCTGAGCCGGACAGTATTGATCAGGAAGTATTTCGCAACGCCATCGTAAAAAGCTATGAATTGACACAGGAAACTGCCTTCAAGCTGCTGAAAAAAGCGCTGAAAGTATATGGTCACGGCGGGAAAAAACTGGAATCGACACCGGTAAAGGATATTCTGCGACTCGCTGCGGTTCATGATTTGATGACGCTGGCAGAGGTGGAGCGCTGGTTTGCCTATCGCGACAATCGCAATAATACCGCTCATGATTACGGCGAGCAATTCGCCAGTGAAACGCTGATGCTGATCCCCGGTTTTTTGCAGGATATTGGCACGCTGGCCGATATGCTTGAGCGCAAACTGGGCAAGCAGGGAGAACATCTTGACAATTGAATCGCTGCATTTGCCACCCGTCTATTTAAAAATGGTACGGGATATTTTGCGCGCGCATTTACCTGATGCAGAAATATGGGCTTATGGCAGTCGCGTGAACGGCGATTTTTATGAGGCCAGCGATCTCGATCTGGTGGCACGCCAGCCGGATGATTTGACGCGCAGACAAACCCGTCTGTACGAGGCAATCGAAGCATTTTCAGAAAGCAATCTGCCCATCATCGTGCAAATAGTCGATTGGGCCAGCATTCCGGCTGAATTCCGGAACGAGATTATTGCTAACCATGCCGTCATCGCCCTTCCGCAGGGGGCCGGGGGATGAGTTTTGACCTGCCTGAGCTACCTAAAGGGTGGAGCTACTCTCCACTCGAAAACTGTGCAAGACAAAACTCCATTAGCTATGGTGTAGTTCAGCCGGGAACACATGTTGATGGAGGAATACCCCTTATTCGGGTTAACAACTTTCATGATATTCGCATTGACCTTACGGAGATGATGCGAATTTCACCAGAGATAGAAACGAAATACGGAAGGACGCGTTTAGCTGGCGGAGAGGTCTTGCTAACTTTGGTGGGGTCAGTAGGGCAAGTGGCAGTTGTGCCCAAGGAACTGGCTGGTTTTAACGTTGCCAGAGCTGTTGCAGTAATTCACCCTCTGCCTAATATAAGTCCAGAATGGATTGCAATATGTCTTCGTTCATCGTTATCTCAGCATCTTCTGTTTAGCCGTGCGAATACAACTGTTCAAACTACCATTAATTTGAAGGATGTTCGGGCATTGCCTATCCCAATACCCTCAGAAGGGGAACGGAAAAATATCACCGCGATGGTGTCTGCCCTCGATGACCGCATCGCCCTGCTGCGTGAAACCAACGCCACCCTGGAAGCCATCGCGCAGGCACTGTTCAAGTCGTGGTTTGTTGACTTTGACCCGGTACATGCTAAGGCACAAGGTATCGCACCGGAAGGCATGGACGAGGTCACGGCTGCGCTGTTTCCTGACAGCTTCGAGGAGTCGGAACTGGGCTTGATACCGAAGGGGTGGACGGTTGGTACACTTGCTGATATTGCCAAGACAGTAAAGAAACAATTGCAGCCGTCATTACTTCACTCTGAAATACATTACGTTGGACTAGAACATATTCCACGTAAATCATTAAGCCTTTTTGATTGGGGTGATGCGGATGGTTTGGAAAGTGCCAAGGCTACATTCTCTAAAAATGATATTCTATTCGGCAAATTACGTCCTTATTTTCACAAAGTAGTGATTGCTCCTTTTGACGGTGTCTGCTCAACAGATATTCTAGTGTGCCAGTCAATAACACCTGCTTATTATGGACTTGCGGCGATGCACCTTTTTAGCAAAACTCTGATTAACTATGCGGAACGGTTATCGAACGGCGCAAAAATGCCTCGTGTTAATTGGAAGGATTTAGCGGCTTATCCGATTTGTATTCCTCCTGTGGATTTGGCGGCAATTTACAGCGAAATTATTACGCCGATAATTGCGCGAATGACAGCGAATGTTGAACAAGCCCAAACCCTCGCCACCCTGCGTGACACGTTGCTGCCCCGGCTGATTTCCGGTCAGCTGCGCTTACCTGCCGAAGCATCGGTACTGGCAAGCCTGAGGCAGACATATTGATTGAGAAAGCCATCACATGATTGATTTTCACGCTGAACTACACACGCTAGTTGACCTCGCTCAAATGGCAGAATCAGTATCGCTGGAATGCAAGCTGGCTCAAGGACAGGATGGTAAGGGCGAACTACCCAAAGATTTCTGGCCGACCTACTCTGCGATGGCCAACACTCACGGCGGACATGTGCTGCATTTGTCCGATTCGTTCGAGCCGTTTGATCAAACCCGGCTGGAAATGCGTTGGGCTGCTGACCTGTCTCAAGGTATCACCGCCGCTAAGGTTGACGATCAGGGAAAAACGTCGGGGAAAACGTCGGGGAAAACGTCGGGGAAAATTCTCGCGCGGATCCGTGAAAATTCTGCCATCACGATTCCTGAATTGGCATTGTCGATAGGGTTGACCGAACGCACGATTGAACGCAACCTCAAGAAATTACAGGAGGATCACCTTTTGTCGCGTATAGGGCCTGCCAAAGGCGGCCATTGGAAGGTAAGTACATGACCGACCAACTCAAACAAAAATCTAAACAGCTACACGGTTCAGATATTGCCCCCGACAAGGCAATCTGGTGGAGTGCTGATAATCCGGCAGCAGGCTGGGGGCTAAAGGTATTTCCATGAGGTATAAAAACAAAAGCCCCCGACTATCGCCGGAGGCAGTTGCCGACCGGGAATCCCCAGTCCGTAGCGCGCATTCTATAAGAAACGGCATGTTGAGTCATATAAAAAGGCAAAGTAATGATGATTGACGCTCAGTACAAACGAAACTCCCGTGTTATTTTTCCCGACACGTTGCTGCCGCGTCTGATTTCCGGTGAGTTACCGGAAACCGCAGCGGAGGATGCTACGCTATGACACCGGCATCACCGCTGTTCGCAGCACCTGAAGGTTACACCGACTGGCTGAAGCAGCTTAAAGCAGATATTGCCACTGCACAGCAGAGGGCTGCACTCGCGGTTAATGCCGAACTGGTGCAACTTTATGGGCGCATCGGTCGCGATATATTACAGCGCCAGAAGGAACAAGGCTGGGGTGCAAAGGTGATAACGCGTCTGGCACATGACTTGAAAGATGCATTCCCGGATATGCGCGGCTGGTCATCCAGCAATCTCAAGTACATGCGTTATTTTTCACAGCATTGTGCGGATGGTAAATTTGGTCAGCAGCCCGCTGACCAATTGCCGTGGTTTCATATTGTAATATTGCTGACCAAGCTGAAAAACAACACCGACCGTGAGTGGTACGCTGTGCAAACGGTGCAACAGGGGTGGTCGCGCACTACGCTGGAGATGAACATCAAGAATTGTCTACGCCAGAGACAGGGTGCTGCGGTAACAAATTTTGTGGCGCGCTTGCCACTATCCGATTCTGAACTTGCCCACGATACCTTGAAAGACCCCTATCTCTTTGACTTTCTTGGTCTGGGTGAGGATGCACATGAGCGGGAAATCGAATCCGGGTTGATTCGCCATATCACCCGCTTTTTGCTGGAGTTGGGCGCAGGATTTGCATTTGTCGGACGGCAATTCAGACTGGAAGTTGCGGGGGATGAGTTTTTTATTGATCTGCTTTTTTACCATACGCGTCTGAAGTGTTATGTGGTCATTGAACTGAAAGCCACGGCGTTCAAGCCCGAACACGCAGGCCAGCTCAATTTTTATCTGGCCGCAGTAGATGCTCAGATAAAATCTGTAGATGACAAACCGACTATAGGCCTGTTGCTGTGCAAGAAGCAAAACCGTCTGGTGGCGGAGTACGCGCTGTCCGGTATTGACAAGCCCATCGGTGTGGCTGAGTACCAATTGCTGCGAGACTTACCGGAAATATTAGGACAGAGCCTGCCGAGCATCGAAGAAATTGAAGCCGAGCTGGCGGGCGACTTGAATGATCTGGCTGAGCCGACATGACCGAAGACCAACTGGAACAGGAAACCCTAAGCTGGCTGGGCAGCGTGGGGTACACGCACCTTTACGGTCCCGACATTGCTCCCGATGGAGATAATCCTGAACGCGGCGATTATCGTCAGGTCGTACTGGTAGAACGACTGCGTGCTGCGGTCAATAAACTCAATCCCGCCATACCCGTAGCGGTACGAGATGACGCAGTCAGGCAAGTAATTGATTTGGGTATTCCGGTGTTGCTCCCGGCAAACCGCCATTTTCATAAGCTGCTGGTGACCGGTGTGCCTGTCCAGTATCAATCGGGCGGTGAGACACGCGGTGACTTCGTGCGGCTTATCGACTGGAGTACTCCCTTCTCCCCACCCTCATCCCTACCCTTCTCCCCACCCTCACCCTCATCCCTACCCTTCTCCCAGAGGGAGAAGGGTAACGAGTATCTGGCAATTAACCAGTTCTCTATCAAAGGTACACACCACACCCGCCGCCCGGACATCATTCTGTTCATCAACGGACTACCGCTTATCTTGCTGGAATTAAAAAATCCAGCTGACCAGAGCGCTGATCTTTTAAGAGCGTTTGACCAGCTACAGACCTACAAAGCGCAAATCCCCGATGTGTTCCAATACAACCAGATACTGGTTATCACGGATGGCACAGAGGCGCAAATGGGCGGATTGTCTAGTAATATGGAACGCTTCATGCAGTGGCGTACTATCGACGGGGAAACATTAGACCCGCTGGGGCAGTTTAATGAGTTGGAGACGATGGTGCGCGGGGTGTTGGCTCCGGTCTATTTGCTCGACTACCTGCGTTTTTTTGTGTTATTTGAGGATGACGGTACGCTGGTGAAGAAGATTGCCGGCTATCACCAGTTCCACGCGGTGCGCGCGGCTATCAGTCAGGTGGTGGTCGCATCCCGTCCGGGCGGCACGCATAAGGGTGGTGTGGTCTGGCATACTCAGGGTTCCGGCAAGAGCATTACCATGACTTGTTTTGCTGCGAGGGCAATGCAGGAAGCGGCAATGGAGAATCCCACCATCGTGGTGATTACCGACCGCAACGATTTGGACGGGCAATTATTCGGCGTGTTTTCACTGGCGCAAGACCTGTTGCGTGAGCAACCCGTGCAAGTGGAGACCCGGCAGGATTTACGTGCCAAGTTAAGCAATCGCCCCTCAGGGGGTATCGTATTCGCCACCATCCAAAAATTCATGCCGGGCGAAGATGAGGATACCTTCCCTGTGTTATCTGATCGTAGCAACATTGTCGTCATCGCAGACGAAGCACACCGGACTCAATACGGTTTTGAGGCCAAGCTCAAGGGCAAGCCAGGTCATGAGACCTATCAGGCAGGCTATGCCCGGCATCTGCGTGATGCGCTGCCCAATGCAACCTTCGTGGCATTTACGGGCACACCGGTGTCAAGTGAAGACAGGGATACGCGCTCGGTGTTCGGGGAATACATCAGCATCTACGATATGCAGCAGTCCAAGGAAGACGGTGCTACGGTTGCCATCTATTTTGAGTCACGCCTGGCTAAGTTGTCGCTAAATGCAGCGGACTTGCCGCTGATGGATGCCGAGGTGGATGAGCTGGCGGAGAACGAGGAAGACAGCCAGCAGGCACTGCTTAAAAGTCGCTGGGCAGCACTGGAAAAAGTGGTGGGGGCTGAGCCGCGTATCGTCAGTGTTGCAGCAGATTTGGTCGCGCATTTTGAGGAACGAAGCGCTGCGCAGACCGGAAAAGCCATGGTGGTTGCTATGAGTCGTGATATTTGCGTGCACTTGTACAACGAGATTATCAAGCTACGCCCGGACTGGCACGACCCCGATCCTGAAAAGGGCTTCATCAAAATCGTGATGACAGGCTCGGCTTCTGACAAGGCGCTGTTACGTCCTCACATTTACAGCGGACAGGTCAAAAAGCGGCTGGAGAAGCGCTTTAAAAATCCTGCCGACCCGCTGCAACTGGTGATTGTCAGGGATATGTGGCTGACCGGTTTCGATGCGCCTTGCGTGCACACGTTATATGTCGACAAGCCGATGAAGAGCCATAATTTGATGCAGGCGATTGCCCGGGTTAATCGGGTGTTCAAGGATAAGCAAGGCGGGTTGGTGGTGGACTATATCGGCATTGCCAACGAGCTACGTTCCGCGCTGAAGGAATACACCGCAAGCCACGGGCGCGGTCGCCCCACCGTCGATGCAGCCGAAGCCTACGCGGTGCTTGAAATGAATTTGGATATTTTACGGGGCATAGTATATGGCTACGATTACAGTGACTTTTTGACGACGGGTCACAAGTGTCTGGCAGGTGCGGCTAACCACGTGTTAGGTGTCAAGGATGGCAAGAAGCGCTTTGCCGATATCGCACTGGCGATGAGCAAAGCATTTTCGCTGTGTTGCACGCTGGATGAAGCGAAAGCGGTACGTGAAGAAGTGGCGTTTTTTCAAGCGGTCAAAGTGATACTGACCAAGCGCGACATCAGCCAGAAGAAACGCACCGACGAGGAGCGGGAAATGGCTATCCGGCAGATTATCAATAGTGCGGTCGTCTCGGCAGAAGTGGTCGATATCTTCGATGCGGTTGGTCTGGATAAGCCCAATATCGGTATATTGGATGATGCCTTCCTTGCTGATGTGCGTAACCTGCCGGAGCGTAATCTTGCAGTGGAGTTGCTGGAACGGCTGCTTGAAGGCGAAATCAAGAGCCGTTTCAAGAGCAATGTGGTGCAGGAAAAGAAGTTCTCAGAGTTGCTGAGCAATGTGATTAAGCGTTACCAGAACCGCGCTATCGAGACCGCCCAGGTCATCGAAGCGCTTATCGAGATGGCGAAGAAATTCCGTGCTGTCGCGGGTCGCGGTGAAGCATTGGGGCTGACGGAGGACGAAATCCGCTTCTATGACGCGCTGGCTGACAACGAATCGGCGGTGCGGGAGCTTAGTGACGAGACGATGAAGAAAATCGCCCATGAACTGACCGAAAGCTTGCGCCAGAACCTTAGCGTCGACTGGTCAGAGCGTGCCAGTGTGCAGGCGAAATTGCGGCTGATGGTCAAGCGTATCCTGCGCAAATACAAATATCCGCCAGACCAGCAGGAAGCCGCGGTACAACTGATTTTGCAACAGGCACAAGCACTCGGCGAGGCGTGGATGCCATAATTAAGGTAGTAGTAAGGTGAGTATTTGATTTTTTTCAAGCAATGACAAATTGGGGGGCTTGGATTTTTTGAGCGGTGGTGTCGTCTGGATCCATCTGGACAGGCCGCATGGGTGCAAGCAATCGGTGCGCTTTGGCTATTCCTTTTTTTCAAAGACGTGCTGATGTGAGGGCTAAAGCATTAAATGACCGATCATTTTCTCCTCTGTGTGACGGATCGTCAGCTAACTCCCCAGAACACATCAAGAGCCACTGGTTATTGAGTGCTGCCTGACCAGCGTGACTGTTTGTTGCGTCGGAAGACTTCACAGACACGCATGGTTTACAGGGTTTAATTAACGTCAGATTTAATCTTGAGTGGCCGCCGTCAGCAGGTAAGAGGACTCGTTGTTTTGGGTTGCACGTATACGGTATATCCGCATTTTTCTGTTTCCTGACGGTTGTTCCAGTTACTCCAGGCGATATCGAGCGCAGCATAAATATGTTCGAATCGCTGATGTCTCGATGTATCAATGCGTGCAATTAGTGAATCAGAATTGACCAATTCATCAGATACTTGAAGGGATATCTTACTGTCCATGATGTTCTTTATTTTAAACATTATAATTAAATCGCCTGAATATTTGCAGCCTGGCGCCCCTTAGTTCCTTGCGCCACGTCAAAGCTGATTTTCTGACCTTCCTTGAGTGACTTGAAGCCACTGATGTTGATCGCTGAAAAATGTGCAAATAAATCATCGCTGCCATCATCTGGCGCAATAAATCCAAAACCCTTTGCATCGCTAAACCATTTCACTGTACCCGTTGCCATGTTGCTATCTCCTTGTGGTTAATGCAGGAAAAATATTCCCCGCGAATATGTTGCTATATTTATAGGCTGCTTAAACCCCGGAAAAAATGACGCCTATCCAGGTATGACGAACCAATCCGCTGGAGTGATTAACAGCGATTGACAAGGGGTATATATTGCACTGAATACTTTATATGTAACATCGGTGAATGACTGATTTTTTATCAGGAAAATTCTGATTTAGAATCAGTAAATCCCTGATTAACAGTCTGTTTGTTTAGTGGTACTGTATTGCCAGCGCGAGACTTCCTGTATTTAGAGCCCGGTGGGGCACAGCAACGAGCGCATAGCGCGCTATGTCTTTAGGTGAATTACGGTCGCTCTGCGCAACATACTGCCAAAGGATAGAGATGAAATATCCAATTTTTATATTGATACTTTTTCTGATCCAGCCGGCAGGCGCGGCGCTCGCGCAGAATACTGAATACAGCGTTGTGCCTGTCTTGCTCTATCATCGTTTAGGTCTGTCGGTCACAGATGCGATGACTGTCAGGACTGCGGTTTTTGCCGCCCAGCTGGCGTATTTAAAATCACATGATTACACCGTTATTCCGTTGCGGCATCTGACAGATTATCTGGCCGGAAAAACGACGCAACTGCCTGCCCGTGCGGTGGTCATTTGCGCTGATGATGGGCATGAATCTGTTTATACAGCGTTGTTCCCACTGATTCGTCGCTACCATGTCCCTGTCACCTTGTTTATCTATCCGTCCGCCATCAGCAATGCAAGCTATGCCTTGACCTGGCAACAATTGCACGAAATGCAGGATAGCGGTCTGGTCGATATACAATCCCACAGTTACTGGCATCCCAATTTTAAGAAGGAAAAAGTCCGGTTGGGAAAGGATGCTTATGAAAAATTTGTCCGAGTGCAACTGGTTCAGTCGAAGTCCGTGCTGGAAAAACAGTTCGGCAAACCGGTCGATATGCTCGCCTGGCCCTTCGGCATTTACGACGATGAATTGATTCGTGCGGCAAGCGCAGCCGGTTATGTCGCTGCCTTCACGATAGAGCGGCGCGCTGTCAGTCACACAGATAATGTGATGGCTTTGCCACGTTTTTTGATGACCGACCAGGTTCAGTTTGAAAAACTGCTTGCCGCATCACCCAGCAAAGCTTCACCATGAAAATACTCATACAATTCTGTTTACTGATGGCATGGCTTAGCAGTGCTGCGGCTGCAAGTTATAGCGGCACTGTCATTGATACATCCAGCAAGCAGCCGATCGAAGGTGCTTTTGTCACGCTAGGTGAACAGGTTGTTCGTAGCGGCCGGAATGGTAAATTCCAGCTGGACGGTATTGGAGATACACTGGGCATTCGGGCTTACGGTCATGTCAGGCGGGCGGTCAGCACACTAAACAAGGACGCGCCGATTTTGCTGGCGGCATACAAGCCAAAAGCACTCTACCTGTCACTGCTGGGTGTGACTAATAAGCAGTTGCGTAACGCGGCACTGAATCTCATTCACGATACCGAACTCAACGCTCTGGTGATCGATGTGAAGGATGATATGGGACGCGCAGCCTTTCCGGGCGGAGCTGGCAGGCCCATCAGTAATTTCAAGGCAATCGTGAATGAGTTGCATGCAAAAGGAATTTATCTTATCGCTCGCATCGTCGTCTTCAAGGATAACCCACTTGCCACCGGCCGCCCAGATATTGCCATCAAAACGACCCGGGGAGCGATCTGGAAAGACCGTGAAGGTCTGGCATGGAGCAATCCATACAGTCAAACTGTGCGGAACATTAATATCGACCTGGCGATAGAAGCGGCAAAGGCCGGCTTCGATGAAATTCAGTTTGATTACGTACGATTTCCAGACGCGACCGGGCTGGCCTATTCAATGCCAAACACCGAAGAAAACCGGGTTGCCGCTATTTCCGGATTTTTGAGCGATGCAGGACAAAAACTTGTGCCTTACAATGTTTTTCTCTCGGCTGATATCTTCGGTTATGTTTCATGGAATACCAATGACACCTTTATCGGTCAGAAACTGGATAATCTGGCGGAAGTGCTGGACTATATTTCGCCAATGCTCTATCCCTCCGGATTCCAGTTTGGCATTCCGGGCTATTTGGACCCGGTACACCATCCGCGAGAAATCGTTTATTATTCTCTCGAAAAAGCAACGCAACGCACAAAACTGCCGGGAATACGCTTCAGACCCTGGTTGCAGGCTTTTCGCGATTATGCCTTTAACAGAATGCCGTTTAAAGGTGAACAAATTCGCGCTCAGATTGAAGCCGCCGACAGCATGGGGAGTTGTGGCTGGATGTTATGGAATCCGCACAATATTTACAGCCGTGACGGTTTGCAGCTCAAAAATTCCAACGTTCAGGAGATACGATGAGGCGTTTTATTGCCATCGTGTTGCTCATCATATCGCTGGCCGCCAGCGCGTCTGAGCCGATTGCAGACTTTACGCAAAGCGAAATACAATCAGCTCATATCCCCGGTGCCGTGGTGCTGATTGGTAACCGCACAAGTATTTTGTACCGGAACGCGTTCGGTCAAAGGGCCGCAGAGCCGATGACCACCGACACCCGCTTCGACCTGGCTTCACTGACCAAGGTCATTGCGACAACCACCGCCATCATGCAACTGATCGAACAAAAAAAACTCCGCCTTGATGCACCTGTCGCCCGCTACTGGCCGGCCTTTGCCAAAAATGGCAAAGGCCTCATCACCCTCCGGCAGTTGCTGACGCACTATTCCGGAATGCGCGCTGACCTGAATCTGGATACTAAATGGTCAGGCTATGCCGCAGCCATGAAACTGATTGTTGCCCAGCAGCCGGTAGCCATGCCCGGCAGCAGCTATCTATATAGCGACATCAATTTCGAAATACTGGGAGAACTGGTCGGACGGGTATCCGGCAAACCACTGGATAGCTATTGCGATGCACATATTTTCCGAACGCTGAGAATGAGCCATACCGGCTTTAAACCCGACACTAAAGATGATATCGCACCTACCCGATCTATGAATAGTAGCCCGGGAGTGGTACATGATCCTAGCGCTTACCGTATGGGCGGCGTGGCAGGACATGCAGGGCTGTTTTCGACCGCCGATGATCTGGCTGTTTTTGCCAGAATGATGCTAAACGGCGGCACCTGGCAGGGGCGGCGTATTCTGAGTCGCCACGCTGTGCAAATCATGACAATTCCTCAGTCACCGGTGGGTATGTCAAAATTACGCGGGCTGGGGTGGGCGCTCGGTGCACCCTTTTCGCCTGAGCGTGAACAGCTATCTGGTGTCGGCTCCTATGGGCATTATGGATATACAGGGACGATGCTGTGGATTGATCCTGTCAGCCAAACTTTTCTCATCGTGTTAAGCAACCGGGTATATCTTGACGGCAAGGGAGATGCCGATCCGCTGCGCAGAGGCATTGTGGCGATTGTCTCGGACACGCTTAAACCGCAAACGGATTTATCCATACTCGCTGCGCGTCCTGAGCTTGCCGGCTATTTTAAATTCACGACCGCGCATCCCGAAAGCCGCTCCGTCGCCCGGGTGCTAACCGGGCTGGATGTGCTCGAAGCTGAAGCCTTTGCGCCTTTGACTGGACTGCGTATCGGGGTCATTACCAATCAGACCGGGAAGGATGCTGCCGGTCACTATATCGTGGATCTGCTGTATAAAGCGCCAGGGGTGAGGCTTGCCGCAATCTTCAGTCCGGAACACGGCATCAGCGGTAATGTGGATGAAAAAGTCGTCTCCGGCATTGATATCCGCAGCGGCTTGCCAATATACAGCCTGTATGGCGAGAGCCGACGTCCACGTGATGAAATGCTGGGCGGGCTGGATGCGCTGGTGTTTGATATTCAGGATGCCGGTGCGCGCTTTTATACTTTTTCGACAACCATGGCTTATGCGATGGAAGCAGCAGCACAGCATAACCTCGATTTTTATGTGCTGGATAGACCGAATCCGATTAGTGCGGCTGTGGTGCAAGGCCCGATACCCGATGCAGATATGAAATCATTCACCAGTTATTTTCCGCTTCCTGTTCGGCATGGCATGACTGTCGGCGAACTGGCTGAACTGTTCAACGAACAGATTCATGCGAAGCTCCATGTCATCCGGATGCAAGGCTATGCGCGGCCCGACTGGTATGACGACACGGGGCTCAAATGGATCAGTCCGTCGCCCAATTTGCGCACGCTGACTGAAACCACGCTATACCCCGGTGTCGGGTTAATCGAGGGGGCAAACATCAGTGTCGGGCGCGGCACCAGCACTCCGTTCGAACTGGTGGGTGCGCCGTGGATTGATGGCAAGGGGTTAGCTGACGAACTGAACAGGCGCAGCATAGCGGGTATTTTTTTTCTACCTGCAGATTTTACGCCGGAGAGCAATAGCTACGCCCACCAGCAGTGCCATGGTGTGCGCCTGATTCTGATAGATCGCCATGCGCTTGACTCCCCGCTGCTGGGGCTGGAAATCGCCAGCGCACTTCATCAGCGCTACCCTGGCAAATTCCAGCTTATGGACACTCTGGGGATGATAGGGGCACGCAAGGTATTGCAGGCGATAAGCGAGGGGCAGAATCCTAAAAATATTCCTGTGCAGGATGATGTGGACATGTTCAATACGTTGCGAAGCCGACATCTGCTGTATTGAATCGTGACTGTTTTCACGGGGTTTGATTCGGGCGCATTAAGTCAGTATGTTTCAACAAAGGCGCAACCAGATCCATAGGCAGAGGAAATATGATGGTGGTATTCTTGTCGGCACCTATTACCGTTAAGGTTTCCAGATAGCGCAGCAAAATAGCCTGTGGTTCCTGGGAAAGAATGCGAGCTGCCTGAAACAACTTTTCAGAGGCTTGTAATTCCCCTTCGGCATGGATCACCTTGGCACGCCGTTCGCGTTCCGCCTCCGCCTGTCTTGCGATTGCCCGTATCATGGATTCAGTCAGATCAACCTGCTTGATTTCCACGTTGCTCACTTTGATGCCCCATGAATCGGTCTGCGCATCCAGTGCTTCCTGGATATCCTTGTTCAGTTTTTCGCGCTCTGCCAGCATATCATCCAGTTGATGCTTGCCTAGCACCGATCTCAACATGGTCTGTGCTAACTGACTGGTTGCATTGAGGTAATTTTCCACCTGTATGATGGCTTTTTCAGGATCAATCACGCGCAGGTAAACCACTGCACTGACTTTCACGGATACATTGTCGCGCGAAATCACGTCCTGAGTGGGGACTTCCAGCACGATGGTGCGCAGATCGACGCGCACTACCTGCTGAATGCCGGGAATGAGTACTATCAGCCCCGGCCCCTTGACCCGCCAGAAACGACCCAGGGTAAACACTACACCGCGCTCGTATTCACGAAATATTCGTAAGCTGAAAAATGCCAGCAGGATGAGCAATATCAATTCAAAACTATAGTCCCAGTCCATAATATTCTCCCGTTAGTGTTTCTGGTATAAACCGATCAGCTCTGACTGTGCAAGGATGTGATTGCGCATGGCTTTTTCCAGCACAGTTTTTGTGGGATATTGCATATCCGGCAGCATTGTATCGAGCGCATAGAGTTTAAAGAAATAGCGATGTTTGCCGAACGGGGGACAGGGGCCGCGATAGCCGGGTTGATGCCAGTCGTTCATGCCTTGCAGGGCCAGCCTGGCGTTTACTGCAACCCCCTCTTCCAGTGAGTTGATACCAGCGGGCAGATTATATAAAACCCAGTGTACCCAGGTAATCCTGGGAGCCGCCGGATCAGGTGCATCGGGATCATCAAGGATCAATGCCAGACTTTTTGCGGCAGCCGGTACACCCGTCCAGACCAGTGGCGGAGAAATATTCAGACCGTCACAGGTGTGGCGTACCGGAATGTCATTAGCTGTTATGAATACAGGTGACTCGATGGATAAGGCCATGACGATGTTCCCTTTTTTATCCGCTGGCAAAGCTGTTCCGGCGAGGCCAATAGAAATACTGATAATGACTAATGTGGCAACCCAAATGAGGTGCCCGAATTTGCTTTTCATCTGTCAGGCACCGTGCTGCTAATTTTAGGCCGCAGAACCGATTTTTCTGGCAGATAGCAGTTCAACGGGCAGATTGAATTTCAGATATTGCCTGTGACGAACGACATCAGCACGCTGCGATTGCCGTTCTGCAACGCTGTTTTAAATTTACACATCATTTATAATGATGCACTCATTCAAGCTAAAAAAACTATCAGCCGATGCTGATTTTATGCAGGAAAAGTGCTTATTTAAAATCAGTCATCAACGATTTTTGCGAGAATTTGTTGCATAAGGCTTATATGAGAGCCTTAACAATATGATTTTCGCATAGGCAGCTCCCGACCATGCTCTATCCGATCCCCCTGTATCCTGAAAAATGTCATTTTACTGTCAGAAATTAACTTATCAGTGCGATGCGGCTTATTACTATGCTGCCATCAAGGATGTGCCCTGTTCAATCTGGCTGGACAGCGGCGGGATGGGGCGCTTCGATATTCTGACTGCCGCTCCTCATCACACACTAGAGACTTCAGGCGGCGATCCGTTCGGATTGATACGCGCTGAGTTGGGTGAGCACTTGCCTGCTGTCGAGAATATTCCGTTTGCCGGTGGTGCGGCAGGTTACTGGCGCTATGATCCGGCAATAGAAGCTGACGGAATTGCCATTTACGATTGGGCGCTGGTGCTGGATCACCGGGAAAAAACCGCTAAGCTGGTGTCGCATCGGCGTTACCCTGAAACTGAGACTTTATTGGAGCAGATTCTACAGCGACTTGCGCTAGCAGGCGATAGCGATGAAAAGGGTGAAGGGCGACGCGGGAAGGGCGATGTTGCGGATAATTTCAGCGTGCAGGGCAAAATCAGCAGCAATTTCAGCAAAGCCACTTATTCAGTTGCCTTTGATAAAGTGCAAGCATATCTGCAGGCGGGAGATTGCTATCAGGTCAATCTGGCCCAGCGTTTTTCTGCCGCAGCGACAGGCGATGCATTTCCTGCCTATCTTGAATTGCGCAAGCTGAGTCCCGCGCCATTCTCTGCTTTTTTGAACATTCAGGGTGTGCAAGTGCTGTGCGCTTCGCCTGAGCGTTTTGTCAGCGTGAAGAATGGCAAAGTTGAAACCCGTCCGATCAAGGGCACGCGCCCGCGCGACAGCAATCCTGAGAAAGACCTTCAACTGGCCGATGACTTAAGCTGCCACCCGAAAGATCGTGCCGAAAATTTGATGATCGTGGATCTGTTGCGCAACGATCTGGGCAAATGCTGCAAAGCGGGTTCGGTGCGTGTGCCGGAATTGTTTAAGGTAGAGAGCTATGCCAATGTCCACCATCTGGTCAGCACCATACAGGGCGAATTGACAGAAGATCGCGACGCGCTGGATGTCTTGGCAGGCTGTTTTCCGGGTGGCTCGATCACCGGTGCGCCGAAACGGCGCGCGATGCAGATTATCGAAGAGCTCGAACCCGATCCTCGCGAAGTGTATTGCGGTGCAATCGGCTACGTCGGTTTCGACGGCAACATGGATACCAATATCGTGATTCGCACGCTGGTCTATAGTGCTGGTGAAATACACTGCTGGGCGGGCGGCGGGCTGGTCGCCGACTCAAAGTGTGACGCGGAATATCAGGAGACGCTGGATAAGGCCTCCGCGATGTTGAAACTTCTGCAAATGTATGGCGGGAAGCGATAGCTTGGAGCGATTTTCGTTTTAATCACAAAATAAATTTAGTTTGGTGTGATTTCAATATAGACTTGTTTTTTGTCGTCAATTTTTTCCGTAGGCACGACAAAATTGATATCCCCCTCTTGGCAGTACCGAATTTGCGGTCTTAACAGCAGACGTACGCGGCCTGGATTTGATTCTGCAGATCCCTGGAACGTCAAAAATAATGAACCTCGCAGCAAGGTGCCATATTCCCTAAGCACTTCCTTGTTAATCCGCCATTCGACAGCAGGGCATTTCAGTTTTTCGTCAAAGAACTGATACAGAAACCAGTTTTTCTGGCCATCTGTATCGGATTCAAGCAGATTTGAAGTCAGCGACAACGCGCCTGAAACATATTCCATTATGGGCATCGCATTGGATCCAATCTTGGCAGTTTCGGCGGCAATTTTAGTTATTTTCGATAAATCCCATTTGCTTTTGGTGTTTCTTGAGGGAGAAAGTGCGCTTAAAGTGGCTGTAACTGGAATGGCCTCGGGTGCATTTTCTACCGACTCAAGTAAAATCTGGATGGCAAGTGCGCCTTCGTTAGTGAGTTCCTCCATCCAGTCCCACCAGAACGGCTCTATCAGTGAAATGCCGAATGCCCAGTCATAACGGTAGATATTCTGCTCTTTTGTATTTTTTTGAGTGAGCATCATTCCGGAGCAAAGTGGATTGTCTTCGCCTTGCAAACTTAGATGCCAGCGCTGAACAAAGCTGTCCTCATATTCCGGCTGCGCTTTCACTGTCGCAGGATCAAATCCTTCGGTCAATATGTAAACTTCAGGCGCAGTGGTTGTGTAATCTTTGGCAAGAAAGTCGAAGCGCATTCTTTTTACCCGGGTGCTCATGTTCTTTTCCTCATTTGTTTATGTTGATTAGAATGCCCCTGCGCTTGTCCCTGCAAACCCTGCTGCCGGGGTGATCAGTGTGTTGTTGACGCCGGGTTGCCACTGCCATTGTCCCGAGGCGAGATGCTTGACACATTTCCACTGCACGAATGCCTGTCCGGGCAAGCCCTGAATCACGCCGGTCCATTTTGGGATGGCGGGGCCGGGGCCGTTGTGATCGGGCGGCGGATTGTAGATATAGGCAAAATAGATGCTGGGATTGAGTTTGACGGCTTTTGCCGGATCCCAGTTGCCAAGGACTGGCTGATTGCCGACCGCATAGATCGCTTCACCCGGCACGGTCCAGCCGTTGTCGCAGACCAGATTGGCGGTGGTCGCGGGCGTGACAGCTTGCAGCGTTATCGTGAATGTTTTGCCGGTGCTGACATCGCTGATACCCGATTTGATCAGCACCAGATTTTTGCCGGTGTTATACCAGCCGGCATTCGAAAAAGACGCACTGGTTTGCTGCGGCAGGATTTTGCCGTCAAGCTCTACGGAAACCGCGCGTACATCCTGAACGATCAACTTGACGATGTTGTTGCGCTGAGTGACGGCGCCCGGGTAACTGCCTGCCGCAGCATTAATTGATACCGTTACCGTACTGCCGGTCTGCTGCTGCGAAATGGCGGTGGTGCGGGTCTGGTAGAGGGGGCGTGTGTCCGCCCCGTAATTTACCGTCGTGCCGTCATCCTCGTACAGCGTGAACCGGCTGGCGGCAACATCCGCATAGACTTGCACGATTAAATCATTCTGCGCATTGCCGTGACCAAATGCATCGTGCGTATTTGCATCCACTTGCATCATCGGGATGATCGCACCGGCTCGCGCAAACACCGGCAGCCTGAAAATGCCATCGATATAGGTGGGGAACTGGCTCACCCATTGCCCGTCGAACCAGTCTCTTGTGTGATAGTTCACCCAGCGACCGCGGGGCAGATAAATGTCGCGGGCATATTCGCCGTGTTTCGCCACCACGCCCACCAGCAGATCGCGGCCGATCAGCTTTTCATGACCGATCTGCCGCACCTGGGGGTCGTCCTGATAATAAAACACCAGCGGCGGCACTACAGGCTCGCCCGAAAGATAGGCGCGATAGGCCAGCGAATAATAATAGGGGATCAACTCGTAGCGCTGACGGATGTTAGCCAGATTGGATTTAACATCGCCGACCAGGTCCGGTGCGGTCTCGTAGCGCAGCATTTTCTGAAAGCTGTTGTCGGTATGCGGGCGCACCGGCACGTCGAACCATGCGCCGTTGGCAAACCACTGGGTATAGAGCTCGTCCTGGTATTGCAGATTGCCGGAATGATTTGCGTTGTAGGGCATGCCTTCCCGACGGAAACCGCCGATATCCGAGCCGTAATAGTCGATGCCGGAAAAGGACATGTGCATCTGCGAATTCATGTGACTTGCCAGCAAATTCAGATTTGAGCCGATATCCCCCGACCACATGGCAACGCCGAACCGGTCAGAGCCCGGCGCACCCGAGCGGCTGATGATGAAGGGGCGTTTGTCGACAGTGCTTTGCCGGTATCCGTCGTAGATCGACTGATTCCACAGGAAAGCGTACAGGTTGTGTATATCGCCGTGGGTGTTTTTCGGGCCGCTGGTGTTGACTTCGACGCCGTGATAACAGGCACTTGGATCGTACTTTTCAGGCTCGCCCAGATCGGTCCAGTGCGAGGTAATACCGTTGTTGATGAGATTAGGTAGTCGCCGGTTGTGCTGTATCCACTGCCCCGCTGCCGGATTTGACCAGTCTATCATCGCAGCCTGACCGAACCAGTCGTTGAGTATTATGCTGGGCTGCGTAGCAGGATTGCACTGATTATTGCTGCGCGCATAGGCGAACAGGCTGCCCTGTGCTTGCATCTGCGCATAGGTATTGGTGTTCTGATTCACATAGGATTCCTCTATTGCCACCAGACCGATGTTGTCCGCAGCCTGCGCGCTGATATGCGTTTTTGGATCGGGGAAATTTTTCAGGTCCCAGTCGAGTTTTCCCATTGAACTGTCCGGGCTGTTGGCTGTCACGCCGCCGAACCATTGCAGGTCGAGCACGAAGCCATCAAGCGGGAAAGTGTCTTGTCGTAAACCTGTTTTGAGTTTCTCGACCTGATCCCAGTTCTTGTAGCCGAATTCGGATACCCACAGTCCGAAGGCTTTTTTCGGTGGTACGGGCTGCGTGCCGACCAGTTCCATATAGTCGTGGCGCAGAACCGGCAGACTATCGCCCGCCATCAGATAAAAGCGGATCTGGTCGCCCCACATGCGCACCTGCCACGGATCACTGGTGAAATCCCAGTTCTGTTTGTAGACATTGTCCAGAAATAGCGCATAGTTGAGATCGTTGTCCCCCAAAGCATATATCACCGGAAACTGCACATTGCCGACCATACCGGCCTGACCGAAAGGCATAAAGCCGTTGCCGTGCGACTGTGCCTGACCTGCCGGTTGCGCCTCGCGCACCTTGTGCTGCAACCAGTCGCCATCCGCCGAACCCAGAACCTTGAACTGCTGACCCAGTCCGTAAACACTGGTGATCTGGTTCTGGCTGATACTAAGGCCTTTCCAGTCCTGAGCCAGATTTTGCGGGCAGACGGTGGTGAGCGGTTTGATTTTGTAACTCAGGGATAAGCATAAACTCTGCGGATCGACTGCGAGTTTGATGTCGCTCGTCTCGATGGCATTGCCAGTTTGCGTATAGACCGAGGCACCCGGATAAGCCGTTTTTTGTATCATCGGCGAGCTATACAGCGTTGATACAGGTGCCGTGCCAATGGCGGAATATTCGAAATGCATCAGATCGTTGTTCAGCGTTTCGACAACCAGATATTGATGGTTTGAAGTGAAAACGGCATGCTGAACCGTAGCGTACAGCGAGTTGCAGGCTAGCAGCAGTATTACGGAAATCAGTTTTTTCACAATAAAACACCCTTATCGATTGACGTAAACGGCAATTCAAATTATATCGGGGGATAAGTGCGACTGTATGCTAAATATATCGGGAAAACAATATGCCGAAGTGTATAGGTAATTCGGGAAAATTATCTTGGCTCTATGTGATTTGTAGTGGATACATCAAAATACATTTGCCGGTGGCAGACCGGCTGCTGGTTACCTTCTTTTGCGTCGCCAAAAGAAAGTAACCCAAGAAAAGGTGACCCCGGTTTACCGCGCCGCCAGTTTGCTGCCAATCTGGCGGCGTACCCTCGATAGCCTGCAAACAGCGGGGCTGTGCAACTCGCACGATCCGCTGCGCGTCCACGTGCTCAAACAGTGCGCGCCCAACTGCGCCGCTTGTTTGTGATCTATCTTCGGCGGCGCACAGGGGCTCGGTATTGCAAGTTATGCACAGCATTCATGGCATTATTAGCTTTGAGTTTTTTACTTTACTCGACTTAAACAGAGCTATTATCACGTCGAGGAATTAGCCGCCGTTTTGTATGCGGAGAATGCGGATGACTTCGGGGATGATGCGCATACTACGCATGATGCTGGCCAGATGCTGGCGGTTGTTTACTTCCAGCGTAAAATTCAGCGCCGTATATTCACCCTCACTGGCGAAGCTGACATTTTCGATATTGGATTCCGCTTCTGCAATGGCAGCGGCGATTTTAGCCAGTACGCCGCGTTGATTGGCAACCAGTAGTTTGAGACTGACGGCGAAGGTGCGCGTAATATTTTTGTCCCACACCACATCCAGCCATTGTCCGTTGTGGTGTCCTTTGCGCAATACAGGACAATCGTGGGTGTGCACAACCAGACCTTGTCCGCTTTTGATTACGCCGATAATCGGATCGCCCGGAATGGGGCGGCAACAGGTGGCAAATTGCACCGCCATGCCTTCGGTGCCCTGAATCGTGATCACCGGATTGACGATGGTTTCACTGGGAGTGACTTCAACATTGCCAGCCAACTGCCTTGCAACGACCATGTTGAGCCGGCGTCCCAGTCCGATGTCGGCTAAGATTTCCTGGCGCGATTTGACACCGGTATCTTTTAGCAGTTTATCCCAACAGTTGTCCTGAATGTCTGTCGATTTTACGCCCAGTGTATGCAGGGCCTGATTCAGCAGTCGTTCACCGAGCAGTGCGGATTCGCCCGATTGCATGGTTTTCAGGAAGTGGCGAATGTGGCTGCGCGCTTTGTTGGTGGTGACGTAGGTAAGCCAGGCAGGGTTCGGCTTGGCATTTGGTGCGGTGATGATTTCAACGCGGTCGCCGTTGCGAAGTTCGCTGCGTAGCGGTACCAGTTCGTGGTTGATTTTAACGGCGATGCAGCGGTCGCCGATGTTGGTATGTACGTTGTAGGCGAAATCTACCGCTGTTGCACCACGCGGCAAAGACAGTATTTTTCCTTTTGGTGTGAATACATACACCGCATCAGGAAACAGATCCACCTTCAAATGCTCCATAAACTCAGCCGAGGTGCTGCTGTCATTGAGGCTTTCCAGCAGTTCCTGTAGCCACTGGTGTGTCTTCTGATGCAATTCGTTAATGGTGGAAGGGCCACTCTTGTATAGCCAGTGGGAAGCAACACCGGCATCGGCAATCCGGTGCATTTCATTGGTGCGAATCTGGACTTCTATCGGCGTGCCAAACGGGCCGAACAAGGTGCTGTGCAGCGATTGGTAGCCATTGGCCTTGGGAATGGCAATATAGTCTTTGATTTTTCCGGGTATCGGTTTATATAGGGCATGCAACGCACCCAGCGCCAGATAACAGGAGCCGCTGTCTTCAACCAGCACGCGGAAACCGTAAATATCCAGCACCTCTGAAAATGCCAGCGATTTTTTCTGCATCTTCTTGTAGATGCTGTAGATGTTCTTTTCACGACCGGTGACTTCAGCCTTGATGTTCTTTTTTTCAAGCTGTTGCCGGATTGCTTCAAGTATTTTTCCTACCACTTCGCGGCGATTACCGCGTGCGACTTTCAGAGCCTTGGATAGCACAGCATAGCGATTAGGATGTAAATGTTTGAAACTTAAATCCTGCAGTTCAAGATAGATTTCGTTCAAGCCCAGTCGATTGGCAATCGGCGCGTAGATCTCCATCGTTTCGCGTGCGATTCGCTCGCACTTCTCCGGTGTCATGGAACCCAGGGTGCGCATGTTGTGCAACCGGTCGGCAAGTTTAATCAGGATGACGCGCACATCACGCGCCATGGCCAGCAGCATTTTGCGGAAATTTTCCGCCTGCGCATCTTCACGCGTTTCAAAATGAACGCGTTCCAGCTTGCTTAAACCCTCGACCAGATCAGCGACAGGTTTGCCGAATTTTTCGGCAATTTGCTCCGAAGTGATTTCGGTGTCCTCGACAACATCATGCAACAGGGCTGCAATGATGGATTGCGTATCCAAGCGCAAGGGCGCGAGTATTCGGGCCACTGCTATCGGATGCGTAACATAGGGATCGCCGGACTGACGGGTTTGACCCTGATGGGCAATGCGGCTGAATTCGATCGCTGCACGGATGTGTTCGACATCCTGTGGTTTCAGGTAGTCTGCAACCTCTTTAATCAGTAATTCTGCATCAGCCATGTATTGCCTGCTTTTGAATAATGCAGAGGGGTGTTAAGCCTGGCCGCGGTTGAGTATTTCAACGCCAACTTTGCCTTTGCTGATTTCACGCAAGGCGACCACGGTCGGTTTGTCGCGGCTTTCAGGTACCAGATGCGAGGCACCATTGGCGATCTGACGTGCGCGAAAAGCGGCTGCCAGTGTCATGTCAAAGCGATTCGGGATATGTGCCAAGCACTCTTCTACGGTAATACGAGCCATAATTTACTCCTGTAATTGATTAATTAAACTTTGATGACGGGTCAGTTGGCGGGTTGTCCGCAAACGAGCAGCCAGCACGACGGCGTTGAATTCTTTCAATGCCTCGTTTAAATTGTTGTTGATGATAACATAATCGAATTCGGCTACATGTGCGACATCTTCACGGGCGGCCTTCATACGATGTTCAATGACCTTTTCACTGTCGGTGCCGCGGCCTTTGAGGCGTCGTTCCAGTTCTGCAATCGAGGGCGGTAGGATGAAAATACTGATGCAGTCAGGGCAAATGCTTCGCACTTGTGCAGCACCCTGCCAGTCTATTTCCAGCAAAATATCTCGATCCCTGGCGTTTTCCTGGGAAATCCAATACTGTGAGGTGCCGTAAAAATTGCCGTAAACTTCAGCACTTTCCAGAAAATCACCGCGCGTTGCCATCTCAAGAAAAGTTTCACGGCTGACAAAATGATAGGCAACACCGTCAACTTCACCGGTTCGCGGTGTCCGCGTGGTGTAGGAAATCGACAAATTAATCTGTGGATTGGTGGCGAGTAAGGCGTGTACTAAGCTGGTCTTGCCGGCACCGGAGGGGGCGCTGATGATAAACAGACTTCCTGACATAAAAAACTCCAGTTATTCCAAACTATGGATTTGAATTTGAATGCAATGTGTAACTGAGTGATTTAACGTGCGATGTAGCAATGTTGCTGTTAATTTGCCAGGCGCCTTAACGCACACAAATTAACATCGTACTCTTGCCGGTTAACTTTCTGCATTTTACACGATACCAGTAGTCTAAATTTTAACTGGGCATAAAAAATCGCCTGTCCGTCCCGGTTAAAGTGGTCAGCCTTTGCAAAATAAGGCTTCATGTATTTATTTTGAATTGCGTAATCGTTTGTAAACTTACTCATAAACAGCGTAATTACTGTGTATTTTTCAATATGCGTTTATTGATTTTAACTGTCTGATAAAACAATAAAATCGGGGTTTTTATAGGTAGTAATCGGGTAATAATATTACGATTACTTGCCATAGACGGTAATCATTAGTTGGTATATATTGGTCGATATCGAATAATTATTTCTATTGAAATTATGATTACTTGTCGTTTATCTTCTATTTTAGGCGCAAAGCGCCTCAAGGTTTCTGATGTATGCAGGGCAACGGGTATTGCGCGCGCTACGATAGATCGCTATTACTACGACAAGGTAAACAGGTTTGATCGCGAGGTGTTGTCCAAGCTTTGTTATTATCTGCAAGTGGCGCCAGGTGAGCTATTGGTGGTAATTGAACGGGGTAAGCTATTTGATAACTACTTTGATTTTCTGGATAATGCGAAAAATGATTGAACGTGAACTTAAGTTATTGCTGAGCGCCAGCGCATTCAAGTGCATTCAAGTGCATTATGCAGTTATGGCGCAAGGCTACATGATTATTGCTGACGGAAATCCTTTGGAAACGAAAAAACGCGAAACGCGCGAATTTAAAACGCTTGATACCGCCGCCAAATTTTTATTCAGAACCGGGGTTGCAGATTTTACAGTGAAATTAAAAACCAGCTTCTGATTTTTGGATTTTTTTGTCACTTGGTGAATACTGTTATCCTCCGGTTTCAGACTGGTTGTTGCCTCAAAACTGTGAAGTGTGTCCCTTTACGCACAGTTCGGCGCAGCGCAGCCCGCTTTGTACTGCGCCTTCCAGCGTGGCAGGATATTCGCCTTGGGTGTAATCGCCTGCAAGAAATAAACAGGGCAGGGGGGTTCGTTGTGCCGGGCGTTGCAAGTCGGGCGTGCAGGCAAAGGTTGCGCGCTTCTCTGCAATCACTTTTAACCACTGCGGCGTATCGGTAAAACCGAACTCCTTGTGCAACTCCGCAATCACTTTTTGACCCAGTTCGTCATGGGACAAGTTCTGGTGCCGTCCTTTTGCACTGATCACACTGGCGATCAGGCCGTGCTGTCCTGAAATTTGTCCTTTATCGAACAGCCACTGACTATAGCGCTGATGCAGACCGAGCATCGCGTAAGGTAATTTGACCCGGGGCGGATATTGCAGGTACAGGGTATAAATCGGCTGATGCTGTAAGAATTCGATTTGTGCCACTACCGGCGCGAGTGTATCAAAGGCGTTCAGCAGTCTGGCTGTTGTCACGGGCGGTGTGGCGCAAATCACGTGGCTGAAATATAGCGAACCCCGTTTGGTGGTGATTTCCATGCCATCTTCATGGGGACGCAAGCTTTCCACGCCGCAGGAGGTCAGTACATGTCCACCGTATTTTTTGATATAGCGTGCTGCGCGTGCCGGGAACAGAGAGGTAAAATCTATGCGCGGGATCAGCATATCGCTGTCGGTACGAGTTTGATTTAAGGCGTCTTTCAGTACGTTCAGTAACACACGGGCTGAAGCGATAACAACGGGGGTGTTAAGCGCGGCAATACACAGCGGTTCCCAGAGTTTTTGTATCAGTGCTGTGCTTTGATCGTAGCGGGTGAGCAGTTCGCTGGCCGCCATGTCTTGGGGCAGTTTGAAATGCATTTTCCGCAGCGTGAGCATGAAGCGTGCTGCGGAAATTCGTTCTCTCCAGGTCAGACCGTGCGCAAGGAGCAGTGCGATCAGAAGATGAAGAGGGGCGGGTAGTCGTGGTGCGTGCAGTGAAAAATGACCATGCAAATCGAGTTGCAAAGGCTGCCGCAGAAAATCCTGTTCGATGTTGCCGCCGACCTGTTTAATCAGGCGCAAGGTCTGGTGATAACAGCCCAGTAACAGATGCTGGCCGTTGTCCAGTTGCGTGCCCTGATAAGTTACGCCGCGCGCACGTCCGCCCAACTGTCTTGCGCTTTCAAATACTGTTACCTGTATGCCTTGTTCTGCCAGGGCCACAGCGGCGGCCATGCCCGCATAGCCTGCACCAATGATGGCAACATTCAAGTTCTCATGCTTGTTCATGGCGTTCGCTATGCACTGATCCAGGTTGTCCAGGCCAGCCACAGTTTACGCAACGGGGTGAGCGAGACACGCTCTTTTAATACATGACAGCCGGAACTGATTACTTCATCCAGCGTTGCGCGATAAATCTTCGCCATAATCAGGCCGGTACGCTGGTTTTTCCTGTCCACTGCGGGTAATTGCGAGAGAGCCAGCTGGTAGTAGTGCTGTGCACGGTCAATCTGTAACGCCATCAGTTTCTGGAAGTTTTCACTCTCGCGTGCATTGAGGATATCGGCAGCGGTTACATTAAAACGTTTCATTTCATCCATAGGCAGGTAGATGCGGTTACGTCTGGCATCTTCACCGACATCGCGGATAATGTTGGTGAGCTGAAAGGCCAATCCCAGATCATGCGCGTATTTGAGTGTTTGCCGGTCCTGGTAGCCGAAAATTTCCACCGACAACAGACCGACCACTGAGGCTACCCGGTAGCAATATAACTGTAGTGATTTGAAATCATTGTAGCGTGGCTGGTCAAGATCCATCTCCATTCCGTCTATGATTTCAAGCAGTAACTCCTGCGCCATGTTGAACTGTACAACGACGGGCACCAGTGCGATGGCTACCGGGTGCTGTGGCTTCCCTCCGTAAATTTCAGCCACCTGTCCGCGCCACCAGTTAAGGGTGGTACGGGCGACCTGTTCATCAGTGCATTCGTCCACCACATCATCTACTTCGCGGCAGAAAGCATACAGTGCAGTGATTGCGCGGCGCTTTGCCTTGGGCAAAAACAGAAAACTGTAATAAAAACTGGAGCCGCTGGCGGCCGCTTTGTCTTGGCAATATTGGTCTGGAGTCATGTTATAAATCTACAATCGTTTTATTTCCACAAAAGGCACTAAATAAACCCAAAACCTATCTCATAAATTAAACTCATGTGTCAGGAACTGATTTATTGAGTGGATTTTTATTGAATATTTTAGTGTATTTCGTGGACTGGGGTTTATGGTTAATAGCTGTAGGGCGCAGATTTGCATAACATGATAACCCAGTCCAGGGGGCCTAATACCGGGCGGTGATGAAAAACGTCGTAATCGACGGCTTCGATCTTGTTCAGAATGCGCAATCCTCCTGCGATGATCATACGCATTTCAAGACCGATGCGCCCGGTAAGCACACTGCCCAGCGGCGCTCCTTGCAGCATCAGTTGACGGGTACGCTGAATCTGAAACTTCATCAATTTTCGCCAGTCTTCATTACAGTTTTGTTGTAGAAGCTGATTTTCATCGACGCCGAAGCGTGCCATTTCATCCAGCGGCAGATAAACGCGGCCGATCTGCCAGTCCTTTGCGACATCCTGCCAGAAATTAATCAGCTGCAAACTGCTGCAAATCGCATCCGAATAGGCCAGATTAACCGGCGTGGCTTCGCCGTACAGATGCAGCATCAGGTGACCTACCGGATTGGCTGAACGCTGGCAATACTCAAACAGGTCGGTGTAATTGTCGTAACGTTTCTTGACCACATCCTGTGAGAAGGCATTCAGCAGTTCGTGAAACGGTTGCAGCGGAAGTTGGTATTGCAGGATTGTTGCGGCGAGATGACGGAATAACGGCGTTGCGGGCGTCTCATTGATGCGAGCCAGCTCATCCCTGAATGCCTCCAGTTGTAGCAGGCGTTCCTCATCAGGCAGATTGCCCTCGTCGGCGATGTCATCCGCAGCTCTTGCAAAATGATAGATAGCTGCCACCGGACGCCTCAATCTTTTAGGCATCAAGATAGACGCGACCGGGAAATTCTCGTAATGATCTACGGGCATATTTACAGCAGATCGTTGCGATGCAGCATGAACACGAACTGATCGCCCGCGGTGACATCCAGCCAGGTGAAAGGCAGTTTGGGATAGGCGGCCTCAAGCACATCGCGGTTGTGGCCGATTTCGACGATCAAAATGCCGTTTTCTGTCAGGTGTTCAGCGGCATGTTGCAATATGAGGCGTGTGGCATCCAGTCCGTCCTTGCCGCTGCCCAGCGATAGCACAGGTTCGTGCAAATATTCCTGCGGCAGGGCTGCTACAGAATCCGCATCGACATAAGGAGGATTGCTGATGATCAGATCGTACTGGCGCCCATCGAGTTTGGCAAATAAGTCGGATTCGATCAGGCTGATCTGTGCTTGCAGTTCATAATCGCTGACATTACGTGCGGCCACTTGAAGGGCGTCAGAGGATAAATCTACTGCGTCAATATGTGCATTGGGGAAGGTATCTGCGCAAAGAATCGCCAGACAGCCGCTGCCGGTGCAAAGATCAAGCACGCGAGTTATGGCGTCCGGGTCTGCAATCCAGGGAGATAATTGTTGACGCAGCAACTCGGCGATAAACGAGCGCGGTACAATGACGCGTTCATCGACATAAAAGCTATATTCGCCGAGGAATGCTTCATGAGTCAGGTAGGCGGCCGGGATGCGCTGCTCGACACGTTTTTGTATTACGCTCAACACTTCAGCCCGTTCGATGTTGGTGAGCTGCGCATCAAGGAAGGGCGCCAGGGTGTCGACGGGCAAGTGCAGCGTATGCAGGATCAGATAGACAGCCTCGTCGTAGGCATCATTGCTGCCGTGTCCGAAGAACAGCTTGGCCTGATAGAAACGGCTAACCGAAAAACGCAGAAAATCGCGTACCGTATGCAAACTTTGAGAAGCCGCGGAGAAGTAAATATTCATTTGATTAAAAGGTTTTCCAGTGTGCGCTGATAGGTCAGTTTGAGGGGGGCGATATCGGCGATGGCAACGCATTCGTTGAGCTGATGTATGGTGGCATTCAGCGGCCCGAATTCGATGACTTGTGTGCAGATATCTGCGATGAAACGTCCGTCGGAAGTACCGCCTGTGGTCGATAATTCAGGGCTGATTCCGTAACATTGTTCAATTGCGCGGCTGATTGCTTCGACCAGATTGCCCTTGGGGGTAATGTAAGGTTTGCCCGACAATTCCCATTGCAAATCATATTGAACCGCGTGCTTGTCAAGAATAGCGTGTACGCGGCTTTTCAGCTCCTGTTCGGTGCTGGCGGTGGAAAAACGGAAATTGAACAGGATGTCTACCGTGCCAGGCACTACATTGGTGGCTCCTGTGCCGCCATTGATATTGGAGATTTGCCAGGAGGTGGGCGGAAAATATTCATTGCCGCTGTCCCAGCTGGTAGTCGCTAATTCGGCGATCGCAGGCGCTATCATGTGTATCGGATTTTTCAGCAGATGCGGATAAGCGATATGTCCCTGAATGCCTTTTACAATCAATTTGCCGGAGAGTGAACCGCGCCGTCCGTTCTTGATCATGTCACCGACCAGTTTATTCGACGTGGGTTCGCCGACGATGCAATAGTCCAGCGTCTCGCCGCGAGCCTTTAACGCTTCGACCACGCGCACTGTGCCATCCACCGCCACACCCTCTTCATCTGAGGTGATCAGCAGTGCAATGGAACCCTTATGTGCGGGATGATTTTCAACGAAGGCTTCGATGGCGGTGATAAAGGCCGCCAGCGATGTTTTCATGTCAGCCGAGCCGCGACCGTAGAGCATTTTATCGCGTATGGTAGGCTCAAATGGCGGGCTGAACCAGGAGGCTTCAGGGCCTGACGGGACGACATCGGTGTGTCCTGCGAAAACCACCACGGGTGCATCAATCCCGCGCCTGGCCCAGAAATTATCCACATTGCCAAAGCGCATGCGTTCGATGGTGAAGCCCAGCTTTTCCAGTCGTTCGATAAGAATTTCCTGGCAGCCTGCGTCATCCGGTGTCAGTGAGCGCCGCGCAATCAGGGCTTTTGCAAGTGCTAATGTCATGTTAAAACCTTTACCTTAAATATTTCGGCATAAACTGCCGCATCAAAACCGATACATAACAGTTTTCCATCCTGTTCCAGCAGCGGACGCTTGATGACGCTGGTTTTGTCCGTCATCAGAGCCAGTGCCGAGGTGTTATCCTGAGTCAGCAGTTTTTGTTCTTCTGACAGGCCGCGCCAGGTTAGCCCTTTACGGTTGATCAGTTCGTTCCAGTCGCGTTGTTGCAGCCAGTTTTGTGCTGTTGTACAGCTTAAGCCGAGTTTTTTAAAGTCCTGAAATTCGACAGCAATGTTGTGTGCCGCTAACCAGTCTCGTGCTTTTTTAACTGTGCTGCAATTGGCTATACCATAAAGTTTCATTGGAAGTCCGGGTAGTAATACTTTGCTACTCCCTCCCGCTTGCGGGACAAGCCGTGACTTATCTGCGTGCAGACTTGGTCGATGGGCTATTTGCTCCATCAGGGAGCTGGAAGGGAAGGGAGCAGGCGCGTCAGAATGAAGCGTATTTTTCATGTCTGTCAAGTTTGATCCAAATCAAGTTTAATATTGCTGAAGTCGGAAGCTGCGGAAAGGCTTTGAGTCTTTGTTGGAGTATGGTTGCCGCGCCGTGAAAAGTCGATCATTGCGGAGAGGTTGCTTGACGAATCTGCATTGCGCATGGCTTCTTCCTTACTGATCGTACCGGATTGATACAAATGATAAAGCGCGTGCTCAAAAGTTTGTGAACCGATGGAGACGCTTTTTTCGATCGCGTCGTGAATATTGTCGATATCGTCATTCTTAATCATTTCTGCAATCAGCGTCGTATTCAGCAATATTTCCACAGCAGGTACTTGCTTGCCCTGTAAGTTGCGCACCAGACGCTGTGAAATCACTGCGCGTAAACACATGGAAAGATCGGATAAAACATTTTTGCGTGAGTCATAAGGGAAAAAATTAACGATGCGATTGAGCGCGTGATAACTGTTGTTGGCATGTAACGTGGTCAGGCATAGATGCCCGGTTTGCGCAAAAATCAGCGCGTGTCTCATGGTTTCACGGTCGCGCACTTCACCTATCATCAGCACATCCGGCGCTTCACGCATACCATACGACAATGCGTTGTCATAACTTAGCGTATCTGTGCCGATCTCACGCTGGTTTATGATTGCTTTGTCGTGAGTAAACACATATTCAATCGGCTCTTCAATGGTTAAGATATGCCCTGTTTGCTGACTGCCGCGATGATTGATCATGGACGCCAGCGTGGTTGATTTTCCTGAACCGGTCGCACCCACCACCAGCACCAGTCCGCGTTTTTCCAGGATTAAGGATTTGAGTACGGCGGGCAGATGCAAGTCATCAATGCTGCTGATTTTACTTCTGATATGGCGAATGACAATGGCGATGTCACCGCGCTGACGGAAAATGTTGACGCGAAAGTTGCCCGCTTCCTCAAAATGACAGGAGAAATTCATCTCCATTTTGGCTTCAAATTCGATAATCTGTCTGGAGGACATCATTTCGTAGGCGATGCGTTTGATGATCTCTGCACTCAGAATCTGTGCGTTGACCGGCATGGCGATGCCATCAATTTTGATGTTGACCGGCGCGCCGACCGAAAAGAACAGGTCGGAGGCGACGCTGTCTGCGGCCAGTTTCAGCAATGGAGTGACAATCATAAGCCTGCCTCAATAAACAGTTACAAGTTGCAAGGCGCAAGGTTTGTTGTACCTTGAACCTCGTTCCTGAATTAAATGCCCCTGAGCAATTCGTTAATGCCAACTTTGGAGCGGGTCTTGGCATCGACTTTCTTGACGATCACCGCGCAATACAGGCTGTACTTACCCTCCTCCGAGGGCAGACTGCCGCTCACAACAACCGAACCTGCAGGAACACGACCATAAGTGACGGTGCCGGTTTCACGGTCATAAATCTTGGTGCTCTGGCCGATAAATACGCCCATTGAGATCACTACATTATCTTCGAGGATGACGCCTTCAACGATTTCAGAACGGGCGCCAACGAAACAATTGTCGCCGATAATGGTCGGATTGGCTTGTACAGGTTCCAGTACACCGCCGATACCGACGCCGCCGGACAAATGCACATTTTTGCCGATCTGCGCACAGGAACCAACCGTAGCCCAGGTATCTATCATGGCGCCTTCATCAATATAGGCGCCGATATTCACGTAAGAGGGCATCAGCACCACGTTTTTCGCGATGTAGGCACCACGACGGGCAGCAGCAGGCGGCACGACGCGGAAACCGCCTTGCTGAAAATCAAGGCTGGTGTAGTCGGCAAATTTTGAAGGTACTTTATCGTAAAAATTAGTATGTCCACCTTTGATCAAGGCGTTGTCTTCCAGACGGAAGGACAGCAATACCGCTTTTTTCAGCCATTGATGAGTAAACCATTCACCGTCGATTTTTTCAGCGACGCGCAGCGTACCATTGTCCAGTTTGTTGATGACAGTATTAATCGCTTCCTTGAGTTGTGCGTCCGCGTTGCCCGGGGTAATCTCGGCGCGGCGTTCAAAAGCGGCTTCGATGATTTGCTGAAGTTGAGTCATGTTGGTTCCCGAATGAATGGTAAGTAGTGAGTGGTAAGTGGTCAGTTGTAAGTCAGTTCGCCGATAGCTACTTGCTATTCACTACTGACAACTTACGAGTGTATTCTGCAATTCTGTGTGCGGCTTCCACGCTTTCATCAACGCCTGCCACCAGTGCCAGGCGCACAAAATTCTCGCCCGGGTTAATGCCTTGTGCGCTGCGCGCGAGATAACTGCCCGGCAGGACAGTCACATTATAATCGCGATACAAGTTCTGCGCGAAAGCCGTGTCAGCGATGGGCGTCTGTATCCACAAATAAAAACCGGCATCGGGCAGGCAGACCGGCAGCACAGGCGATAGTATTTCGCTCACACGGGCAAATTTTTCAGTATACAGGCGGCGATTTTCTGCAACATGAACTTCGTCATTCCATGCTGCAATGCTGGCGGCCTGAATCACCGGATTCATCGCTGAACCGTGGTAGGTGCGATACAGCGCGAACTTTTCGATCACGCGGGCGTCTCCTGCGACAAAGCCTGAACGCATGCCGGGTACATTGGAGCGTTTCGACAGGCTGGAAAACACCAGCAGATTGCGATAATCAACACGCCCCAGTTGCTGCGCGGCTTGCAGTGCCCCCAGTGGCTTCGTGTTGAAATAAATTTCCGAGTAACATTCATCAGAAGCTATCACAAAACCGTAACGGTCGGACAGCTCGAACAGGGTTTTCCATTCGGCCAGCGGCATCACGCGTCCGGTCGGATTGCCGGGCGAGCACACATAAATCAGCTGGGTGCGCTGCCAGACTTCGACGGGTAGCTGGGCAAAATTCAGCGCGTAATTGTCATCCGGCAGGTTATTGATAAAATAAGGGGTGGCACCAGCTAAAAATGCCGCGCCTTCATAAATCTGATAGAAGGGATTAGGGCAAATGACCACAGGATCGGTTTTGTTGCGGTTGATCACGGTTTGTGCCAGCGAGAATAACGCCTCACGGCTGCCATTCACCGGCAGGACTTGCGTTTTGAAGTCGGGTGCAGGAATGTCGTAGCGACGCGACAGCCAGCAGGCGATAGTCGAACGCAAGGCATCTGAGCCTGTCGTCGTGGGATAATTCGCCAGTCCCGCCATGTTGCTGATCAGCGCATCAACTATAAATTGCGGCGTGGCGTGTTTTGGTTCGCCGATGGACAGGCTGATAGGGCGGTATTCGGGATTGGCAGTGACTTGCCGGAACAACGCGGCGAGTTTCTGGAACGGGTAGGGCTGGAGTTTGTTCAGATCATTATTCATTACAGTTTGAGCGTCAGCAAAAGTGACGGGCATTATATAAGGGCAGACAGATGTCATCAAAACAAAATATCATGCCGGTTGCCGGAATATTAAGCGGGGCGCTGGTATGGGGACTGATCTGGTACCCTTATCGCGTGTTACAAATCGCCGGCATTTCAGCTCCCTTGGCGACATTGATTAGCTATTTGCTGGCGATGCTGTTCGGCGCCTTCATGTTGCCCGGGGTGTTTCGCGAGCTGCGCGGCGGGTGGGCGGCCTTGCTGGTGTTTTCCGCAGGCTGGGCTAATTTCGGTTACGTGCTGGCCATGTTGCACGGCGAAGTGATGCGGGTGCTGCTGCTGTTTTATCTCGCGCCGCTCTGGACTCTCCTGTTGTCATACTGGTTGCTAGGTGAACGGCTCAACCGCTACGGTTATCTGGTGATCGCGCTGTCGCTGGGTGGTGCCTTCGTGATGTTATGGAAACCCGAACTGGGCATGCCGTTCCCGCAAAACAGTTCGGAATGGCTGGGTTTGTCGGCAGGTGTAGGCTTTGCGCTGTCCAATGTGGTGTCCAGACGTGCGAATCACCTGAGCGTTGAAGCCAAATCGTTCAGCATCTGGCTGGGCACCGCACTGCTCACCGCCCCGTTGTTATGCTGGCAGGGCGGCGTGTCGTTACAGGGAATCGCCGCCGTATACTGGCTGATACTTTTACTGCTGGGTATTGCGCTGTGCGCGGTCAGCTTCGCCGTGCAATACGGTATTACGCACATGCCGGCAAACCGCGCGATGCTGTTGTTTCTGTTCGAACTGGTCATCGCTGCGATAGCATCTTATTTCCTGGCGAATGAGGCGATGGGGCTGCGGGAATGGCTAGGAGCAGTATTGATCGTATCCGCCAGCCTGTTGTCCGGAAAGCTGTATGCTGTCAAATAACATGCCTGGCGCACGCCTGATGCCATCAGGGCAAGCCTGCGCTAGGCCACGGTAATCTCGTTATTCAGATACACATCCTGGATTGCCTTGAGCAGTATGACGCCGTCAGCCATCGGTTTCTGAAAGGCTTTGCGGCCTGAAATCAGCCCCATGCCACCGGCGCGTTTATTGATAACAGCGGTGCGAACCGCCTGATGCAAATCATCCTTGCCCGATTCCCCGCCTGAGTTGATCAACCCTGCACGTCCCATAAAGCAATTGGCCACCTGATAACGCACCAGATCGACCGGATGTTCGGTGGTCAACTTGCTGTAAACCAGCCCGCTGGTTTTGCCAAACTGGAGGGCGTTGTAGCCGCCGTTGTTTTCGGCCATTTTCTGTTTAATGATATCGGCGTTGAGCGTGGCGGCCAGATGATTGGCCTGCCCGGTCAGATCCGCTGAGACGTGATAATCAACGCCTTCCTTTTTGAAGGCCGGATTGCGTAAATACGCCCACAGCACGGTTGCCATGCCTAAATTATGTGCGTGCTCAAACGCATCAGAGACTTCCTGAATTTGCCGCCTTGATTCATCAGAGCCAAAAAATATCGTCGCGCCTACGGCCACAGCCCCCGTATCGAAAGCCTGATTCACCGTGGCGAACAGCGTCTGGTCGAACTTGTTGGGATAGGTGAGCAACTCGTTATGATTGATTTTAACGATGAAAGGAATCTTGTGGGCGTAGCGCCGCGCGATGGAGGCGAGTACGCCTAAGGTAGAGGCGACACCGTTGCAACCGCCTTCGATGGCAAGTTTGATGATGTTTTCGGGATCGAAGTACAGCGGATTGGGCGCGAATGAAGCCCCGGCGGAATGCTCTACGCCCTGATCGACGGGCAGAAGGGAGAGATAGCCGGTATCAGCCAGTCTGCCGTGCCCGTATAAGGTCTGCAAACTGCGCAGCACGGCAGGCTTTCTGTCCTTGACCGACACCACGCGATCCACATAATCAGGACCTGGCAGTTGCAGTAATTCTTTAGGGATGCCGCTACAGCGGTGGTTTAAAAGGTATTGCGCTTCGTCAGCCAGTAATTGCACGATATTCGTCATGATTTCACTCCCTGTGATTAAGCTTGAGAGCGTCATGTTACTCCTGTTGCCATGAACTATCTATCTGAGCAGATACATTATTTTTTATATCAAGGCTGGTTTTATCTCAGGAAAATCCCAGCCGCTTATCTTGTTATCGTGAGGAAATGCTTTTCAATTCTGCAAAGAACGGAGTGTCAGTAAAATTGCCCGCACTTCCGGGGTGCTGGATTTTCCCGGAAGAATCAGCCTTTGCATTAAAGGCAATTTCAGCATATCCGGCTTGCGCTGTTAGCAATTGGCAAAAATGCATAGGCCATTTGGCATATTGTTTCGTCGTTTAAATCGCGTTATTGTTCGTTCCAGAGGGTAGCCGGGTTTCTCAGCATGAAGTAAACGGTGAGCGGCTTGAAAAAACAGGCAAGCAGGAGCGCTCACCGGGTAAGCGGTATCGAGATTCAGGCAAGCAGGAGCACTCATCCGGCAAGCAGGAGCGCTCACCGGGTAAGCGGTATCGAGATTCCGGCAAGCAGGAGCGCTCACCGGGCAAGCGGTATCAAGATTCAGGCAAGCAGGAGCACTCATCCGGCAAGCAGGAGCGCTCACCGGGCAAGCGGTATCAAGATTCAGGCAAGCAGGAGCACTCATCCGGCAAGCAGGAGCGCTCACCGGGTAAGCGGTATCGAGATTCAGGCAAGCAGGAGCACTCATCCGGCAAGCAGGAGCGCTCACCGGGTAAGCAGGAGCGCTCATTAGGGAAGAAATATCAAGATTGAGTGAAGTCGCATCAAGGTTTAGTGACGCCGTCTTAAGATTTCGTGTGGCGGCCTCAAGATTCCGGCAAGCCATAGCACTTATCCGGCATCAGGTACCGCGTCTTGTTTCACAGGGGAGTGTACCGGCTTGGCGGACATTTTTATTGAGGGAGGGCAGCACAAAAACGCTTGGCTGCACATGGGCAATACCAGAAAAAAGTGAATGACAGCAGCATTGAAAATAAACCGTCTGTTAACCGTTTCATAAGACAAGGGAGTGACTATCATGCCGAATACAACTTTTATGCCGCACAGCAATATTGGCAAACTCGAACTGCTGGAACACGCAGCCGCCACGTTTCCGGCGTATCAGATCCTTTTTGAAATCAACGATACTGACACGAAGGCCCTGAAAAACGATGCGTTCAATCTGCGTAAGGCTTACACCTTAAAGCATCAGGTGCAAAGTTACGGGCATCGCTGTACCGCCTACATGAATCTGCTCTGGGATGGCGGCGGCGGTGATACCTCCTGGCCTGTCGCCC
>Ga0316227_1000829_pt1 | contig 39015 bp, 21 predicted proteins | sample TBH18019metaG_FD_206012 | JGI IMG/M metagenome (GOLD analysis project Ga0316227, IMG submission 206012) | Freshwater microbial communities from Trout Bog Lake, Wisconsin, USA - TBH18019 | ecosystem: Environmental > Aquatic > Freshwater > Lake > Hypolimnion/Profundal zone | place: USA: Wisconsin... | reverse complement strand
AGGGCTCGCCGCCGGCCATTCTCGCCACGGTCAATCCGAACCGGTTGGACGATACCTCCGGCCTCGGCATGTTGTGTGCCGCCGGGGTGGCGTTCCTGACCGCCATTGCCACCGTGCGGGCATTGCGCCGGTTGGGGCATTTCGCCGGACGGGCGGAACCTGATCTGATGGCGCTGCTCGATCTGGTCGCACTCGCCACCGTTTGCGACGTGATGCCGCTGACCGGCGTCAACCGAGCCTTCGTGCATCAGGGCCTGAAAGTGATGGCTCGGCGGTCGCGACCGGGGATCGTGGCGCTGCTGGAAGTGTCGCAGGCGCGCGAAAAACTGAACGCCGCTACCTGCGGCTACGCACTCGGGCCGCGCATCAACGCCGGCGGGCGGATCAGCGAGGCCGATCTGGGCCTGCGCCTGCTGCTGACCGAGGACCGGATCGATGCTCTGGCATTGGCCGAGAAATTGGAATCCGTGAACCGCATGCGCCAGGACGTCGAGGCCGGCATCATGGAAGCGGCGATGTTCGCCGCCGAAGTGCAGGTCTCGGCCGGACGGGCAGCGGTGCTGGTGACGGGGGAGGGGTGGCATCCCGGCGTGGTCGGCATCGTCGCCGGCCGCATCAAGGAACGCTTCAACCGTCCGGCCTGCGTGGCCGGGTTTTCCGACGGTGTGGGCAAGGGCTCCGGCCGGTCCATCCCCGGCATCGATCTGGGGGCGGCAATCATCGCGGCGCGCCAGGAAGGGCTTTTGCTCACCGGCGGCGGGCATGCGATGGCCGCCGGATTTTCGGTGCGGGCGGACAAGCTGGCGGACTTTCATGCGTTCCTGGAGGAACGGCTGTCGGGCGCCAATGCCATGCCCGGGGCGGCCGATCTGGTGATCGAGGGCACACTGGCGGTGTCCGGCGCCACGACGGAGATCGCGCAGCACATGGAACGCCTGGCGCCGTTTGGGGCCGGCAACGAGGAGCCCATGCTGGTGCTGAACCGCGTGCGAGTCGTGCGGGCGGATCGGGTGGGGCGGGAGTCCAACACGATTCGGGCGTTCGTGCAGGGCGAGGGCGGCGGCCCTCGGCTGAAAGCGATGCTGTTCCGGGCTAGGGAAGGGGCGTTGGCGGACGCGCTGCTGGCGCGGGCCGACGGTGTGCCGCTGCATCTGGCAGGCCACCTGCGGGCCGAGGAATGGAATGGTTCGGTGACCCCGGGTTTCTTTATTGCCGACGCGGCGGTGGCATGATCACGAAATCTGACAACAACGCTTGACCGGTGCGGGCGGCTCCGCTACCCAGCGTTGGCTGGACGGTTTTCGTCATGGCACCGGCCTGTCCCGTTCGTCTAGAGGCCCAGGACACTGCCCTTTCACGGCGGCGACACGAGTTCGAATCTCGTACGGGACGCCACTCTCGAACAAAACCGAGCACCAATGCTGCTGTATGCACGAGGTGCCCCGTAGAGTTTGCTTTTGCCAAGGATTAGGTTCGGGCTGCGGAGGCAAATGTCTCTGTCCCCAACCACGACCTGTTCGACACGCAATCGCAGATACGCCTTGCGGAACTCCGTATCGTCGGACTTCACCGCTTTCCGTGGCCGGGACGGTCGCGCGTAGCGGCACGGTCGACCGCAGCGAGGCTTGTGGTTTCGAGGCGGTCCTTAAGTGCCGGGTCATCGACGTTTATCAACCCTTGCTCGACTATCTGAAGCAATCGATCGAGCCTCCCAGCTCTGTGGCAGTCGGGTATCGTTAGCCACGCTTCGAAAAGGCTTCTGCACGTCGCCCCCGTTTGACGTATCGGCGATTTCCGCGGACAATCCCGCCGATGAGCGATGTCGTAATGGCGGATCGCGAACCTGGCTCCACGCCGGCCGATCCAAACGGGCAACCTCGCCTGTTCGGCGTGCTGCCAAACACGCTGTTCACGGTCTTCTCTCGCCGGTCTCGCATTGAATACGCTCAGCTTATCCTGGATCTTTGGCGCACCTTCTATGCCGATCCGCTGGTCGATCAGCCCTCGCGCAAGGAATTGGCGGCGTTCATCGACGACCGCATCCGAGAACGCAAATATGAGCTGGGCGACGAATTCACCGGACCCGAAACAACCGCCGGCATGCAGATGTTGGCGAACCTGTTGGAGGCTGGCTGGTTGTCCTTGTATCGCGAGGGCTACCACGCCTTCGTGGAAATGCCCGAACTTATTGCTCGCCTGGTCCGCTTCATGGCTGAGCTTGAGCGGAGCGCTGGCATCACTCTCGGTGGCGCCGTGGCGTCCATGCAGGCGGCCCTGGAAGCTGCTCACCTGGATCCGGAGCGCGGAGGGTTGGCCGTCCGCGATACCGCCATCCGAGCTGAGGATTTTCTCAACCGCCTGCGGTCCATGGCGACTGGAATGCGCCGTATCGAGGCCTCGATTCTGTCCGAAGCCAACCCGGGCCGCTCACTCGCTCGGTTTTTCGACGCCTTCTTCAGTCTGGTCGTGGCTGATTGGCATGCACTCAAGACCACCGACAATCCCTACCGCCACCGAGGCGAGATCGTTGGCTCGGCCGGCCGAATGTTGGACGATGAACCGTGGCTGCGCCGAGCGGCGATCACTTACCGGGAGCAGGGGCTGTGTGCCGGGCTGGCGGAGGCGCAAGACGCCGTCCGCGCCGATCTGGACCGCGTCCGCTCCGCACTGGACGGATTTGAGCGGCTAATGGGCCGCATCGATGCTGTCCGCCGCCGCATCGAGCGTCGCATTTCGATCACCGTCAGCTACCTGGAGCTTGCCGGTGAGGGCACCGACTTGCGGATCGCCGCCCTGCTGCGCCGCCTCGGAGAGCAGGATCTGCCGGCGGACAGCCTGACGCCGCCATCGGGTGCATCGCCCCCGATGATGCCTGTCGGCCACGATGGACTGGCCAAGCCGCGGGTCCGGCGCGCAAGAGTCGCCGCCGAAACGCCGAAACCTTGCCCTCCTGATCCATTGCTCGATGAATTTGCCAGGCTTCGCCTTGCCTTCCAGGAACGCACCCGCGTTGGCAATGCGAAGATCGCCGCATTCGCCGCGCGCCAATGCGGTCCCGGCCAAACCAGCTTGCTGGCCGAAGACCTTCGCATTCAATCCCTGGAGGATCTCGTCACCGTCCTTGCGCTACCATCCATTGGCCTGAAAAGGCGGCTGGGGCCCGGTTATGTCGTCCATAATCTCCCCGGGCGCTTCGAAACCGAGATGATGTCCGGCCCTGCCTTTCGCCTGGAAGACACGGGTCGATCCGCATCAGAAAGAACTACCGATGCTGACCGACCTTGAGACGGCACTCGATCACCCGGTCAATCGGGGCCGCGAGGTAGCCGATTTCCAGGCGGCGGCCGATATGCTGCTCACGCGCCAGTTCATCTACCGTGGCGACCATGGCTGCATGCGGGCCGCCGAGACGATCCTGGGCAACCGCGCCTATTTCGAGAACCTGATGCTCGCCACCGGCCGCCGATTGATCGTGGATACACGCATCGGCATGGTCGGGACGGTGCCGCTGGACATCCGCGGCCGGCGGCTACGCCTGGACGAAACGTTGCTGCTGCTGGCCATACGATTCGTCTATAGTGAGGGCATACCATCGCGCATGGACGAGGCCGCTGAAATGCCCGCGACGACCGAGGAAGTTGTCGGCAAGCTGGAGGAGCTCTCGCGCCGGCAACGCCCAGAATGGAAACGTCTCGGCGAAATGCTGGACATGTTCGAGACGCTCGGGTTCGTCAAACAGGGCGGTATCGTCGACGATGACGACCGCAATCGCGAACTGGTCCTTCGTCCCGGACTGCTGCACGCGGTCACGCGTGATTTCCTCGACCGGCTGGAGGAATTCGCGGCCGATGCCGAGGCAAGGACCCGTTCCGCCGCCGCCGGCGCCCCAATCCCGGACGATGAGCCTGATTCCGGCGACCCGGCGGAGTCAGATGTATGATCGTTGCGAAGGCCATCGCGATGGTCCGTTGGTACGCTTTTGACGCCGAGGATATCGAACTCCGCGGCGACACTGCCTTTATCGGCGACAACGGCGTGGGCAAAAGTTCCATCCTTGATGCCGTGCAACTGGTGCTGACCGGCGGGAACCGGCGGTTCTTCCGGCCGAATGCCCGCGCCGATGATAGCACCCACCGAACCGGGCGGCGCACCGTCCGCGACTATTGTCTGGGCAAGATGTCGAACGCCGGGGGGGCGGTGCAGCTTCGCGGTGGCGGTCCCAGCTACATCGTTATAACCGTGTTCAATGAGGAGCGTCGCCAGCCGTTGTCCTTCGGCATCGCGCTCTATGCCGATCCCGAACAAAGCGACGCGACGGTCGACGGGCTGTTCATTGCGCCAGGTCGGGAACTTCAATCGACCCACTTCCTGATCGGCCAGGAACGCGGCGCTGCCGCCGCCCCTTGGGTGGAAGTCAAGAAGCGCTTGGAACACGAAATCCCAGGCTTCCGGTCCTTCCGCGACCAGCATAGCGCCTTCGTCAAGGCGCTGCTGCAAAATACGCGCGGCCGGGGTGCGGTGGCGGAGACGGAGCAATGGCTGCGTGCCCTGCGCCTTGGTGCGCAGTTCCGTGGCGTGGAGGATCCGAACCAATTCGTCCGCGACCACGTGCTGCCGGATGACCCGCTCGATCTTCCGGCTCTGCGTGAGGATGCGCGCCGCTACTCCGACCTGCTGCGAACGATCCGCGATCTGGAGGAGAAAGAGCAACAGCTTCATGTCGTGCAAACCGACTTCGCAGCCTACTTCAAGAAAGACTCGGAAGCGCGGCGTGGCAACGCCCTGGCGGCTATGGCGCGCCGGGAAGGCGTGCGGCGCCAGATTGAAACCGGAGAGGCGGCGATCGCGGGCTACCGGCTGGAGGAGACAATCTTTGCCGCGCGCGTCGAGCAGGCGCTGGAGCGTGTGGAGACGGCGCGGCGTCGGGAGGAGGATGCAAGACGCGCCCTGGATGCTGACCCAACCAGCGGACATCTTGAGATGGCCAAGGCTCGCCGCCTACGGGCTCAGGTGGCGCTAGAGCAAGCTGCCAGCGGGCTGTCCGCAATTCGGAACACCATTGCTGACGCCGCCAGGCGGTTGGCGGATGCGGAACAGTCGGGGATAAGCGGCGGTAGCGCCTTACGGGTACGGTTCGCGGTTGCAGCCGATCTGGATGCACCGGCCGATCTATGGCCGCGTAACATCGAATTGGTGAAGGCAGCCGGTGCGGCGGCTCCAGCCGTGGAAGCGCTTGTTGCGGACATGGATTCGGCGCTTGGCACGGCAAGCTCCCGTCAAGCGGAAACGCAGACCAAACTGACTGACGCTACCGACCGGCTGGAGGCCGCCCGGGCCGGCGGCCCGGTGCTGGGCAAGGAGGCAACTCGCCTGATCCTTGCCTTGCGGGCGGAGGGAATGGATCCCATCCCATTGTGTGCTGTCGCCGAAGTGACTGAACCGGCCTGGGCCGAAGCCGTTGAAACCCTGCTGGGCGCCGGGCGCGAAGCCATTCTGGTGGAGCGCGACCACGTGCGCGCCGCCGTCCGCCGTATCCGCCGCCAGCGGTCAGAATTTTGGGGCTGCACCATTGTGCAGGTTATGGGCACGGAACGCTTTGCCGGCGATCCGCCCGCGGGCAGCCTGGCCGAGATGGTCCGGACCTCCGACCCGCGCGCGCGCGCCTTTGTCAACCAAAAACTCGGCGGTATTCGCCGCGTTGAAACCGAAGCGGAGTTGGAAGGCGCCGAGCGCGCCGTTACCGCCGATTGCCAATACGCGTCGGGCGGCGGCATTCAGAACCGGCGTCCGGCGGAGCGGCTGGTTCTCGGGCGCCGCTACGACGCCGCCGACGTGGCACGGCTGACCGGCGAGCGGGACAATGCCGCGTCTGCCTACCAGGCCGCCGTCGGCCGTCTGCGGTCAATCTCAACGGCTCAGGCAAGGTTGCGCGATGCGGCCGAGGCGTTGCGTTCGATCCCCGACATCGAAGCCGGGCTGAAATCCCGCCGAGCCGCGAACGATGATCTGGACCTCGCCGCGATTGCCATCACCGATCTGGAACAGGCGCTTCCGGTTGAGCTGGAGCGTGCCGTTGCCGATGCGAAGCGGGATCTGGCTGAATACGCGGACGAGTTGGAAAGCACGCGAGAAGCCAAGGAAAACAACCGGGTCACGCTGGGTAAGGCCGAAACGGCGCTGGACGCTCATAAACGCGAACTCGATACCGCCGATGCCACGATCGCCGCGTTGCCGGCGACCTTGCCGGAACGCTCGGAGGCGGTGCGTATCTTGGAGGAGCGTCTGGGCGGACGCCATACCTGGAGCAGCGTCGCCGACCAGGCGTCCCGAGAGGCAGATATCGCCGCGGCGGATGCTAAAGGCTGCTTGGGTGCCGCCCGGCGGGCATTGCTGAATTACTGGCACCGTCACAATGAGGCCTCACTGGCCGCCGCCACCGCCTCGGCGACGCCGGGCGAGGCCGAGGGCGAGGCACGCTGGGTGTCAGAACGCCTGGAACGCCTGCGGTCGCATGAACTCCGGCAATATAAGGAAGCTGTTGTTGAAATCGAGGCCAAGGTCCGGCGCGGGCTGAGGGAAAACCTGTTCCTGGCGCTGTCGTCTCGTATCGACCACGCCAAGGAGATGATCCAGGACCTAAACCGCCATCTGCGGAGCCGCCGATTTCACCGCGAGCGCTACGTCTTCACGCTGTTGCCCAGGCCGGAGTTCGTTGAAATTTTTCAGGCGATCACCGCGGCGCGGCGCGATCCCAGCCTGTTCGACGACGGCTTTATGGTCGACGGGGACGAGGCCGTACGACGCGGCGTGGACCGCGTCGTACGGATGCTGGAAGCCGAGGGCCAGGCCGCGGACAGCGACATTGAGACGCTGGCCGACTATCGCAATTACTTTGTCTATGACGTGGAGATGCGCCACGAGACAACCGACGCCTTCATCACCACCCTTAGCGAACGCATCCGAACCGGCTCCGGCGGTGAGAAGGAGGCGCCGAGCTATGTGGCGGTTGGGACGGCGATCGCTGCGGCGAATGGGATAGAGCCCAGGCATCAGCGCTATGACATCGGCATGGCAATCGCGATTTTCGACGAGGCATTCACGCGCCTGGACGATGCCAATATAGGCAACATCCTCGACTTGCTGCGCCAGTTGGGGTTGCAAATGCTGGTCGCCGCCCCGACCAGTAAGCGCTTTGCCTTCGCATCGCGCTTCGATACGGTGATCGACGTGCTGCGGGTCGGCGAACATGTCACGCTGCACACTTGGCATCTGGACGAGAAGGCCCGCCGCGTGATGCGCGAGGACAATCCCTACGAGCAGTCTTTCGAGGAATATGCGGCGACGCGTGCCCGTCCCGCCGCGGCGGATTAATCGCGATGGACGACACGCAGCACGCTCGGACATTCCTTCTGCGGCTGCTCCGTCAGGCGGAACTTGCCGCGAGCCGGGCCAGGACCGGACCGGCGTTGAAAACCTGGACCGGGGACGGCATCACCCCGGATGCACTCGATGCCTGCCACAAGCTGTTGGTCGAGGCCCGGCGCGGCGGCGCAGTGGACCTGATATTTGGCAAGGGTTTTCAGGCCCATGTCGTTCGCAGGGTAGGTGTCGCGGACGCCGATCGGCTCGCGGCTTTTCTGGGCGAGCCGCGCTACGCCGTGCGTTTGTCGGCCATGGACGCGGCCCTTGCCGATGTGGTGGCGGGAGGAGAGCCGTGGGTGGCGGATGTGCTCGATCACTGCCGCAAGCGCTGGGCACGGGGTGAGCCGGCGTTCGGCTTGCAGCCAGGCGATGTCGAAGCGGCGCGGGAAACGCTGCAAATTTTGCGCGCCATCGCCGAGGATCGTCACCGCGGACGGGATGCGCGGAGTTTCAGTGTCGATGTGACCGGGCGGAGCAAGGCCCTGGAGGAGCGGCGGCAGCACGTCGTGGCGGGACTTCGGCGGATATTCAGCATTGATGACGCCATTGGCGCGGGGGAGGTGCTGGAGGCTGTTGGGTTCGCGAAATTTCACCAGCCAATACTTATTCGTGCTGAGCTGGAAATTGGTGGCGCAATCATGCGTATGTGCCCGTATGTCGGGCTTCCGCCCGAATTTGTTTCGGACCTGTCGCTCCGGCGCGGGTTCGCACCGTACGTGATTGGCATCGAAAATTTGACGTCGTTTAACCGCTATGTGCGCGAGATCGATGATGGTGGCGTGGTGATTTACACTGGAGGCTTTCCATCGCGGCCGGTGTTAAGCACCATAAAGCGGCTCGCGACGTGCACCAGCGCTGTCTGGCACTGGGGGGATATCGACCCTGGTGGGATACGGATTTTTCGAACGATAGAGCGTGTCGTTCCAGGTCTGCGGCCTCATATGATGGACAGGGCCACCGCACGGGCACTTGGGCGCGAAGTGGCAGGCGATACTTCGTTGTCGGTGGCAGCATTCGAGGGGTCGGCGATTGCTGGCATTGCCGAATTCCTGTCCGGGGAACGAACCTGGATGCTAGAGCAAGAGGCGGTGCATCCAGTCTCGCCACACGCGTAAGCTGGCGACCTTATCGTCTAACCCTTGTGAGATAGAGTAGTGGCTTCGCCACCGTCCGCATACGGCGCAGCACATCATTCGTGCAAGACCGCTGCCGCAGTCAATGAAATGCAGGGGCAACAGCAAGCCACAACGATCGGAGTCAAACGTCGGTGGTTGCGGGTTGCCCGGTCTGGATGGACCCGGTCGAGTAAAAGCCCAATTTTTGACACACCGGCGGCAAACGGCTGCCTCATGACATTCCCATCTTTGTAGGGTCGAACACAGAGGCAGCGCCTCCTTTGGCGCAAGTGGCGGCGAGGACGATGGATCGAATGAACGCATGGTCTTCGTTTTCGATACGAGAAGGGAAACAATGATGCGAAACAGAATCGTCGGAATGGTCATGCTCGTCTTACTGGGTGGGCTCGTTTCAGGATGTGTGGTGGAACCCGCTTGGGGCTGGCATCACCATGGATATCACGACCGCTATTGATCCGGGCTTTCCGGGGGAATTTCGTGGGTGAGTGTCTGGCTGGTTTGGACAGCACGCGCTTGCCCACAGAAATCCGACGCCTCAACCCGAGGCGTGTGTGTCACCCGGCGTCGATCCACGGGCCGAAGATTGGACCTGCGAAAGTGACATCATTATTTGTATTTATAAAGCAAGTATAGGTATTGACACGGTGCGGAATTTGCGGAAATGGCTGGACTATGGCGGCTTATTAATACATATCGGGCGGTGCAAAGCACTGAACCCGCCCCTTATACAGCCATAAGATCGGGACTCCGACCGGGTTTGCGCCGGAAACGATTTTCTCATCAGGGATCACGACCCAGCGATCGGACTCGCCTGGAAAATGGTCGGGCGTGATGTGCGCCCGCCAGTGCGTTCGTGTGACGTCGTCCCAATCAACCACGGTGACCAGATTGGCTTCCGCCGGGCGGCCATCGCCAATGTCGCAACAAGCGTTGTTCTGACGATCGTGACGGCTGGTGATCCATGCCTCCTGTGGCGACATGATGCGGGCATCTTCGCTGTTGGGCGAAGGGGGAGCGGCGACGGCGGGGGGCGCCGCGCACGCTGCTACGATGATGATGATGATGATGACGATTGCTGTCGCGGGCCAGCGATCAGCCATGAAATACGACCATTGTATCAAGCATTTCGGGGGTCGGTGTCGCATGACCAGTCGTTGTCGTCACGGAAATCGTCTTTTGGAGTGGGGATGGTTTCGTCTTCGTTGCGGGTGTGGTGGACTGGCCAAAGGATGAAGCCGGTATCTGTATGGCGAAAATTGCAATGAGGCTGATTGAGCGCATGAGGGTGTATCCCAACCTATGCTTACCTATCCCTGCACCACATTAGAGAACTTCTAAAGACCCGCCACGCTCACATCGGTGAAAAATCTCGGTCCGAACGCTGCTGTGCCAGCAATTTTTGGCGAAGACAGACGGATGCCCGGCCGGGCGCCCTCCGTCACCCGACCATGCTGTCAAAGCCGGCATTAATGACGCTTTGGAAGGCCCTGTTATAACGCGATATTGGGCCGCTATAGGTTCGTTACACCGGCAATCGCAGCAATGGTTCTCCCGCCCGGATTGTCGTCCCCTCGGCAACCCCGTCGCACAGCCGGAACCCCTCCGGCGCCAGCACGACGATGGTGGACCCGTGTTCGAACCACCCCATCTCCTCGCCCTTGCGAAACGGCGCATCGCATTGGAACGTTTGCCGATCCCGCGGCATCGGGCGGAACGTGATGTCCAGGAATCGCAGCCGGATCCCCGCCACCAGGATCGCGGCCACCGGAACCAGCGTCACCGCGTGGCCGGAGCCGGAAAGCCGGGTCCGGATCACCGCCCGTTCGTTCTTACAGTACAGCCGCTCCACCCGCTTCAACGCGACCGGATTGACGTTCCAGGTATCGCCCGGAAAATGCGAGACCGACTCGACCCGGCAATCATACGGCGCATGAAAGCGGTGATACATGCTCGACGTCAGCCGCAGCGTCACATACGTTCCGTTACGAAACCCGGCCGCGTGGTCCGCATCACCCAGCAGATCGTCAAGCTGGTAGGGGAAACCCTTGACCTGAAGCACCTGGCCGTCCTCGACGATCCCCGATGCTCCGACGATCGCATCGCAAGGGCTGACCAGAATCGCCGGATCGGACTCGACCGGCCGCGCACCGTCGCGCAACTCGCGGGTGAAGCAGTCATGCATGCTGCGGAAGCTGGTTTTCTTCGCGTCGCTGAGATCGAGATCGGCGAAGAGGCCCCATATACGCAACGACATGTCGCGGATCAACGGTTGCTCGATCCGGCTGAACCAGCCGGTAAAGCGGGTCAGGGTGCGGCGCGGGATGCGATTGGTCAGCAGGAAATTAACATCATCCTGTTGCACAATCTTCATTATGTTGGAGCGGACGGTCATGGGATCAGGCTGATACCATAGCGTTTAAGGTACGTCCGCACGATGTTGATGACAGTTTTATATGCAGCCTCCGGTGCCGTCGGGCTGCCGGTTCTGGCGATAAAAGCGAAGGCTCGGCTGGAGTTGTCGCGGGCGAAACACCGGTCGCTGACCGGGCATGCCCGCATGGGGCGCCGGGTCGCATCGCTCATTCCGTTCTATGATTACGACGAAGACCAGTTCTTCCAGAGCGACGATGCACCCGCCGATGTGGCCGCGCGACGCCGCGAGGCCTTCATGCGCCTGTCGGATCTCTATCGGCAGCGGTTCCCGCGCAGTGTCGCCCTGACGAAAGAGGCCGCGGCCGGGGTTTCCGACCTGCAGTTCACCTCGCATTATCGGGTGCCGTTTCAGTACAGCCGGGTGGTTCAGCAATACCTGCCGACCGGATCGTTTCTGGCGTCGTCGTCGGGTGTGACCGTCACTGATCTGGACGGCAACGTCTTTTACGACCTGACCGGATCGTATGGCGTCAATCTGTTCGGACACGATTTCTATAAAGAGTGTATCGACCGGGGGGCGGAACGGGTGCGCGACCTTGGCCCGGTATTGGGTGCCTACCATCCCGTCATGGCCGGCAATGTCGAGCGTCTGCGGGCGATCTCGGGGCTGGATGAGGTCTCGTTCCACATGTCCGGCACCGAATCCGTTATGCAGGCGGTGCGGCTGGCGCGCTATCATACCGGCCGGTCGCATCTGGTGCGGTTCTGCGGCGCGTATCATGGCTGGTGGGGCGACGTGCAGCCCGGCATCGGCAACCCGACTCCGGCGGACAATACGTACACACTGGCGGATATGTCAGAGCGGACGCTACAGGTTCTGCGGCATCGGAAGAACATTGCCTGCGTGCTGGTCAACCCGTTGCAGGCGTTACATCCGAACCAGCCGGCTCCGGCCGATTCGTCCCTGGTGGACAGTGGACGCAAGGCGGGTTTCGACCGGGCTGCCTATACCGAATGGCTGAAGGCGTTGCGGGCGGTCTGCGATGAGCGCGGGATCGTATTGATTTTCGACGAGGTCTTTGTCGGCTTTCGCCTGGCTCCCGGTGGCGCCAGGGAATTTTTTGGCGTTCAGCCGGACCTGATCACCTACGGCAAAACGCTGGGGGGCGGGCTTCCGGTTGGTGTGCTGTGTGGCCGGGGGGATTTGATGCGGCGCTACAGCCCGGATCATCCGGTCGATGTCTGCTTTGCCCGCGGAACGTTCAACTCGCATCCCTATGTCATGGGGGCGATGGCGGAGTTCCTGAACCGCATCGATGCTCCGGACATTCGCGACCAGTACGAAGGGTTGGACAGGCTGTGGAACAGCCGCACGCAAAACCTCAATGCCCGTCTTCAGGCAGGGAATTTCCCGGTCAAGGTGGACAATCTCTCGTCGATCTGGACCATCAGCTATACGCGGCCATCACGCTACAATTGGATGTTGCAGTATTACTTGCGCGCCGAGGGTATCGCGCTGAGCTGGGTCGGAACCGGGCGGGTCATTTTTAGTCTGAACTTCACGGATGGCGATTTCGAGTCCGTCGCCGACCGGTTCGTTGCCGCCTGTTAGGCGATGCAAAAGGATGGTTGGTGGTGGGCGAATGCCACGGCCACCAACAAGACGATCAAGCGGCGGATCCTGCGTGAGATGTGGACCCACCGCCGTTTCCTGCGCTTCGGGCGGTAATCCGATCCCGGCGCTTGCTGTGCAAGCGCCGGGACGTGGTCGTCGGTTAGATGGATTCCACAGGCTCGTGCGATTCGTCCACGCTATCGATCCAGCAGCCGCGCAGGAGTTTGAGCGGCGCCCGATAGTACAGCACGGCATCATGAAACGGATCCGTCAGGATCTTGGTGGCCCAGGCTATGCCCGTCATATAATCCCGGGTGATGAAAAGCTGCACCGTGCGGAACAACAGGCCGCTGACACCCACGGCAAACCACAGATATCCGAGTTGCTGCGCGAATTCAAACCAATCGGCCGGGGCGGCAACAAGCCCGAAAATGGTGGGATTCAGCAGCAGCAGGATCGGCGTCAGGGCCCAAACCGACATCAGCACGATCTTACGGCGGATGTTGTATCCGACCTTGATTTCTTCCTTGTACTCGTCGGTCGCCTGATTGACCGCATCATAGCCGCGCGGTTCGAAAAAGAAGTGGCCGGCCTGACGGCTGACCATCGACACCATCCAGCCGATCAGGGCCGCGAGCCACGGATCCTTGAACATAATGATATAGGCGCAGAGGAAACTGATCGCGCTGACCAGATGCAGCGACTGATTGACGACGCTGTGGTGGTAGTACCGATGGTCATCCCACCGCTGTATTCTGAGTGTGTCAAGAAAGCTGGTCATCGAATTTCCTTACGCATTTCACTATCCGTGTTTGGTATGATGGAACAGGGTTCGCCGGTGGTTTAATCGGCCAGACGGGCGTATCGCAGCAGCCAGAAATGGCCAAACGGCGGCAGGGCTCGCCGTTCCAGTAAGCGCACGGATTTTGCTCCCGCGGCCCAGCTTTCATAGCGCGACCAGGCGAATTCGGTGCGAAAACCGAGCCTGCTGGTCAGCGGCATGAGCAATTTTTCAATGCTTCCGCGTAGGCCGGTCTCGGCGCCTATGCGGGTTGTTACAATGATTTCGCCGCCCGGCCGGACCACGCGAACGAACTCATTCATCGCTTTTTCCGGATTCGGGATGGAAGTGACCACGTATTGCGCTACAACGACGTCGAAGGAGGCATCCGGAAGCGACAGATTTTCGGCGTCCATGACCTCCAATCGCTCAACATTGGTCAGACCCTGCTGCTTCACCCGCTGGCGCGCCTTGTCCAGCATGGGATCGGAAATGTCGATCCCGAACACGCGTGTGCCTTTGCCGTAACCGGCCAGCGACAGACCGGTCCCGACGCCGACCTCCAGGACACGGCCGCCAACCGCTTCGGCCGCGACGACAGCGGCACGCCGTCCCTTGCGAAACACCGCGCCGAACACGAGATCATAGATCGGAGCCCATCGGTCATAAGCTCCGGCGACCTGATCCCGGTCCATTGCGTTGGTTGCAGACATTCTGTTCCTTTTATTCATTGACGGGATCAGCCGGAGGGCAACGGAGTGTTCAATCGGGTGAAACCTGTCCAGGCACCCGAAAGTCGATCCTCGACCTTGTCCGCGTGACCGGTTGGAAAACCGAACGTGATCGTGAGAGTATCAGTCGGGTTACCTGGTCATCCCGATCGCGTCGCGCCCGGGTCGCACCGGAATAATCAGTGCGCTCTACACGGGCCTGCCGACCGGTTCGCAACACTCGCCGCCGCCGCGTGGACCACACTGGCCATACCACTTCCCAATTGCAGCAACCAAGAGGTTGCTGAGTGCATTCATCAGACCTGTTTACACGAGTCAGGGAAAGAAAAAATCTCCAATAGTATTACATTTTTGTGGCAAATCTATCGATCTTCCATGTCATCCGTGTGACGGTCAACCGGCGTTTGTTCTTGATGACAACGTTTAAAATCGCATTGCGAAACACGTGGCGCTGATGGCCCCGCCCGGAATTGCCGGGCGGATCCGACGTCGGTTCACGCATCCGGCACACCGGGCGTGCCAACCGCCCTATCCGGGAACGGGTATTGCGTCCAGCGCCTGCCTGAACCAGCCGAACAGGATACGCTCCTGCTCAAGCCGCACCCGGTCGCCCGGAACGCCATGCCCATGGTCCTCGAACAGGGCATTTTTCAGCGCTGTCCAGGTTGCTGAGCAGGGCGTCGAACGGCTCCTCCTCCCGGCCCTCCAGGTCGGCCTGGCGCGTTCCTGCCGCGGCCATAACCGTGTGTTGGGTAGAATGATTAGATGCAAAATGCTGGCGATCAGTGGCGCCTGATCGGCAACGAGCCTCCGCCATGGCGGATGCGACCGTCGCAGACTCTCCAGTGCCCGGTCGCCCATTGGGGAAGCACCCCAATCAACCGATCATGCGTCGAGGAGAGGACCCGATTCGCCTGTGCGGCAGGCCATCTGGTTCTCGTTTCGGACGATTCCCGGATCGACGCGAAGCATCACCCCACAGCGTCCGCGAGATTCTTTTCCGCACGATCGAGGTAACCCGATAATTCCTCCATCGATGTCAGCACCGAAGCCGTGTCACCGCGCAACGCGGCTTGTTCGATGGCAGCGCCGATGTCGGTGATGCCCTGGAACCCGAACATGCCGCCAGCGCCGCTCATGCGGTGGCCAAGCGATATGACTGTCGCGAGGTCGTCGCCATCGAAGGCCTCGCGCATAATGATGGAGTTCTGGCGTGTGTTCCGCAGAAATAACGGCGCGCGCTCGGCAATTCTGCGATCCGTGGCGGTTGTGGCCGTCGGTGTCCGAACCGGTGCCGGCTGCACCGGTCCGGTCGAGGCCAATTCTTTGATCGCGCGCAACAGCACCTCCTGCTTGATCGGTTTCGTCAAATACGCAGTGCAACCCGCCGCCAGACACATCTCCCGATCGCCTTTCAAGGCGGATGCGGTCAGCGCGACGATCGGGGTCGGTGGCCGGTTGTTCGCATGCTCCCAGGCCCTGATCCGTCGTGTCGCGGTCAGGCCGTCCACGACCGGCATCTGACGGTCCATCAGCACCAGATCATACCGGCCGGCGCGGAACATATCGTACGCGATCGCACCATTCTCGGCAATCTCCAGCCGATAGGGTGTGTCTTCCAGGTAAGCGATGGTGATGATTCTGTTGTCGGGAGAATCCTCGGCCAGCAGAATGCGCAGAGCTGGCAATGGGGTTTGCGGACCCGCATCGACCGGGTCGGCGGCCTGACCGGGCGCCTCGGTCCACAATTCGAACGGCAGGGCAAACGAAAATATGCTGCCCTGATCGATTGTGCTTTCCACCCAAATATGACCGCCCAACAATTGGACAAGACTTTTGGAAATTGTCAGGCCAAGGCCCGAACCGCCGAACCGTCGTGTCGTCGAGGAATCGGCCTGGGTAAATCGTTCGAAAATCCGCGCGAGTTTCTCGGTGGAAATGCCGATGCCGGTGTCGGTGACGGTGAAGCGCAGTGCATCCGGTATGCCGGATTCATGATCAAGAATAATGCGCAATGACACCTTGCCGAATTCGGTGAACTTGATGGCGTTACCGAGCAAATTCAGCAGCACCTGCCGCAACCTGTTCGGGTCGCCGATCAGGTCGGCGGGGACATCCGGCGCGATCTCACAGACCAGGATCAGGTCTTTTTCCTGCGCGCGCAGGGCGACCATCTCCATGACCTTTTCAACCAGGTCGGTCAGTGAGAAGCCGGTGCGTTCCAGTTCCAACTGAGACGCTTCCACTTTGGAAAGATCGAGAATATCGTTAATCAGATTCAACAGATTATCGCCCGCCCGGCGGAATATCTGCACGTACTTGTCCTGCTCCGGGGTCAAAATCGTCTTCGCCAACAGGTCGGCGATGCCGATAATGGCGTTCATCGGGGTGCGGATTTCGTGACTCATGCTGGCCAGGAAATCCGATTTGGTCCGGCTGGCGCTTTCGGCGAGGGCTTTGGCCTGCTTCAACTCCATCTCGACCAGCTTACGCTCCGTCACGTCACGCGCGGCGGCAAAAACGCCCTGCAAATTGCGGCCCCGGTCATAGAACGTCGTCGCGTTGTAGGACACAAGGGTCTTGGTTCCGTCGCGGGCCCGGGCGGTCAATTCGTAATCAGTGACTTTTTTCTCCCGCAGCACCAGCTTGATGCCGGCCTCGGCCCGTTCCGGATCGGTAAAAAAATCCTTGAACGGGGCGCCGATCAGTTCGTCGCGTGTGCAGCCGGTTAAGGCTTCCATCTGCCGGTTCACATCGCTGATGATGCCGTATGGATCGGTCGTCATCAGCGCATCGATGTTCGATTCGATCAAAGACCGTGTATAGAATTGCTGGTCCCGTAACCGTTGGTCCAACTTCCTTTGTTCGGCTTCCACCAGCTTGCGGGCGGTATTGTCCGTGCCGATCAGCAGATATCCGATAATGACGTCGTGCGCATCGCGCAGCGCCGTCACGGACACCACCGCCGGGAACGTCGTGCCATCCTTACGGATATAGGTCAGCTCATAGATGTCCTCGATCCCGCGCGATGCCTTGAACACCAGCGCCTCGAACCCCGGGGTGATCGTCGTCCCGAGTTCCGCGCTGAGCTCCCTCGCTCGGGCAATGACCTCTTGTGGGTCGGAGATATCGGCCGGGGTGATCTTGTTCATCACCTCCGCGGCCGTGTAGCCGAGCATGCGTTCGGCGCCGACGTTGAAGATCTGGATGACGCCTTTGGCGTCGGTGGCAATGCTGGAAAAGTTGGCGCTGTTGAAAATCGCCCGTTGCAGGGCGCCGGCCTTGACCAGCGCCTCCTCGGCGATTTTGCGGGCGGTGTTGTCGGTGCCGATCAACACATAGCCGATGATGACGTCGCGGGCGTCGCGCAGCGCTGTCACCGACACCACGGCAGGGAACCGGCTGCCATCCTTACGGATATAGGTCAGCTCATAGATGTCCTCGATCCCGCGCGACGCCTTGAACACCAGCGCCTCGAATCCCGGTGTGATCATGGTTCCGAGTTCGGTGCTCAGTTGCGTGGCGCGGGCGATGACCTCTTGCGGGTCCGAAATGTCGGCCGGGGTGATTTTGTTGATCACCTCGGCAGCGGCATACCCGAGCATTCGTTCGGCGCCGACATTGAAGATCTGGATGACGCCTTTGGCGTCGGTGGCGATGCTTGAAAAATTGGCGCTGTTGAAATTCGCGTGTTGCAAGGCCCCGGCTTTGACCAGTGCCTCTTCGGCTTGTTGGGTTTGCGTGGCGGATGGTGTGGTGCCGATCGCCGAATCCACAGTAACCCCCGCCCGAGCCGCCCCAACCTCGGTGCCGCGACGCCGTTCGGTTGCTGGCGCGGAAACGGTTTCGGGCGGTGCAAATGTCATATCGTTGTCCCAACTCAATAGCCGGCGGCCACGTGGCGGACGCTGCTTTCATGCGTAGGCGACAACGGGCGCCGATGGGTAGGTTCGGAAACTACCTAGAGACGAAATTTCAGCGGATCGCGTCCGATCGGCTGAAGCCGAGCATCAGATACCGGAATGAAGCGCCGACACCGGCCGGTTGGATACACCGACGGTCAGGTAGATCGCCGTCGGCAAGCTGTCGAGTTGACCGAGGCTGTCGGCGAGATCGGCGAACGTGGCGCCCTGCGCCAGACTGAAGGAAATCGCGTTGGCCGCGAACAGGGCCGCCACATGGTTGGCCTGTATTTCGGAAACCCGGGTGTTGATCATGTCTGTTCTCCCTGATGGTGCCTGGAACGCGGGCGCTTACCGCGCACCGTGATGGGTGCTTTGCCGGGCCTTGGGAAACCGTCCAATGGCCCGCCGACGAACCATACAAGACGGAATATTCCGTGGAAGTGTCGGAAAATACCTAGGCGACGCGGGAGTGGGACGCGCCGGAGAAACAATTTTTTTAGTGGATGGCCCGCCCAAAGCCGGGAGGCGTGCCACGGCGGATGGCTTATACCAACGGGCCTGAGTGACGACTCCTCGCCGTCATGGCGGGCGGAAGGCAGGTCACCCACGTCTTGCTGTGGAGAGCCAGGAAAGGCGTGGATGGCAGGCCTTCGCCTGCCATGACGTATATGGGCCGACCGGTCGAAACTCAGGGCCGCTGGTATCTGTGGCGGCGCGGAATACGGTCGAAGTTACGCTTCGCGGCAGGCGCGCCCACCATCGTCTTGGATGGCGGGCGGCTTATCCAAACGGTCGTTCAGGCGGTTTATTACCAGACCACCCGGATACCGCCGGTCAGGTTCTGGTAGGTGGTGGCATTGCCGAGCTCGGCCTGATACGTGGCGAACAGGCTGACAGACGGGCTCACGACCATACTGAAGCCGCCGCCGAGGCGAGCGGCGTCGCGTGCGATCGGCGCGCTGGCGACCGAGAACAGGGTCGATGGCGCGAGTTGGAACGCCGCCTTGGTGTTGGCGCTGACCGTGCCGTATTCGTGCTCCCAACCCGCCAGCGCATAGACATAGACCGGCATCGTCGGGGTGACGCTGAACTGGCGTCCGACCCGCACACTGGCCAGACCTTGGGTGCTGGTCAGGGACTGGCCGCCGATCTGCTGGGCGAACGAACCGCCCGTCCGTTCGGTGATCGGGCCGGAGGCAAGGCTCATGATGCTCAGCCCCACCGCCGGTTCGATCTGCCAGTCGTCCAGCGACAGGTGCAAGCCGCCGTGCACCTGGCCGCCGCCGCCGTTCTGGCTGCCGTCGCCCGAGGACGAACCGCCGAGGACGCTCAGGTTGCGGTGCGTCTCGTGATCGACGTGCGAGTAGGCGAGCTGCGCATCGCCGAAGAAGATGCCGGATTGCGATCCGCCATAGGCCGCGAACTGAGTGGCGTTGCCATTGTCCCTGGCGCCGCCGTCGGTGGTTTGCAGGCTGCCGCCGCCGACCGCGAGGCCGGCGACCATGCCGGGTGCCACAGGCATGTCGATGCCGGCCATCGCGGCGCCGAGTGTCGTTTGATGACCAGGGGTGCCACCGGCGGATCCGATATTGGTGAACTGGCCGACGCCGCTCATCCAAATGGTGGATCCGTTGGGTCCGGGGGTGGTCGGGGTCACCGCGATGTTGGCGCGACGGGCCGCGATCTGATCGGTCACGGTATCAGCCATCGCGTACCAGCTTTGCCGCGCCGCCAACAGGCTGTCGCCGTAGATGGCCGGCGAGAGCTGCTGCAAGGCCGGGGCGATCGATGAACCGGCCGTTGCATAGAGCGGGTAGAACAGGCCGGCGAGGTTGCTGTTCATATTCAGGCCGGCAGCCGGGCGGATCGCGTCAAGTGCTCCGCCGACGGCTGCCTGGGTCGGGGTCTCGGACAAACCGGCCGCCGCCAGATTGCCGTAAGCGGCGGGGGTGACGGCCAGCGACACCGTGGTTGGGGCGTAGACGGCATCGAACCGGGTGCCCGCGAGCAGTCCCGATGCCGGCTGGGCGAGGGAGGCGAAGCTGCCGGATATGCCGCCCTGTGCCGTCACGACAATGAACTCTTGTCCGATCGGCGGCGTGTAGAGGTTGGTGGCCGATCCGGTGATGCCACGCAGCAGCGGCTGTAACACCCCGGCGGCGGTGTATGTGTTGCCGGCGCCTCTGACGATCACACGGCTGAAGTTGCCGGCTCCGGTTGCGGTTCCCGTCCCGTCAATGTCGAATTCAGATGTGGCCGAACCGGTCAGGGTCACCGGGGCGTTGAAGGTTAGCGTGCCGGGGCTGTTGCCCGGGGCCAGCTTGCCGTTGACGGTAGTCGGCGCATTGACGGTGCCGGTCCCGCGCAGTTCGCCGGCAACCGTCAGGACGGGGCTGTTCAGCGTGCCGTTGTCACTGAGGAAGCCGCCGGACCCGATCGTGATCGTGCCGGTGGCGGTCAGAGTCCCGGTGTTACTGCCGGTACCGTTGAACGTCAGCGTCGGGCTGTTGATTATGCCGCTATTGGACAGGGACGCGCCGGCGCCGAACGTGATGCCACCGGTGGCGGTCATGCTGCCGGTGTTGGCACCGGTGCCGTTGAACACCAGGTTGGAGAGCATCAGAGAGCCGCTGTTGGCGAACCCGACGCCGGCATTCACCGTCAGACCATTCGGCAGGTTCAACGTGCCGTTGAAGGTTTCGTTGCCACTGCTGACCAGAAGCCCGCCGGTGCCGGTGATGGCGCCGGTGAAGGTGCCGGCCGCGGCGGTCAGGGTCAGGTTCTCGGCCCCGAGGTTCAGTTGCCCGTTGCCTGACAGCGTGGCGACCGAAGCTCCGGATGTCGTCGCCGAGATGTCGAAGATGCCGTTGTCGATCACGCCGGAGGTGGAAGCGATGCTGCCCGTTCCGTGCAGTGCCAGGATGGCGTTGGCCGCGATCGTGGTGGCGCCGGTGTAGCTGTTGCTGGCTGTCAGGGTCTCGGTGCCGGCCGAAACGGTCAACCCGCCGCTGCCGCCGATACCGCCGGCGAATGTGCCGATGGCGTTGGTGAGCGTCAGCGTCTTGCTGCCGAGGGCAACCGTCCCGTTGCCCGAAAGCGAGGCGACCGATGTCCCGGACGTGGTCGCCGCGATATTCAACGTGCCGTTGGTGGCGACGCCGGAGGAGGCGGAGACACTGCCGCCGGTGCCGATGGTCAGGGTGGCGCCGGACGCGACCGTGGTGGCACCCGTGTAGGTATTCACACCCGACAGGGTCTGGTTGCCGCCGGATACCGTGAACCCGCCATTGGTGCCGGCGATGGTTCCAGCAAAGGTGCCGGAGGCGGCTGTCGCCGTCAGTGTGTTGGCGCCAAGGGCGACCGTGCCCGACCCGGTCAACGTGGCGATGGAGGCTCCCGATGTCGTGGCCGAGATGTCGAACGTGCCGTTATCCGTCACGCCGGAGGCGGCGGCGACGCTGCCGCTGCCGGTGAGCGTCAGGCTGGCGCCGGTGTTGATCGTGGTGGCGCCGGTAAAACTGTTGACGCCGGCCAGGGTCTGCGTGCCGCCGGAGACCGTCAGTCCGCCGGAGCCCGAGATCACGCCGGCAAACGAGCCCGCACCATTGGTGATGGTCAGTTGGTTGGCATTGAGCAGAACGGCGGTGGTGTTGCCCGCCTCGTCGGTCAGGGCCTGGATCGCATTGTTGACGTTAAGCGCCAGGGTGGCGGTGGCACCGCCACCGACGCGGCCAAGATCAACCCGGCTGCTGCTCGCCACTGTGTCGACCGCGGCCAGGGTCAGGGTGCCGGCCTCGATCGTTGTAGTCCCGGTGTAGGTCTGCGCCTGCGTCAGGGTGACGTTGCCGCCGTTGGCGCCGGTGCTGTCATCCTTGACCAGGGAGCCGGCCATCGACGGGCCGGTGCCCATTTCCAGGCCGTCGCTGATGATACCGGCATAGGTTCCGCTGGCGGTCTGGTCGAATTGCACCAGGCCGCCGGCGTTGGTGATGTTGGGATTGATAGCGGGCAGGTTAGCGGTGGTGATGTCGAGGATCGAGCCGGTCTCGACCACGGTGCCACCCGAATAGGTGTTGGCGATGCCGGTGACCTGCAGGCTGCCGCCGATCAGGTGAAGCTCGCCGGTGCCCGAGATGGTGTTGGCCAGGATGCCGCCGCCGTTTTGCGCGACCTGCAATTGGCTGGTGCCGTTCAGCACCACGGCGATGCCGGTGTTGGCGAAGGCGTTGGCGGCGACGCGAAGCTGCGCGCTGTTGTTCATCACCACGGAACTGCCCGACACCAACCCGAGGGCGCCTTTGCTGCCAGCGCTGAAATCGACCAGGCCGGATCCGTTCAACGTCAGCGCACCGGCAACCGCCACTCCGGTTTCAGTCAGAGTGGCATTAATGGTCGAAGAGAGATTGTTGGTGGTGTCGCCCAGGGTGAGCGCGGCGCCGTTGCTGAGCTTGATGGCGCTGTTGTTGCCCACCGTGTTCAGCGTGCTGAGCGCGTTGTTCGCGGTGATCGCAAGGGTTGCCGGAGCCGGCTTGGTTTTGACGTTGGACATCCAGATGCCCGATACGTCGCCTGCGAAGACATTGGCGGCCGACAATGTCACGGTGCCGGAGTCGATGCTGACAAGGCCGCTGACATTGGCCGCGGCGCCGATCGCCACCGCGCCCGAACCCGCGAAGGTCAGGCCGGCGGACCCGGTGATGCTCGATGAAATGGTCGGGTTGGTGCCGCTCAGCCAGATGACGCCCTGACTGTTGCCGAATGCCAGTGTGCCGCCGTTGATGGCGCTGCCGGTCGCCAGGATCAGGCCGGCGGGGGCGGTGCCGTTGCCGATGGTCAGCGTATTGCTGCCCAGGGTGATGGCCTTGCCTTCGGTGTTCAGCGCGTAGGCGGCGATATTGCCGGTCGCGGTGGTTGCCGCCGCCAACGCGACGACGCTGGAACCGGTGCCGGAGGTCAGGGTCGTGGCGTTATAGGTCGCTTTGACATAGCCGTTGGCGCCGTAGGTGACGAAATCATAGGGGCCGGCGCCCTTCGTGTTGATGCCGTTATTGGTGACGATCCAGGCCGGCCCGATGGTATTGACCAGCGACGCGGCGGCGGTTCCCGAGAATACTTTTTCGGTGCCGCCGAGGGTCGAGGACGATGTCGGATACAGGATCAGCGTGTCATTGGCGGTACGATTGATGCCGTTGGTGAATGTCACGCTCTCACCCGCCGTACCGCCCTGCAACTGGAGGACGGCGGTGGCGGATATCGTTAGATTGTTGAAGGTAATGGCGCCGGCCGTCGTGGTGTTGCTGTTCAGGACGAGCAGGGTGCGCTGGACGTCGGTCAGGGTGCCCCAGCTTGTATTGAAGCCATTGACGTCGATGCTGCTGCCGCCACCCAGGAACATGTTGCGTTCCGGGGCCGCGAACGACGCGCCGGCCTGCAGGATGCCGCCGTTGAGCTCGATCTGGCCGATCGATGCCGCCACGCCGCTGGTGTTGCCCAGGGCGGCGTCGCTCATGACCTCCACCGTCGGGGCGCCGTTGTTGCCGATAATCAGGTTCCCGTAGAACAGCGGGCTGGGGGTCGAAAGGATCAGCTTGCCGTTGTTGGCGGTGCTGTTGTCGTCGATCGTCAGATCGGACACGCCGGTGGCATTGCCGATCCCGACGCCGGCCGTGCCCAATGAGACGAGCTGGCCGGTCAGGGTGACCGTGTTGCCGTTGACGTTGATCGTCGCGACCTCTCCGTCCACCGCGATCGGACGGTTGGTGGCGAACGTGCCGCCGGTCGTCGTGCCGATCGTCAGTGTTCCGTTACCCTCGGTCAGGCTGTTGAAAACGATGCCGTTCGCGGCCTGGACACTCGACAGCAACGCGTTCGGATTGATCGTGTAACTCACCGGAGTGGCCGCGCCGACGGAGGCGTCGCTCTGCGCGATCAGGTTGCCGGCGAGGATGGAGGTGCCGCCGGTATAGGTATTGGTGCCCTGTAGCGTGACGGAGAATTTGTTGTCGTTACCGAGCTCCATGATGAAGCCGACGTTGGGTGTGCCGACGTTGATCGGGTTGGCGACGGTGCCGAGGTTGACGTAGGGGATGCCGGTAAAGGTCCCGTTGCCGTCCATGGCGCCTGTGGCCAGGGTGGCATTGCTGATGCCGCCGGCATTGACGATGTTTTGCTCCAGGATGAAGCCCGGCAATTGCGCAACCGTGACGGTACCCGCGACGTTGGGGATCGTCGTGGTGTTGGCGGGGTTGAGGTTCCACGCGGTCGCCAGGGCGATGTCGCCGGTTGACAGGTAGGGCAGGCCCAATCCGCTATTGGCGCCGCGATAGGCGGCGGCTTCCAGAAAGTCCGTATAGGCACCCGTCATTTTGTCGAGGCCAGGAGTCGCTGCGCCCACCGCGCCGGTGATGTTGGCGGCGGTCGGGAACAGAATGGCGCTTTTGTTCTTCAGGATGCTGTATTCAAGCCCGCGATAGGCGTCGGGGATCAGCGTGGTCAGACTGGTGGGGATCGGTGCGCCGGTTGTCGTATTGACGGTTTGCGGCACCCCGTTCTGTAGCGGCAGCAGCAGATTTTGCGCTGCCATGGCGGCGTAGAACTGCGCCATGGTCATATTGGAATAATTGGCAATCACGTTGACGAAGACGGTCGGGTTCGAGGCGCCGTAGATCGAGTCGGACAATGCCGTGAAGGTGTGATGCCCGTCGGTCACGTAAAGCTGGCCGCCCGGTCCGATCACCACTGGCTCGACATACCCGAGCAGGTAGGGTTGCAGTTGGGCCGGAGACAGCAGATCGAAGCCGGCGGCTTTCTTGTTGACCTCGGCAAAGCCTTCATCGATCTGGGTCGGTTTGAGGCTGTTGACGTTGACGGAATACAGCGCGAACGGGCCGGGAACGATGGCCGCCGCGGTGGCATTATTATAGGCCTGGAAGGCACTGATCGGTAGCTGACCGGCCAGGGAGAAGCCGTTCGGTACCGCGACCAGGGCGGTGGTCGATACCAGGGCCGCGAGGAAGGAGCGTTTGAACGAGAGTTTCGAGACGCGCATGTCTGGCGTCTTCGATCGATATGTGTTCACCCGGCCGACTCCTCGTATTGATAACAAGCCGGGGTTCTGGCGGAGGCGGCGTGATTTGTTTGTTACCAAATTATGATAATACGAAATGCGTTAAGATATTTCGTTTGAAAATCCGATACGGGGACTGGATCTAACGCAGAGAGCCGGTCGATCGGCTGTGGCCACGGCACTCTGCGCGGCCACTCGACGTCTCTCCAGGTTGATGGCTCGGTGGTATCCTGGTTGGTTGGGCGGTCTTATCAACCCCGCCCAAATCCGGTGTCAGTCAAAGCCCAAAAAGCCCTCGGCGGCGCTGATCGCCGGAGCGACCATCAGCGCGCCGATATTCGGAACCGGCCGTGCCGTGCGCGCATCCCCGGCCAACAGTGCCTCCAGTTCTGCGGCCACGCGCAGGACCAGGGCATCGCCACCGCGGGGGCCAACGATCTGCAAGCCGAACGGCATCCCGTTCCTGTCCACGCCGACCGGCAACGAAATCGCCGGATGTCCGACGACGGTGACCGCGTAGGCCATCGCCAGCCAATGGAAGTAGGTCCGGGTGGGCTGTCCGTCGATCCGCGCCGGATACAGTTCCCGCCACGAGCGGGGACTGATCGTGATCGATGGCGTCAGAATGACGTCATATTTTTGGAAGAACGACTGCCATCGCCCGTACAATGACGTCTGCAAAGACAACGCGCGGGCGATATCCTCGGCATTGTATCGCAAACCCTCCTCGATATTCGCTCTGACATTCGGTCCGAGCAGGTCCGGTGTGGCTCGCAATTTATCGAGATGGGCACCGACGAAATACACCGCGCGCAGCACCTCGAACGCCTCATCCGTGCCCGTGCAATCCGGCGTTGCTTCGTCTGCCCGGGCGAAGACATGCCGGAACAGACCGGTTTTATCCGCGAACACCGATGCAATGTGCTGTTCGGTCGGGGCAAAGCCGAAATCGGGAGTCAGCGCCACCCTCAACCCGGACAGGTCGATCCGGGCCGGCGGGTAGAAATCGCCGGCTCGACGCACCGTTGCGCCATGCACCGTCGCCGCCAGCGGATCGGACGCGTCGTCGCCGGTCATGGCGCCTAACAATAAACACGTATCCGCGACAGTGCGGGCCATCGGGCCGACCACGGGAAGCCCGCTCCAGCCGTGCGGGCGGCGTTCGGTTGGCACCACCCCGGGGCTCGGCCGGAAACCGACGATGCCGCAGAACGCCGCCGGATTGCGTAACGAACCGCCGGTGTCGGAGCCGGTGCAGAGCGGCACCATGCCCGTCGCCAGCGCCACCGCCGATCCGCCGGACGATCCGGCGCAGGACTTCGACCGATCGAACGGATTGACCGTTGCGCCGAACACCGCATTGCGGGTGTTGGCGCCCGCGCCGAACTCCGGCGTGTTGGTCTTGCCGACGACGATGGCCCCGGCCTGACGCACCGCGGCGACGACGCGCTCATCCGCCGGGGGAATGTTGTCCCGAAATAAGGGGCTGCCGAATGTCGTCAGCAGGCCTTCGGTCACCTCCAGGTCTTTGATGCCGATTGGCAGCCCGTGCAGCGCCTGAAGCGCGTCACCACGCATGGTGGCGGCGTCGGCGGCCCTGGCGGTGGCTCTGGCTCGTTCGAAGTCGCGGGCGACCATCGCGTTGACCGAATGATCCACGGCCTCGATCCGGCTGATGCAGCTTTCCAGCAAGTCCGAGGCGGACAATTGCTTTGCGCCGATCAGCCGCCTTGCCTCGACCGCCGTCAGTTCACAGGGTTCCACGCTCAATACCCCAGCGCGAGGCCGTCCTTGCGCGGGTCCGAGCCACCCACCAGGACGCCGCGATCATGGTCGATCCAGATCGCCTGACCGCCGCCATGCGGGCGTTCGGTCGGCTCGGGCACATGGCCCATCGCGGCCAGTTTCCGCACCAGATCGTCGGGCACGCCGCGTTCGACCTGCAATTTGCCGCCGTAGGGGAACAGGCGGAACAGATCGATCGATTGCTGGATGTCCAGACCGTATTCCAGCATGTTGGTCAGGAACCAGGACTGCCCGACCGGCTGATAGTGGCCGCCCATCACACCGAACGGCATCACCGCGCGGCCGTCCTTCATCACCATGCCCGGAATGATTGTGTGCATCGGCCGCTTGCCGCCGGCGATGCAGTTCGGATGCCCGCGCTCCAACCGGAAGCCGAAGCCCCGGTTCTGCAGCATCACGCCGGATTGGTGCGACAGAATGCCGCTGCCGAAATTCTCGAACAGGGAGTTAATGAAACTGCACGCGTTGCCGTCCTTATCCACGACGGTCAGATAGACTGTGTCCTTGTGCGGCGGCAGAATGGATTCGCCGGCCCGTGGCAGATCGCGCATCGCTTCCGTATCGCTGATCAGCGCGCGCATGGACGCCAGATAGTCCGGCGACAGCAGTTTCTTCACCGGAACATCGACCGCGCCGGGATCGGCCAGGAACGCATCCCGGTCGCGATAGGCCAGACGCGCCGCCTCGATATGCCGGTGCGCTCGGATCACCCCGGACGCCCCGTCCGGCGCCGACGGCATGTTGCCGAGGATACCCAGCATCATCAGTACCAGCAGGCCCTGGCCGTTCGGCGGGCATTGATAGACGTCGTAGCCCTTCCAGTTCAGTGTGATCGGATCGACGAATTCCGCGCCATGCAGCCCGTTGGCGAAATCTTCTTCCGTGTGCAGGCCGCCGCGCTCGCGCAACGTCTTCACCATGTCGGCGGCAACCGGACCCTCGTAGAAGGCCTTGGCGCCATGCCGGGAAATGGCCCGCAATGTCTCCGCCAGCGCCGGCTGATAGAACATGTCGCCGACGCTCGGGGCCTTGCCGTCCGGCAGGAAATGCGTGGACCCGCCCTTGCGTAGCTTGTCGACGCCGCGCGACCAGTCCCAGGACACCTTGGGATGCACCGGCCAGCCCTCTTCGGCCATGCGGATCGCCGGTTGCAGCAATTCGTCCAGCCCCTTGCGGCCGTGCGCCTTCAGCAGCGTTTCCCACGCGCTGATCGCGCCCGGGACGGTGACGGAGTGGGCGGACGTATTCTCCAAGGCGCGAATCTGCCGGCTTTCATACCAGTCGATATTGGCGGCGGCGGGCGCCCGGCCTGATCCGTTCAGCGCGTACACCTTGCCGGTGCCAGCCGGCGCGTAGAGGCAGAAACAGTCGCCGCCGATGCCGGTGGATTGCGGTTCGATCACGCATTGCACCGCCACGGCGGCCACGGCGGCGTCCAAAGCGTTGCCGCCGGCGCGCAGGACATCCAGCGCGGTCAGGGTCGCCGCTGGCATAGACGTTGCGGCCATGCCGTGAGTGGCATAGACCGGGCTGCGGCCGGGAAGCTGGTAATCGCGCATGGTGGTCCTCGGATCAGGAAACCGCGACACTATCCCGGGCGGACGGCTTGGCAAATGTTCGGGAGGAAAGAAATGCAACAGCAGATCGAATACGCCGACTTCGAGATCGTCGATATCCGCGTGGGGACCATCATCGATGCCCGTCCGTTCCCCGAGGCGCGCAAGCCGGCGATCAAGCTGACGATCGATTTCGGCCCCGAACTCGGCACGAAGAGCTCCAGCGCCCAACTGACAGTGCATTATAAGCCGGACCAGTTGATCGGGCGGCAGGTGTGCGCGGTGGTGAATTTCCCGCCGCGCCAGATCGGCACGTTCATGAGCGAGGTACTGACGCTGGGCATGCCCGACGAGGACGGCGCCGTTGTGCTGGTGCGGCCGGATCTGCGCGTGCCGAATGGCGGGCAGTTGTTTTAGGGCGCGCCGCGACGACCACAGGCGACCAGCGTCTCGACCTGTCTGGTCTCTTTCAGTAAGGGAACCGCGACAGCCTGTGGTATCGTTAGACCGCGTCGAAGCGCGAGAAATTGGTATGCGTGAGGGATCGGATGGCTATTGGCAAAGTCACAGATGATCGGGCACTGTTGCGCTTTCGCGAAGCACTCAACGGCGCCTACGGTAACGAAATCAATCGTGTCGTGCTGTTCGGCTCGCGTGCCCGTGGCGATGCGCGCGCGGACTCTGATTACGACGTCGCGGTGTTCCTCAACAATCCTGGCGAGCTTTGGGACGACCTGGGGATTCTCGCCAATATCACCACAACGGTGATGAACGACACTGGCGCTGTGATCTCCGCCAAGCCATTTCCCGCGCCGGCTTACTCTGCCCGTTCACCGCTCATGAATGAGATACGAGCGGAAGGTCTGGACTTTTGACACCGGAAGCCGCGCTGTTTCTTGCCAAGGCGCGCCTATGTTTGGCGGATGCGGTGTTGTACGAACCGCTTGTGCCCCGTATTGCAGGGCGAGAGGCCTACCTTGCAGCCTATCATGCCGCTGAAGCGCTGGTGGTTGAACGGAGCGGAAAAGCCGCCAAGACGCACAACGGACCGCGGGCCGAGTTTGCTCGACTCACCCGAAATGAGCCACGCATCGATCGATCCCTGGCAGCTTTCCCGGGGCAAGCCTACGAGTTGAAGTCTATCGCCGGCTATGGGACTGGGGCCGAGGCGAGTATCTCCGCGACGACCGCGCAGGCTTCTGTGGATACCGCGAATCGGTTCGTCGAATGCATCGCCGGGTTGATTGGGTCTGGCTGAGAGCTCCGAAGCGGTCCTCTTACGCCCGGATCAAATCCAGCAACGCCTCCTCGCTCAACCGTCCGGTCGTTTCCGTCCCCTCCAGCAGATCGTTGGCCAGATCCCGCTTGTCCCGGTGCAACCCGAGTATCTGCTGTTCAATACTGTCCTGCATGACCAGCCGGTAGATCGTCACCGGCCGTTCCTGCCCGATCCGGTGCGCCCGATCCGATGCCTGATCCTCCACCGCCGGGTTCCACCACGGATCCAGGTGCACCACGTAATCCGCCGCCGTCAGGTTCAGCCCGGTGCCGCCCGCCCGCAGGCTGATCAGGAACAAATCCGCCCCGCCGGCCTGGAACGATGCCACTCGCTTCTCGCGCTCATTCAGCGGCGTGCTGCCATCGAGGTATTCGTAGCGAATCCCCCGCAAATCCAGTGCCGCGCGCACCAGTTCCAGATGCCCGACGAACTGACTGAACACCAACGCCCGGTGCCGGTTGCGGATCAATTCCTCGGTCAACTCCATAAACGCCGCCAGTTTGCCGCTGGGGATGCCCGCCGCCGGGTCGATCAACGCCGGATTGCAGCAGGCCCGACGCAGCCGGGTAATCTCCGCCAGGATCTGAATTTTCCGCCGCCCTTCCGGCGCATCCAGCGCCGCGATCCGCTCCAGCGACCGCTGCCGCAACGCCTCGTAGAACGCCCGCTCCGCCTCGGGCATTTCGACATTCAGGGTCTGTTCGATACGCGGCGGCAACTCGCTCAACACCGTCGCCTTGGTCCGGCGCAGCAGGAACGGCCGGATCAATGACCGCAACGCCTGGCGCGCATGCGGGTCCTTGTCCTTCTCGATTGGCCGGGCAAACCGCTTCTGGAACCCTTCCCGAGATCCCAGCACGCCGGAATTCACAAAGCTGAACAGGCTCCACAGCTCATCCAGATAATTCTCAACCGGGGTGCCGGTCAGAGCCAGCCGGAACCCGGCCTGCAACGCCTGTACCGACTGCGCCCGTTTGGTTACGGCGTTCTTGATCGCCTGCGCCTCATCCAGCACGACCATGTTCCAGGTTCGCCCGGTCAGCGCCTCACCGGTCTGTTGCAGCAGCCCGTAGCTACACACCAGCACATCCCGAGGCCCCAACCCGGCGATCAGTTCCGCCCGGTCGCCGGACAGCCGGTGGGTACGCAGCGTGGGGGCAAACCGAGCGATTTCGGCTTCCCAGTTGGGACAGACGGAGGTGGGAGCGACGACCAGACACGGGCCTTCCTCGGCGCGGTCCAGCATGACGGCGATGGCCTGCACCGTCTTGCCCAACCCCATGTCGTCGGCCAGACATGCGCCGGCACCCCAGCGGGCCAGCCGGGACATCCAGACGAAACCTTCCACCTGGTAATCCCGCAACTCCGCCTGCAACGTGGTTGGCAACACCGGCGTCCAGCCCTCGGCCGCTCGGATGCGGGCAACGTGCTTTTTCCAGGCGGCGTCGGACTTGACCTCCCCGGCATCGTCCAGCACCGCGTCCAGCGCCGGGGCGCCCAGAGCATGCACGCGCCGGCCGGTTTTCGACGGCTCCGACACCGAGGCCAGCCGTTGCAACTGCGCCTGCAACTGCCGGGTCAGCGCAACGAAGCGACCGTCGCCCAATGGCACGAACCGGCCTTGCGCTTTGTCCAGCCGTTCGAGCAGGAAGCGCATCTCCAGCACCTGGTCTTCGTCCAGCGCAACGGTGCCCTGGATGTTGAACCAGTCGCGATCCTGCGCGACCTGTAGCTTCATGTTGCCGGCCGACACTGAACTGACGCGGATAGATCGGCCCTCCGGCCATTCGACAGATAGCGGGCCGGCGTAGGAACGCATTTCCAGCAGCAGTTCCAGGCAGCCGTCCAGGTCGTCGATGACCAGTTCGTGAACTTCGTCGCCGCCCCGGTCGCGCAATGTGGGGCAGGCGGCGATCAGCGCCGCGCGTTCCATGAGTTCACGGTGTGTGTCCCGGCTGGCGCGGACCTGTTGGCCGCCGACGACCGCCAGAACCGACCGGCCACCGAGGCCCGCGACATAGGCCGGGCCTTTATCGCCGAACGGGCGCACCAGCAGCGATAGTTTCAGGCCGTCCTCGTAAGGAACCAACTGCACGACCGGGGCCGGCTGCCCCTCGATTCCCGGCTGCTCGACCTCCGCCAGTTCCGCTCGAATTGGCAACGATGGGCTGTTCCGCCGCACCATGCCGACCACCTGCTCGCGCGCCGAGGCCGGAACCAGCAGCCCCAACGGAGTCAGGATGTCCTGCACCGGCATCAGTTTTTGCGGAAATTCGACCACGCGGTAACGGGTCGTGGTTTCGGGTTCGATGAAAATGGTCGGGTCCATCGCCCCGTGCGACAGCTTGATGCGGAAGCCTCCGGTTTCTTCGGTCACCACCAGTTCAACAGGATAAGAAACCAGTTCGATCGGCTGGGACCGGCGCCTGGCGTCGAACACCGCCGGATGTCCGACCAACGCGGGAATCGTACGATTGGTGTCGAATTCGTATTCGTCCTCCCCGTACCAGCCAGCCGTCTCCTTCCGGATTGTGCGCAGGGCAGCCCGGTCATGCGGCGTCAGGTAATCCAGCCGCGGGTCCTGTTCATGCAATCGTTTCATGGCCACGGCGCGTCCATCGGTCCAACCGTCGCGGCCCTTGGCGGATTGTTCCGCCACAGTCACCGTCTCGTTGTCCGGATCGACGAACCACACCAGGCGTTTGGCTTTGCGCGGCGCCTTCGCTGTGTCGCTGTCCTGGCCGTCGCCCAGGAACGCACCCAGACTCTCCAGCGCCCGTTCCCATGGTTGCAGGGTCTGGATGATCCGCGTGAACGCAACACCGCCGATCCCGGCCAGCCACGCCTTGTAAGGCTCCGGCTTTGCGGCGACCTGCGCCAGGATTTCGGCGTAGATGTGCCCGACCAGCGGCAACGTGTCCTTGAACTGTTCGAAACGTTGCTCCAGTTCGGCGCGATTGCCGCGGGATATGGTGGCATCGACAACGTGCGCCGCCAGGGCGATACAGGCGCCCGGCAATGGCGCCGGCGCGGCCCCGCTGTTCAATTTGCTAATCAGCGTCTTGGCTCGGACTTCAAGCCCCTGCACCAGCCAGAGCAATCCCTGGATAGCGGCGAAACCACCATCCGCGATCGCAACCTCGCACTCGGCGAGCGTGGCGTCGAGCCCGGTTTGGATTTCGCCGAACAGTGCCGCGTCGTTGGCGCCCAGCAAGGCCATCAGGAAGAACAGGCGGTGCTCGTGCTCCAGGAATATCTTGCGTTTGCCCAAACGCTTGCGGCGCAGCTTCAGCGCATCGCGATAGTGCTTCAGGGCGTCATCATTGCGCCCCTCCAGGAATGCGATTGTGCCTTCCAGCGACTGCTTCGCATCGCTCGCGGGATCGGTGATGGCCGCCGCGCTGGCACGAACTGCGTCCAATCGACGCGACAAAATATCGTAGCGCAGAATCACCGCCGTCAGATCGCCGGGACCCGCCTGTTCCTTTTGGCCGCGCGCCAGGGCGGCGATGGCCGGCATGTCCGCGCCGCCACGGCCGGAGGCGATAAAAGAGTTGAGTTTGGCGGTTATCAGCGGGGGCTGAATCACCGGGTCACGGCTGGCGATCCAATCAGCGCCCAGCGGCACGTCGCAAAAACTCGTGGCCAGATAGGCAAGTGTTCGATGTGATCCCAGTGTCTTGTTGCAGATCTCGCTGATTTTGGCGAATTCTTCGGCGTTGTTGGTATAGACGCAGAGTCTCAACAGACGCGCAACCGCGGCCGTGTCCGTTTCTACAGACGAATAGTAATAACGGCTGGCCTTCTGTGCCGGAAATAAACGAACAATCATGGCCGCCAGCATCGCGGCGTCATCGGACGCCGCCGCGTCCTTCGCCACCGGGTGCAGCAGCGCAGGCACGCAGGCGTGATCGGCGGTGAGCAGGCCAAGGCCACGCAATTCGTCAAGCACGGCCTGGACGAGTTGGGCTGTCCATGCGTTGCCATCGGCCGAACGGGATCCAGTTGCTTTAAGGCACTCGAAGAACTCGATCTTCGTCACCGGTGGATCGATCAGGCTTTTGAGGCGCATCACCAGCTTCGGGCCGGGGGCGAGCCGGGCATAGACTTCCCATAACGCGGCTTGTGAGCGGGGGGCGATTGCATTCATGACTCCATGAAACACCAAATGCTGCCGAGTCGTGAAGGGAGCCCCCTGACAGCGCGTCAGCCAAAGACTATGTTGCGTACAACTCAGGGAGAGGAGGATTAAGTCATGTTGAATCCCGTATCGCCGTTGCCGCTGAAGGATACCAGTCTGTTCCGGCAGGCAAATTACCTTGGCGGCAAGTGGGTCGAGGCCGATAGCGGCCAGACCATTGTGGTGAAGAATCCCGCCACCGGCGAAGCCGTGGGTGAGGTGCCAAACATGGGTGTCGCCGAAACGCGCCGGGCGATTGAGGCAGCGAACGCGGCGTGGCCGGGGTGGCGGGCGATGCTGGCGAAGGAACGCGGTGCCATCCTGCGAAAACTGTCCGACCTGATGTTGGCCAACGCCGACGACCTCGCGGTGATCATGACCGCCGAACAGGGCAAGCCGCTGGCGGAAAGTAAAGGCGAAATCGTCTATGCCGCCAGTTTCATTGATTGGTTCGCCGAGGAAGGCAAGCGCGTCTATGGCGACACCATTCCTCAGAATGCCAAGGGCCGCCGCATCCTGGTCCTGAAAGAGCCGATCGGCGTGTTCGCCGCCATTACACCATGGAATTTCCCCTCGGCGATGATCACCCGCAAGGCCGGTCCGGGCTGGGCGGCGGGCTGCACCGGGGTGATCCGGCCGGCGTCGCAGACTCCGTTTTCCGCGCTGGCGCTGGCGGTGCTGGCGGAGCGGGCAGGGATGCCGGCGGGCGTGTGCAACGTGTTGACCGGCGGATCGGCCGCGATGGGCGGCGAACTGACGTCGAACCCGCTGGTGCGGAAGTTGTCGTTCACCGGCAGCACCGAGGTAGGTGCGAAGCTGCTGGCTCAATGTGCGCCGACGATCAAGAAGACCAGCATGGAACTGGGCGGCAACGCGCCGTTCATTGTGTTCGACGATGCCGATCTGGACGCGGCGGTGGTGGGCGCGATGGGCAGCAAGTTCCGCAATACCGGGCAAACTTGCGTGTGCGCAAACCGGGTGCTGGTGCAGGACGGCGTGTACGAGGCATTTGCGGAAAAGCTGAAAGTGGCTGTTGAAGCGATGAAGGTCGGCAACGGCATGGAATCTGGCGTGTCGCAAGGCCCGCTGATCAACCCCGCCGCTTTGGCCAAGGTCGAGGAGCACGTCGCGAACGCCCTGTCGCTCGGTGCGTCCATCGTCACGGGCGGCAAGCGGCACCGCCTGGGCGGGACTTTCTACGAACCGACGGTACTGGCGAACGTGCCGCACGACGCGCTGATCTTCCGCGAGGAAACGTTCGGACCGGTGGCGCCGTTGTTCCGCTTCAAGACCGAGGAAGAAGCGATCCGCCTGGCCAACGATACCGAATTCGGACTGGCTGCTTATTTCTATGCGCGCGATATCGGCCGGATATTCCGCGTCGGCGAGGCTCTGGATTACGGCATCATCGGCATCAACGAGGGGATTATCTCCACGGCGGAAGCTCCGTTCGGTGGCATGAAGTCGTCGGGGCTCGGGCGTGAAGGATCCAAGTATGGGATCGAGGATTATTTGGAGATCAAGTATCTGGCGATCGGGGGAATTGGAACGTAGGGGAACGAGGCGCCCGGAAATCGGGCGCCTCAACGCGATCCTCCGGCGAATGTGATCCCTGACAATCACCCTGCCACCGTATCCTTTCGCGTCCACCTCGCACCGTGTAACAACAGCGGCCAGAACAACAACCGCGCACACAGGGAACGACACGATGCTTGGCCTCATGCAGCAGAAGAACCTGCTTCTGTCCTCGATCATCCAACATGCCGCACGCTGGCACCCGAATGGCGAAATCGTCTCGCGCATCAGCGAGACCGAGGTCCATCGTTCAGATTACGCCACGATCGAACGCCGCTCCCGCCGTTTGGCCAACGTCCTCATGGCACTGGGCGTCAACCATGGCGACCGCGTCGCGACCATGGCCTGGAATGGCTATCGGCATTTGGAACTGTATTGGGCGATCTCCGGCATGGGCGCCGTGTGCCACACGGTGAACCCGCGCCTCGCCCCCGACGATATCAGCTACATTATGACTCATGCCGGCGATTCCGTTTTGTTCGCCGACCTGTCCTTCGTGCCGCTGATCACGGAAATCGCCGCGTCGCTGGCCGCCTGCGTCCGTCACGTCGTCTTGCTGGCGGACCCGTCCGAGATGCCCGATCTGCAACTACCCGCCGGCATGACACTGCATTGTTACGAAGACCTGATGGCTCGCAGCGACGACGCCTTCGAATGGCCGGAGTTCGATGAAAACACCGCCAGCGCATTGTGTTACACCTCTGGCACCACCGGCCGGCCGAAGGGGGTATTATACAGCCACCGTTCCGCCGTGCTGCACGCGCTGGCCGCCAACGCGGCGGATAACTACGCATTCCGCGCGATGGACCGGATTTTCATGGCGACATCGATGTTTCACGCCACCGCCTGGGGCTGGCCCTATGCCGCCGCCATGAGCGGCGCCGCCGTCGTCATGCCCGGCCGCTGGCTGGACGGCCCGACCGTTCTGGATACCCTGACCAGCGAACGCATCACCTACTCCGGCGGCGTTCCCACCATTTGGCTTGGTGTTCTCGATACGTTACGAAAATGCGCAACAAAGCTACCGCATCTGAAACGCCTGATGGTCGCCGGATCGGCGTGCCCGCGGGTGCTGGTGGAAGGGTTTGGGGCTTACGGGGTTGATGTCTATCAGGCGTGGGGTATGACCGAAACGAGTCCGATCGTTACTCATCATGCAACGGTCCCGGCCACCGCCAACCTCGACGCGGACGCCGCGACACGGTTGCGTCTCAAGCAAGGCCGTCCGATCTATGGCGCCGACATCAAGATCGTCGATACCGACGGCAACGAACTGCCGCACGACGGGGTTGCATTTGGCGATCTGCTGACGCGCGGCCCCTGGGTGTGCCGCGAATACCTGTTCCGCGGCGATGACGGTGCGGCAGCGTCCGACGGCTGGTTCGCCACCGGCGACGTCGCCACCATCGATCCGGAAGGCCATGTCGATCTGGTCGATCGATTCAAAGACGTGATTAAGTCCGGCGGCGAATGGATCAGTTCCATCGCCCTGGAAAACATCGCCGTCTCCCACCCGGACGTGGTCGAGGCCGCGGTCATCAACGCCAAGCACGAACGCTGGCAGGAACGGCCGCTGTTGCTGGTGGTGCCGCGCGACGGATGCACGATCGACACCGCAGACCTGATGAAATCTTATGACGGCGCGGTCGCGAAGTGGTGGCTGCCGGACGCGGTCGTGGTGGTCGATCAATTGCCCCACGGCGCCACCGGAAAACTGAACAAACTGGCCCTGCGGCAGAAGTATCAGAACTACCTGATCGACAATCCCCCGGCTTAACCCAGCGTTACGCCGGGACAGTCTTGTCTCTGCGCCGCTGCACTGAGTTCGGTATCCGCAAGGACTCTCGATATTTCGCGACCGTCCGGCGGGCGATCTCCACGCCCTCCCGCCGCAGCACAACAACGATCGCGTCGTCGGACAGAACCTCGTCCAGGGACTCCCGATCGATCATGCCGCGAATGCGAAACCGCACCGCCTCGGCACTGTGCGAATCCCCGCCATTGGTGGCGTGGATGGCCGTCGTAAAGAAGTATTTGAGCTCGAACGTGCCACGCGGCGTCGCGATATACTTGTTGGAGGTCACCCGGCTGACGGTGCTTTCGTGCAATTCAACCGCCTCGGCGATGTCGCGCAAGATCAGCGGCCGCAGATGCGCCACACCCAGACGCAGAAAACCGTCCTGCTGGCGGATGATTTCCGCCGACACTTTCAGGATGGTTTGTGCGCGCTGCTGTAACGACCGCACCAGCCAGTTCGCATTGGCCAGCCGTTCGCTCAGGAAGACTTTTTCGTCCTTTTTCGCATGCGGCGCGATCTTGGCGTAGAAGCGTTCGTTCACCAGAACGCGCGGCATCGTTTCGGGATTCAGTTCGATAATCCAGCCGCCATCCGGCATCGGCCGCATTAACAGATCCGGCACCACCAGTTGGGCCGGCGTGGTATCCCAGGTCGCCCCCGGTTTGGGATCGAGCGCCCGGATCTCGGCGATCATGTCCGTCAGGTCTTCGGCATCGACGCCGCACAGCGCCATCAGCCGCTTGTTGTCCCGCTTGGCCAGCAGTTCCAGATTGTCCACCAGGATCTGCATCGCCGGATCGAACCGGTTGCGCTCCATCAACTGCGCGGCCACGCATTCGCGCAGGTCGCGGGCGAACAGCCCCACCGGGTCGAACTGCATCATCCGCCATCGGACGGACTCAACCCGCTCCAACGGCAATCCCATGGCGTGCGCGATGGCCACCGGATCGGCTGTCAACCGACCGGCGGGGCAGAGCAGGGCGATCAAATGCGCCCCGATCATCCGCTCCACCGGGTCGGTGAAATTCAGCCGTAGCTGCTCGCCCAGATGATCGCGCAGTGACCGCTCGTCACCGGCAAAATCGTCGATGCCGCGATCGTCGCCCTCAAAATTATGGTTGCCGCCGCCTCCGTCCATGCGTCCGGCCAGTGGCGTTCCGTCGCCGGCCCCGCCTGGATCATAGGTTTCAGCATGCTCCGCATCCAACGGCGACCCACCCTCGGCCGGCAAGGTCTCCGACCGAGCGGCGTCGGCGGAATCCATCGGGGAGGCAAGACGTGGTTCGAGCTGGTCCAGCGCCGCCCGCTCACCGATCGGCGGTTCGGGGGACTCGTCGCGCTCCAGCAGCGGATTGCGCTCCATCTCCTCCTCGACGAAGGAGTTCACTTCGATATTGGAAAATTGCAAAAGCTTGATCGCCTGACGCAACTGAGGCGTCATGACGAGTGTCTGGCTTTGGCGTAGGTCTAATCTTGGTGCAATCGCCATGCCGCGATTATCTGGCCATTTGGCGCGCCGTCAAATGGTTTCAGTCGGTGATCAGGCGAAAAACATGCAAGTGTGGTGCCAGAGGTGCAACCTCAGATAACCGAACAGTTCAGAGACTGAACTTTTCCCCCAAATACACCCGTCGCACATCTTCGTGAGCGACCACTTCGTGCGGTTTGCCCTCCATCAGAACCTGCCCATCGTGCATGATGTAGGCTCGGTCGATGATATCCAGCGTCTCGCGCACGTTGTGGTCAGTGATCAGTACGCCGATGCCGCGATCCTTCAGGTGCTTCACCAGAT